>Ga0078972_1009183_pt1 | contig 19770 bp, 17 predicted proteins | sample YelNatPaOPGAMG01_FD_67568 | JGI IMG/M metagenome (GOLD analysis project Ga0078972, IMG submission 67568) | Hot spring thermophilic microbial communities from Obsidian Pool, Yellowstone National Park, USA - OP-RAMG-01 (SPADES assembly) (version 2) | ecosystem: Environmental > Aquatic > Thermal...
TGAGGTTACTGATGCCTCATTTGAAATGGATGAGCTTAATAAGGCTTTACTAAAATGGGAATACATCTATAATACTGTTCGCCCCCATCAATCACTCGGTTATCTCACACCCAAAAAGTATTTGGAGCAGAACTTTAGTAAAATGATAAGGAGGAAAGTGTCCGACATCAACTGAACCAGTACACAGCTTTTACTCAGCCCCCAAATCAGGGTAAAATAATCTGCGTGAGAATAAGCAGGCGCACTTATTCAGTCCGGGTGGAACGTGGGGACTAGGTACACTGAAAATGCTCGAGAGTAAATCTATGGATGTGATTTCCGACAGGACAGATGTCCTTAAGATATTGCCCGATGCAGCCGCCGAGCTCTGTACTGCGCTTTTCAGGAACTCTCCTGCGGGAATTTATATAACCCGCGATGGTAAATTCATTTACACCAATATCGAATTCAGACGCATTACAGGCTACAGCCAGCATGAGTTGCTGGGCAAAGACTATTTAAAGCTAATCAATCCTCGTTACCGGCAGATGCCCAAGCAGCATATGGCACCGCTTTTCGATGAAGAAGTCAGTGATACCAGTCATGAATTTAAAATCACCACACGTGATGGTAAAAAGAAGTGGATATCAGAAAAGATCACGTACTTCAAGTATGGAGGCAACTGGCTGACACTGGGTCACTGGCTGGATATAAGCGAACACCACGCGATAGAGAAAGCCTGGAGAGAGGCGGAGCGGCGTTTTCAGTTAGCCTTTGAGGATATCACCACCGGTCTGGCTATCATCAGCCTGGACAACATCTTCCTAAAGGTCAACAGGTCGTTCTGCGATATGGTTGGATATGATGAAAATGAACTTCTGGAAAGCCATTTCGATGAAATCCTGCCATCTACTGATCGAGCCAGTCGCGGAGATATTATGAATCTTTTCCTATCGCTGGAAAAACCAGAAGAGCCACTCCAACTCAGGATGCTGTGCAAGGACGGTCGTATCAGCTGGTCAGCCGTAAGCATTTCACTTATCGGGGATAGTGAAGCGGGGCCTTCCTATTTCATGGTCAATTTTCACGACATCACGGAGCAGAAAAGACGTGAAGATGGTCTCAAGGAAGAGGAGTGGCTGTACCGTTCACTGATTGAACTCTCGACGGAGCCGCTGGCTGTGATTGATCTCGACTTCCACTTTACCCATGTATCCAGAGGCTTTATATCCCGTATCGGTTACGAGTCTGAACACGATCTACTCGGTAAAAATATCGACAGCATAGCCAGAACAGAAGCTGATGAAAAATTGGGAACACTCCTGATGGATATGCTCAAGCAGGATAATTCAGCAAGTATTGTGTGTAATCTACTTATGAAAAACGGTGAACTTTTACCGGTCAACCTTTATATCTCCCGCATAAATAGAGAAACCGGTGCTCCGTTCTGCTTCGCATTAGCCTTACGCTCGGCAGAAACTGCCAGACCCACCCAGTCTGAAGAGGCACCAACGCCTGACATCGAGTTGAAAAAGGAGACTTTTCCCCATCCTCTCGTCACTGCCCTGGAAAACACAACAACTGCTTTTATGATAGTCAATCAGAATACGATAATAGAGGCTTGTAATCCAGCATTTGAAAATATGTCTGGTTACAGTCGGGAGGAAATTCAGGGCAAAAAGAGCTGGATTGAGTTTGTGGCAAAAGAGGATCAGAGCCGGCTGAAAAGATATTACCTTCTCAGAAGGATTGATCCCGGATCTGCACCAGATACATTCGATTTCAAGTTCTGCGGACGGAACGATGGCTCACGAGACATGCTGGCGAGCATCAGTCCGCTGGATGATACTACCCGCTTTATAGTAACTCTTATAGATTTGAGTGGATATAAGGATATTGCACCTGAAAAACAGACAATAGCTTCTCTGGAAAGCTATCGGGATGCGCTCGAGGCTTCGCCGGGAGCGACCGTGTTGACCGATCTGGACGGTAATATTACCTTCATCTCACGCAGCGCATTCGAGCGTTTCGGTGAGTCCAAATCAGACTTCATGCTGGGCAAAAATCTGCGGCTCTTTATCCGCCCCGGCATGTTGCAGGACATCGACCTGGCCATACAGGAATTGAAGGAAAAAGGGGTCCTACCAGGAAAAGAGATAGACTTCATACGGCGTGACGGCCAGATAATAACCTGCGAAATATCAGGCTCGGTAGTTAACCGGTATGATGACTCCCCATTTTTGGCCTTCTCTTTGTATGATATTTCGGATCAAAAACAGGTCGTAGAAAGCATGGAAAACAGCCTTGCGCAACTCGATAAGACGCTACTGGGTACCCTAACAGCCATAACGAAAATCGTAGAGCTAAGGGATCCTTATATATCCGGTCATCATGAAGGGGTAGCTGCACTATCGGTAGCCATTGCCAGGGAAATGGGTCTTCCAGATTATACAGTTAAAGGCATAGAGGTTTCTGCCAGAATACACGATATCGGAAAGGTATATATACCCGTGGAGATACTCAATAAACCAACCAGATTAACCGATATTGAACGCCAGATCATCCAGTCACATGCACAAGGAAGCTATGACATCCTCAAAACCATCGACTTTGCCTGGCCAGTGGCAGAGGCTGCCTATCAGCATCACGAGAGGCTGAATGGCTCTGGTTATCCACGCGGACTTAAGGGGAACGAGATAATTATAGAGGCCAGAATACTCATGGTTGCCGATGTCGTCGAGGCCATGACTTCATATCGTCCATATCGGCCAGAATCCGGCATTGAAAGTGCATTGCAGGAGATCACCACGGGAAGTGGATCACTCTATGATCCAATGATCGTGGACTGCTGCGTCAGGCTATTCAAGGCAGGACATTTTTCATTCGGCAGATAAGAAACATACTACTGGCTGCCGGTTTTCTTCATTTTATCAATTTCTTTCTGGACTTCTTTTTCCTCCCACCCGCTGTGAAAAACAAATACACCGAAACAATGGAATAGCAACCCGATACCCCACCCCACCGTCACCCACAGCGGCCACGGTATCCAGCCACGCATACCCCAACCGGGCATCATATTAATCGATCCCATAGTAAAAACCCATAGCAGCCAGAGGAAGGCGTTCACTATTAAATAGACCGTCATGTGTGTATAAAATCCCTTTTTATCTTTGACTCTTTCCTGCGCCTTTTTACGAATTTCCTCATCCGATAACTGATTCGACATAATATTAAACCTCTCCTTCTCTAATAATCTCTAATCTTATAATAGCACCGACCGTGCATTATCAAAACCGTTCGTAATATTTATTTAAGCATCAACCCAGGGATATTTCTGATAAACACGCTAAAAATTTGCCAAAGGCTGTTATCATGATATAATCATCAGCTGACGGTATCGATTACAAATAAACGGTGACTGCTCGTCACTATCCTTTTGAATCCAAGCTTCCTATACAGCGGTAGTTTTTGATGAGCGGACAAAATATGAAGAAAAAGGTTGATTGATGTTAAAAAATATTAAACGTCTGTCGTCAACAATTTTAGCCATCGTAATGCTGGCCGGATGCAGTCCCTCGGTTGCACCAGCAAAGTTCGAGGTTACTTCTCTGGTTATTAACCCTTCTCAGATAACAGCAGGCGAATCGTCCACCGTCACAGCCATTATTACAAACACAGGTGGCACCAGCGGTATATATAACGCGGTTTTAACGATTGATGCAGTGAGATCGGATGCTAAGAGTGTTCAACTTGCGCCCGGTGCTGATCAAACCGTCAAATTTTCCATCACCATTCCCACTGCGGGCAACTACCGAATTCAGGTCGGAGGTATGGATGCTATCCTTATTGTCAAACCTAAACTTACACCCATGCCAGCAGAAATCAAATATGATGGTGGCTTTGCCCGTGACTATCTGGGGCTGGACAAACCGGCTACAGGTTATCTGGTCTCTTTTAAACCACCTTCTCAAAGCTTTGTGATTAAAAAAATTCAGGTAAGGGGATTGATATATGGAGGAAGAGGAGCACAGATTAAAGATCTGGAAATTCAAATATGGGACAGAAATAGGAAATCCGTTTACAACGCAATGTTACCGGGTACGAAGTTCCCCCAGATCTCCTTTCTGCTATCAGATATTGAGAACAAAGGTGAATGGGTAGACCTTGATGTACCGGACATAAAAGTTGAGGGCGATTTTTACGTCCATATATATACTGGGTATTCTACCGGCCAGGGCTTCCGTATGGGTGTTGATGATAGTGTGCCCAATGCACATTCTGACATTACTGTGAGGGATGATAAGGGTATGGATAACCCTATTCCTGTGTGGCCTTACCCTTCTTCAAAATGGTTCGGGGATAAATCGAGGGTAAACTGGATGGTGCGCGTAGCCGGCAATGCCCTAGTACCACAGTAGTGAAAATCCCGGGCAACATAAATATTACCACTGTCAATCAGCCCTGCCCCACGTATTCACTTATTTCTCCATTCGCCGTACTCTGCCAGTGCGTGCAGTACTTCTGCAGCTTGATGTGGATGATGGCAGCATAAAAGACCATGCTGTCCAAGGGCATAATTTATCATAGTCTCCTGAACAGCAGTGGCAAATAGATGCTCGGAAGCGACCACAACAGGCTTGCCGTAACTTACAGCCAGCTTGTTGAAATGCTCCATTGCATCGACTATAGCCTGAACCAGATGATTGCCCCATTCACTGCTGGCAGCTTCATCGGCCGGCGTAGCCAGCCTCTTAAGCTTTAAAGCGGGCATGATGCTCAAGTACACTGCACAATCTACAGCTGAAGAGGAAAGTACCGCCTCAACAGCACGGAAAACATCATCGGCAAATGTCCCTGCCACAAGATCAACTGGATTACTACGGCTCCACCATGCGGGCAAAAAGCTGTCCAGTTCCATTATCGTCTCATCGGGTAGTTTGATAACATCGAAGCCACGTTCGGCACAGGCGTCAGCGGCCAGGACGCCCCATCCACCTCCCGCCGTAACAATTCCGAGTTTTCGCCCCCTCGGCAACGGCTGCCGCAGAAGGGCTATGCCGATATTAAGCATGTCTTCAAGGTTATTCACCCGAATGATACCGGCGCGCTTACAGACAGCATTAAAAACTGAATCCGACCCGGCAATCGATGCTGTATGAGATGCAGCTGCCCTCACGCCGGCCATGGTTCGACCAACCTTAAGTGCAACAATGGGTTTCTTACGGCTAACCTCACCGGCTATTTTCAAGAACCGTTTACCGTCTTTAAAACCCTCAATATAACACAGTATGACTCCTGTATGTGGATCATCAGCCAGATATTCTAAATAGTCTTCAATGTGTAAGTCGGCTTCATTGCCACTGGCCACACATAGGCTGCATCCCAATCCTCTGATCATAATTTGCCGTGCCATAACATCAACTACATTCCCGCTCTGTGCGACTATAGCAATTTGACCGGGCGGCACATGAAAATGAGGGAAATCTACATATAATTTATGCCATGGGTTCATTATCCCGTTGCAGTTGGGGCCAACCAGCATCATACTGCCTTTCCTGGCAGTTTCAACTATCTCATCCTGCAAACGTTTACCTTCTTCACCAAGCTCGGCAAAACCGGCAGTTATGATCACACCTGCTTTTACACCTTTTGAAACACAATCCCTGATGACCGGCAGCACTGCATGCGGGGGAACAACGATACATGCCAGATCGGGTGTTTCGGGTATTTCGGCTACATTCCTAAAAACCTTCAAACCCCGTAATTCATCTGCCTCACGATTAACCGGATATATCCTGCCTTCAAATCCTCCGTTCATCAGGTTTCTGAGCACAGCAAAGCCCCATTTGCGGGGATCCGATGATGCGCCGATAATTGCAACCGATTTCGCATGAAACAAAGGTGTAAACCTATCGCTCGACATGGATAAATGCACTCCTTTCTGGGTTTTCCAGAATCAGCCTTCAATTTTAAGTTCGACCACATCCTGGAAATTGCGTACAATAAAATATCGTTTTACATCGATCCTGAACAGTGCAGACTCCGGCAAATGTGCGAATTTCTCCAGACTGTGATGCTTAGCAAGATATATTCCGAGTAACTTTTGCTTCTGATCACCTGTTACTTCTGCCGCTGTACCAATTGCGGTTACGGCCACCGCGTTTCGGACATCGGAATCACGGTTGCTCCGGCTGTCTATCAAAACCGAGACACTGTTATTGGACAATATATTAGTATATTTGCGTGTCTGGCGTTTTGTAACAAACAATATGGATTTAAGATCGTCGGTTGCAGCAAAGGCTATCAGGCTATTATAAGGCCTACCTCCCTGCAGGGTTGCCAGTGAAGCAAACAGCTGTACACGAAATAAATCACCGAGCAATCTTTTTAATTGTATTTCTTCATTCAGCATTATAACTGCCTTTCTTTCTTTATTTTATCACGTATGAATCGGGCATAACCCGATAAAAACCTGCGTTTAAATATGTATGCTTAATGCTAACCGCTAAAACCTGTATGCTCTGCTAACTTGCCACCAGTGCAGGCATATAGTTCAGATCAACGTGGATTCTCACAGATACTTATAATACGTGCCTTATTAATAGCCATAAACTCAAACCTGTTGCCCACATGAGGCGGTGCCTGATCTACCTCTACATTGGTAAGTGGTATAAAAGTGTTTGAAGATTCGAGAGTATCAACGATTTGACCCCACGAATCAACATAAATTTCACCCTTCAAAACGTAGGGCCTGGCATTGGTCTGGGCCACATATATCTGCGCCGCAAAAATGGTAACCCCTATCGATGATTTGGGTCGATAGGGATAAGTCGTCAGAGGTCTTTCACGCTTTTGACTGGTAACCTGGGCAACGAAAATAATATTATGTTTCGCAATATATACCAGGGGGAATTTCCTTTCCATATCCCCGGCACCGGTCATGGTTGCATCCCGTAAAACCAGAAAATCGACCGCCTTTATCTGGGGATTAAGCCTCACGCCTTCGTTCAGCGCATCAATCAGACGCTGTTCAAATCCATATCTAAAAATACCTGTATAAACTATTTCACCCGTGCAGACCAGCACCTCGAATCTATTGTCGGGTAACATCATTTCTTCTGCTTCTGCCATTTTATCACCATTTTCACCATGCTTACGATATATACTATCGCAGGTGAAACGGCATACTGTCAAATATCGACCTTAACCGTTTTTTTAATATTGAAATTAGGAGTATGATTGTTTATAGGAACCATAGCATTCCAGTCAGGAGGCAGGTAAATGGAAGAGAAGACAAAAAAAAGAAACAAACGGGTTGGATTGAGCCGTAAACATACATCATATACGGAAGTAACAGATACTTCCGGAAACACATCGACAAAATCTCCCACCGATTCATTTGTACATATTTTCAAAGGTTGCGGCATCTGCAGCATTTTGCCGCATGCAATCTGCATAACCGATCGCGATCTTCAAATTCTGGTAGCCAATCCCTATATGGAGTCACTACTCACATATTCGCGAGGTGATCTGGACGGTAAAAATTTGATTAATCTGATTAATGAAAACGGTCAGAAAGCCTTCAGTGAATACCTCGAATCCCTTTCGATTTCAAAAGGCAGAATGCATGAAGCTGAGCTTGTGAGAAAGGATAAAAGCCGGATCTGGGTAAATACAGCCACAACTCCCCTGGATGAAGGCGGCAATCTGCAGGGTTATCTTTTCAGCTTTACCGAAATCACGGACTACAAACGCATTATCGATGAGCTGCAACTTAGTTCGAAGTTACTTGACACGGCATCAGATTACATTTATCTTCGCGATCTGGACGGAAATATGATTTATGCTAATCAGTCTGCCTGCAGGGCACACGGTTTCTCAAAAGAAGAGATGCTGAAAATCAATATCAATCGCATCGTTGCTCCTGAGTATCAGGATATACTCACAGATAAGATCAAAGAGCTTCACAAAAAGGGCGAAATAACTTTCGAATTAGAACACCTTACTAAAGACGGTAATAAATTCCCTGCAGAAGAGCACTGGAGCCTGGTGGAAAGCGGTAATAAAAGACTGATCCTCAGTGTTGTCCACGATTTGAGACGGCACAAGAAAATGGAGGACGAGCTTCATCGTGTTTTAAAAATGGAATCGGTAGCACTGATCGCCGGGGGCATCGCAAGTCGATTTAACTCTATGCTCACGCATATTGCGGGCAACATCAATATCGTCCTTAACGAAGCGGACGTAAGTGCTCAGTTACGTAAGTTGCTTGAAGAGACGGAAAAAAACACCGAGAGGGCACGTGATCTGGCACGGAGGCTACTGGCTTTTTCAAAAAGCGGTGCAGCCGTGAGGAAAGTGATATCTGTAGCCGAACTACTGAAGGATACAGCCGATTATATCCTCAGCAGTTCCAACCTGTTCTGCAATTTTTTCATCAGCGAGGGATTGCATAAAGTTGAGGTGGACGAAGGACAATTCAGCCAGGCGCTCAGTAATCTGCTGATTAATGCCAGCCAGGCCATGCCCAAAGGCGGTGTCATTGATATAAGTGCAGATAACGTATCGCTGGAAGATGGGGAAATATCCGATTTACCTAAAGGTGAATATGTCAGAATATCTATCAGGGACAGGGGCCATGGCATCGATCCTGCCGATCTACCCCACATCTTCGACCCCTATTTTACTACAAAGGAAGAAAGGCTTGGTCTGGGTCTCAGCATCGTATATACCATAATACGCAATCATAGGGGAGCTATTACCGCAGATTCTCAACCGGGTGAAGGGAGCACCTTTAATATCTATTTGCCCGCCGTGATTGAGGGCGAGAAAAAGGAGATACGCCAAGCTCAGGAAAATATCCGTTATGGTGTTAAAATGTTGATAGTTGACGATGAAGCGGTTATCAGAAGCGCAGGCGGACGGCTACTTCGCAGACTGGGGTACGAACAGATTGAATTCGCAACCAGCAGCAACGAGGCTCTTCAAAAATTCAAACAGGCTTTTGAAAACGGTAGCCCTTATCAGGTGGTTATACTAGATCTCTCTATCCCGGGCGGCCCCAGCGGCAAGGAAGTTATAAAGAACCTGTTGAAACTCGATCCAAATATCAGCATACTTGTTTCCAGCGGATATTTCGATGGACCTGCACTCAGGGAATTGTATCGCTATGGAATCAAAGGAGTGCTGGCCAAGCCCTTCAAACTTGAAGAGCTCAAACTGCTTCTTCAGGAAGAGCGTGAGGAAAAACCGGAATAGCATTCCAACCGCGCCCGGCTGTTAAAAACCTTTGTCATTTTTGCCCCTCGCCTTTTAATCTAAACTTTTTTGTCTTTTTCTGCGTTCATACAAGCAGGTAAGAGCAATAAAAATGCATAGTGCCCGGTTAAGTCGCTGTAGTACGTAATAAGGGACTATGTTATTGAAGGAGGAGATAAACGTGAAGATAACCAGGTTGATTTTTACACTGGCGCTTTTAATAGTTGCATTGATACCGTCGTCAATTGTACAGGCAGCATCCGGTCAAAACAGACTTATCACCTCAGTGCCTACATTGAAGATTGAGACCGAAACGAAAATAGAGATTAACCGGCCGGTAACAATCACCGTGTTCGATAAACAACGAAGCGATGTCATAGCTGGAGCATCAGTATATGCTCTACCATCTCACCACGCAATTATCAACGTGAACAAATCCGACAATTACACTTCCCTGATAGATAAATATGAAGAAATGGCTACCCGCAAAGGTATGAAAATCGGGATTACTGACGAAAACGGAAAAACTACCGGAACCTTCGATCAAACCGGGCATTATTTGCTGGTAGCATTAAAGGATGGGTATAAGCCAGGATTCAGTCATATTAAAGTTTCACCGGTTGCCCGGGATGAGCTTATCATTGAATCACCCGAAAAGGCAAAAACAGACGAGCCTGTCTCAATATCGGTAAAGGAAAAGCAATCCGGGCTACCTGTCGTCGATGCAGGGGTCTACGCATTGAGAGATAAAATACACATCGACCGCTTCATCAAGCAGCAACCGATAGATAACGGCACAGCAACACAAATTATTATCGAAACAGTGCCATCCGAGCTGCTTATAAAAGAAGGATCGGACAACTTTTCATCAAAATGGTTATCCGGAATCATTTTTTTAGGGAAAACCGGTGGTGATGGTACGCTAAAGTACACTTTCAACAGGACAGGAGCATATATGCTTATAGCGGTTAAGGAAAGCTACAAAGTTGGCAGATGTCATATAAAAATACTGCCCCAGACGACTATCAAACAACCTGTCATACAAAACCACAGTTCTCGTATCGCAAAATAACGGCAGGTATTCGCTTCAATACGATTTGCTGTGATATACATTCATGAAATATAAAATTTCCAGGAGCAGAACCATTCTTCGGGATGGTCATCCGGTGGGCAGGCTATACACTCCGTCTTTATGCGTGGATCTATTGTGCTTGCAAAGGTAGAATATTCCACAATACCCGCCGATTTGCAGGGATAATCGGCCAGGCCTCTGCGTTTGCGTGCTGTCTGTACCCGGCAATTAACCATAGTAAATATAAGGCTTTTATCTTCATACCGGCATTCCTGAACATTCAGGCGGGAATACAGCCGATACGCCAGTGCTTTTTCCAGCGCATCCAAACCGCCTGCATCGGGAAGGTTGAGTAGGGCCTTTATCCTGGATGCCTCATAGGGCGAAAATCTGGTCCAGCAGCTATCATTGCATCTCTTGGCGGTAAACATCTCATGCCGCTGCTCAACTGTCTGAAACCAGACCCCGTCACCCGCCAGCCAGTTGGCAGCAACAGAATCCACAAGCCCTATGGCTTTATCGCGCGGCAATCTGTTGAAAAATGACGGCATATCGTCGATGACTTCAAATCCAAGAACATCGGATAGACGTTTTAGCATCAGGGGAAAATATTTATTGAATACCTCGGACTCTATTTTGATCGCTTCATCCAAACCGAGCTGATGGTCGATCTCACTGAACCACATTCCGTAATGAAGAACGCTGCGTCTTAAAAAGTCGATTACCACTTCTGCCATCTTCAGACTTTCGAGTTTATCCAGATTATCCATTTCTGCACCTCTCATTCAACAATGATTACCTGACTTAAAATTCAATCCGTATTATAATAACATCATTGTATAATTGCCGGTTACAGGTAAGTCATTATGAACAATAATGGTGTACTGACACGGGATGATATCATTCAGCTGTTAAAGAACAGCCCGCCGCTGATCGCTGATACTATTAGTCTTGATGAACAGCTTCAGCCGAATGGCATTGACCTGACGGTTAGAGAGATAAGCACTTTTTCTTCACGGGGTAATTTGACCGAGAGTAATGAGGGCAGGGTAATCTCCCGCACTATGCCACTGGTATTCGATAGCCACAACGGTGTTGACTTATTACCGGGGGCATATCTAATTACATTCAATGAGATCATCAACCTGCCAGATAACATTACCGCCCTGGCCAGACCCCGTTCCAGCTTAAACCGCTGCGGAGTCAGCATACACAGTGCTGTCTGGGATGCCGGCTATTCGGGCCGTTCTCAAGCATTGATGATCGTTTATAATACACACGGATTCAGATTGCATAGAAACTCCCGGGTAGCCCAGATGATATTTATCTACACTACCGGATCCACAGAACGTTATAGCGGTAAATATCAGGGCGAAAATATCTGATCTTGAGTAAGGAGTAAATTATTCAAATGAGATCTTTCTTTTTTTTAATATCGGCAGCGCTGGTCTCAATGATAATTGGCCAGGCTTTTTCCGGCTGTTCCCCCCAGCTTCCCATAGAACAGGTTTACATCTGCACCGAGGTCAGCAAGGATGGTGAACCCGTTTCGGTAGCAAGCACATTCACACCCGATGTGAATAATATCTATTGCTCGGTTAAGCTATCGGCGATTTCCAATAAATCATCGGTTAAAGCCGAATGGTACATTACCAGAAGCGAAGACGGGCAGTTTAACGATCTGATGATCGGCAACGAGACCATAGCTGCAAATACACCATATGTTGTGTTTGGATTCGTACGATCCGATAAGCTGCTGCCCCGAGGGGATTATCAGGTAAAACTTTATTACAACAATAAATATATCCGATCAGCAAATTTTAAAGTAACGGGAGAAGCGTCCAAACCAACGGCCATATTGACTGAGGCCACCACGTGCACAACTGTCGACCTTCTAAGCGGCAAACCGCTGGATAAAGTTAACATTTTCCCTAACGATACCTCAACTATATACTGCTCATTCAGAGTTATTGGCGCAGATTTCGCCACCAATATCAAAGCCCGCTGGATATATGTTCAAGGAGAACTGGAGGGCATAGCAAATAAGACTATTTATACAGCTTCTACTAAAGCCGAGGGAAGAGAGTACATAGTTTTTTCCATCGGTCGTGCGGAGGGCAAATCATTCCCTGCAGGAGATTATGAAATCACTCTGATGATAGAGGATGAAGAGCAGACCACGCTCAATTTCAAAGTAGTCGACCCTGCCATGATTCCCGGGCCTTTTGTCAGCGAAGCGGCCACTTTCACTTATACAGATGAGAATAAGAAGAATATCGAGATAACAGGCAAATTCCCGGCCAAAGTACCCGAAATCGGACTGCGCGCACGTATCTACAATGCTCCGCCGGACACCGAACTGCGTGTAACTTGGATTCTGGTACGCAGCGACGATGCTATCTACGTTGACTACCTGCTCAAAGAGGACAAAGCCACTATAGAAGGCACCACACCTTTGATTGCCTACCTTAAACGCGGCGATAAAGATATGCCCAAAGGTGACTACAGTGTAAGAATAAGCTTCAATGGAAAAGAGGCAATCTCATTGCCGTTTAAAATACAATAAACGCATAATCCTGTGGAATATAATTTAGCAGAGGTATAATAAAGTCTGATAGTTAACAGGTTTAATCGGTGTAAAAATGCAGGTACAGGTGTTGTTTTTTGCAAATTTCCGAGAGATTTTTCAGGCTAAAGAAAAAATCATCCAGCTAAAGGAAGGGGCTACTATAGGAGACCTGCTTGAACTGATATGTGATTCAAAGGAAAAGAGAGATGCCCTCTTCAAAAATGGTTCAATTAAACCGTTCGTAGCCGTACTTATAAATGGGAAGCATATCCAGTATTTAAACGGTTTATCATCCAAACTATTTGATAGCGATAAAATATCACTCTTTCCACCGGTTGGCGGCGGATAAAATATATTCGAGCAAGCTGAATTTTAATATCAGCTGGTTGCCGTGCTATAGCTGGATCCCATCAGACTTTTTTCTCCCAGATACCGTGCGAAATGGACATGAGATAGCGATCCTGAGAGCAATACTTCTTTCATATCTGATACATTTATATCCCTTGCGATGGCATAAATATATGATCCGGGATCAATTCTGGTATTAATAAAGATCGCCCCTACCAGTTTTCCGTCTCTCAGGCAAATTTTGACATATTGCCTATTATACTTTTTTCTAAAAACTTCCAGCTCTTTATTTCTGGAAAGCCCCAGAGTAAAAATCGTTTCACCAAAAACGGTCACAATATTTCTGACTACGCTTCCTTTATAGGGTACTTTATAGTGGGTCATATTCATAGCGGCATGCCTTCCCTGCTCAATAGCCAGTGGCCAAATTGCATTGATAACATTATCTCCACGGATCATATCATATGCCTGACAAACGTCACCAGCCGCGAAAATGTCCTTGATATTCGTTTCCAGAAATTTGTTTACAACAATGCCACGATCAACAGTAACACCTGAATCAGCTAGAAACCCGATATTAGGAGATGTCCCCTTCCCGATAACTGCCAGATCGCCCGTAAATTCTTTTCCCGATTCTGTTTCAACTTTGATACCCTGTTTGGCATTTTCGATTTTTTTAACCGATTCACCAAAATATATCTCAGCACCGCTTTCCAGTAGACTCTGCTTAAGGATATCACTGCCTTCCTCATCGAGTATCTGAGAAAGGACTCTATGGGACGATACCAGAAAAACAGGCTTATAACCAAGTTTTTGGAAAGCATCCCCAACTTCTATGCTAACGAGTCCAGCTCCGATAATAATAACTTTTTTCAGCCGTGACTTTTTTAATGCATTTTTTATACCAGCTATATCAGCTATGTTCCTTACAGTAAAAACATTACCGGACAAACTCCCCTCAAAGTCTGGTAATGAAGCGTTAGCTCCAGAAGCTATAAGCAACTTATCAAATTTGAATTCATTGCCGCGCACGGTAACCACTTTCTTATCCGCGGGAAATACTCTGGCAACCTTTTGTTTGCCGACGAATTCAACACCCTCAGGTATTTCAAGCCATACCCGGTTTTTCTTCATTTTGCCGGCGAGTAAATAAGGTAGGCTCATTTTGGAATAGGGCCTTTCTTCCTCGGAAAGGATAACAATCGCTGAGGTTGCATCGAGTTGACGCAGCCTTTTGGCACATGCTAAACCGGCTACACTTCCTCCTATGATCAGGTAAGTCATAAATCTCCTTGAAGCACAACAGGGAAATTCTATGCCAGGCTCAACTCTTTCAGCTTCTGGGCGGTTGGCTTCCCCTGTTGGTCCCAACCCCTTACTTTATAATATTCAGGCAACATCCTCGACAATTCGTTTACTTCGCCTTTCGACGGCCCCGTTTTTATGGGTTCTTCCATAAATCTTTTAGGAAGAGTATCGTCTTTGCCGGTTAACCCGCTTTTCAAATTGAAAAGTTTCTCCAGGTTCCATATCCTGTCACCGGCCAGCATAATTGACTTCTCATCCCAGGGAACACCAGTCGCCGTATTTAACAATGCCGCATAATCCGGGGCACCCATACCAAAAGTTGTAAAAAGACAGGCGCCGCTAGAATCCACTGCCGCTGTCAGGTCCTGAAAGATCTTGGTCATCTCAGCCTTGCCCTCATAGACAAGCCTGTCTAATTGTACCGGCGTTCCCAGAACTTCCACAGCAGTCATGTAGCCCCTAACATGGCAGGCACCTCGATTCGAAGTAGCGTACTCCAATCCCATTCCCTTTACGCCCCTGGGGTCATAAGCCGGTATTTCCTGCTTCTTCACGGTCATAGAAAATTCGGGGTGTCCGTAATGCTCGGCCAAGCGATAGGATCCTTCGGCCAAGAGCTTACCTATTCCTTCCTGCTTTCCCATAAGCTCAACAAGCTTGATAAGCGCTTCACCATCACCAAATTTCAGTGGGAAAGGAACGTCTTTCTCAGGGATGAAGCCCTTCTCATACAATTCCATGCTGCAGGCAATTGTTACACCTGCTGATATACCGTCCAGTCCATATTCATCACAAAGATAGTGCGCTTTAATAACCGCATTCAAATCATCCACACCGCACATCGATCCAAGAGCCCATATTGTCTCATATTCAGGTCCCTCACCCCGTTCTCCCTTGTATTTCCCATCCCTGATTTCAGTTATTCTCCCACAATCTATCGGGCACGCCCCACAGCCCTTATTCTTAACCAATGTTTTTTTGGCTATTGTCTCTCCCGAGATATTATCCGCAGTGGGCATGTATGCATCCTGTGCATTAAGGTAGGGGAAGGAGCCAACCTGGTTTAAGATATTCACCAGCACAGCCGTGCCATAAGCAGGCAATCCCTGAGAAGCCACAGGATGGGCGGCCAGTTTGGCAAACGCGTTCTTTACAGCCTCTTTAAATCCCTTTGGATCTGCAACTTCAACACCTCGTGTTCCACGTACTGCAATGCCTTTAAAATTCTTGCTTCCGAATACTGCTCCCACACCGGTCCTGCCGGAAGCACGATGCCCATCAAATATAACACATGCAATTTTAGATAGTTTTTCCCCGGCCGGACCGATAGACATGGTTTTCGCCTCTATGTGGGTCTTCTCCCTGAGCATTTTATCAGTCTCAATATTGCTTTTACCCCATATATCTTCCGCCCCTCTCAACTCAATCCGATCATCATCAATCCATAGATAAACCGGTTTAGTTGCTTTTCCCTCAAATACGATCATATCGTAGCCAGCGTTCTTCAGCTCCATACCGAAATAACCGCCAGCATTGGAACAGGCAAGGGTATTATTTAATGGTCCCTTGGTAATAACCATAATCCTCCCACATGCTGGTGCAGACGTTCCACCAAGTGGACCAGTTGCCACTACCACCTTGTTCTTCTCCGACAGCGGATCAATGGTTGCATCAACTTCTTCAAAAATAAGTTTTTCTCCGTATCCTCTGCCACCGATAAACAATCGTGCCCAGTTTTCGTCAAGCTTTTCCCTGGTTATCTTACTATTGCTGAGGTTTACACGTATTATTTCTCCGGTATATCCTTTTAGCATTTAAATCACCCCCACTGCCATTTCTCTGGCAATTTTCAGATACTTTTCTGCAGTCTCGCGCTGTTTTGCAGTAACGACATCATCGGCATCTTCAAACCTGAGTGCCTTTGAAGTACACACCTTCACGCAGGCGGGGTCACCACCGCAGGTATCACATTTAATAACTTTCGCACCTTCATGATCGAGCTTTATCGAGCCCCAGGGGCAGGCCATTATGCACTGCTTACACACGATGCATTTCTCATCATTATGATATACAACGTTGCTCTCTTTATCTCGGCTAAGAGCAGCTGTGGGGCATACCTGAACGCAGTATGCATCCCTGCATTGCATGCAAACTGTTGGGATAAAGATAATCTGCTCCGGAAAATAAAATATTTTTATCCTCGAATCTGCTGGATTGAACTTACCCGTCTTCTCAAAAGAGCATGCCAGTTCACAGCTTTTTCCACCGGTACATTTTAACGGATCAACAATAAAAACCTTCATTCTCGCCTCCTAAAAAATAATAAAAGGATATCTCTTACGAGATATCCTTAATTACACCAAACCACCAGACCACCATCTTATACATCTCCACCATTGAACCTTTGTATTTTTAATTTTATGTCCGAAAAGAATTTCCTGTCAAATCAATAATCAGGTAATAATCGGCCAAAAAACAATAACCGCTACAAAATTGATTTTGACATAATAAACAACACCAGGTATAGTTTTTACTATGCCCAAACGTAAAAAATTAAAGCCGTCCTGGTTTGACAACCTGAAAATCAGTGTCAAACAGGCAATGGGGATGAAAATCATCCTGTGCGATTCATGCAAATTCGATTGGCGGGGTGCCTGCCACCAGCCAGCCCGCCCGAATGCCGTCTGGTGTCCCGATTATGAAAAGCGGGGCCGTTAATCGGCCGGTATAACCTCCATACGACAGGTTAACGCATCTCCTTCATTTGAGATAATGAATTTGACTTTTTCGCCTACGATAAGGTAAAAATCGCTTTCCTGCCGTAAACTCCGGAAATCAGCATACTCGAGAAAATCATGCAGTAACTGCAGTCTGGATTCAATTTCGACATCGCCTTTTCCCAGCTCCATATAACAGCTGATCAACCGCTCGAACTCCAGTCTTGCAGTGGTTTCGATGCAATGTTCAAGTGTGGGAAATAGCTCAATAGTCGCCATATCCGTCAATCAAATTTATTGTACCATGAACACCTGCAAATTTTTTATTATGAATATGAAAATGTGGCAAATAATAAAACTAAAAGGAATTTTGGTCGGTTTCGCTACAGATCAGCTGCAATAAGATATGCCCAGCAGTCCGGGACCCGTATGTAATCCCATAACCGGTGTAAAATCCTGAATATAAATTTCGCTGCAGCTGATCACATCTTTTATACGCTGCATAAAGATCTCGGCATCTTCGATGCATCCGGTATGTTGCACTACTATACGCGCAAACGTTTTTGACAGTCTTTCCTGAATTATCTGTAATAATCGCTCTATGGCCCTCTGGCGCGTTCGAACGGCACCAGCAGGCACCACACCACCTCCCAGAGGTTTGACCTCCACCAATGGCTTCATTTGTAACAGGCTACCGGCCCATGAAACCAGATAAGGCACCCTGCCGCTTTTGGCGATGTAGTAAAGTGTATCGAAAAAAACGATAACATGTACCTTTTTCATAGTCTCCCGAGCTACGTTTAATACCTCCGCCAGACTGCTTCCTTCCTGAGCAGCTCTGGCAGCATCGAGCACAACAAAACCCTGTGCGCCGGCAGCAGTACCTGAATCGATAACCTCAACCCTGCTTCCGGGGATCTCCTCCTTCAGCATGCCAGCAGCAACAGTCGCCGATTCATATACATGCGTAAGTTTATGAAACGGGCAGATAACCAGTACCTCTTTATTCTCAGAAACCAGCTCCTTAAAAATTCGCAGATATTCAGCCGGCGATGGTGCGGACGTGGTAGGCAACCGGCTGGAGCTGGCCAGCAACTCATAAAAATGATCCGGGGTTAAATCAATTCCATCACGATAAGATCTGCCGTTATGGGTAATTTCCATAGGGACGACTTTAATATTCCATTTTTCCGCAAGCTCAAAGGGCAAACAGGCAACGCTATCTGTCACTACAGCTACACTCATGGCGTATATTATAATTCGGACATCAAGTCCTATTCCATTTTTATTATCCGGCTGTAATATCACCGTCAAGTACGCTTTCTTTGACTGAACGTGTATCTGATGTTATGATAAATTAATCCGGACAAAGACCGGTCAATTTATGGTAAGTGATCACGGTACATATTTTATATTAATATTTATCTGTCTGATCCTCTCTGCGTTTTTTTCCAGTGCCGAAGTAGCGGTCGTATCTATGAGCAGAATACGTGTTAAACACCTGCTCAGCCATGACGTAAAATTCGCGGATATCCTGGAGAGCTTTAAGGCCAATCCGGGGATTTTCCTATCAGCCATACTTCTGGGCAACAACCTGGTAAATATAGCCATCGCTGCTATGGCCACCATAATAGCGGTCAATCTGCTGGGCGAAGGTCTGGGTGCACTGGTTGCCACAGTTACTACTACATTGATAGTGCTTATTTTTGCTGAAGTTATTCCCAAGACCATAGCCGCCCATCATAACGAGAAGATAGCACTAGCTTTTACCATCCCGATCCAGCTCTTGATCTGGATTTTATATCCGTTTGTCTGGACATTAAATAAAATCGGTGCGGGTTTTACCCGTATGGTAGCCGATTCGGCAGAGATTAAGCCCACCATAGATGAAGCAGAGATACGCACGGCAATAGATATGGGAGAAGCCGAAGGCGTATGGAAGGACACTGAAGCCGATATGATACATCGTGCCTTCGAGTTTCCTGACAGGCCTGTCAGAGATGTTATGCAACCGCGCACCGAGATTTCCTTTATAGAAGAAGGTACCCTACTTGGTGAATTCCTGAAAATATACAGTGAACATCCACACTCCCGTTTCCCCGTCTATCGGGATATGCCTGATAATGTCACGGGTATGCTGACGGTGAAGGATGTCCTTATGGCCATGGCCAAAAATGAGATAAAAAGCGACGATCCTATCGATAGTCTGGTCAGGCCGGCCTATTTTGTACCTGAGACTAAAAGGCTGGGCGAATTGCTGACCGAGATGCGCGATCATAACTACCACATGGCCATAGTAATCGATGAGTTCGGCGGTGTCGCCGGTATTGCCAACCTGGAGCATCTGGCAGCCGAAATCATAGGCAGCATTGGTGATGAAATGACTGCCACCGAAAAAGAGATTACACCAATCGATGCCAATACTTTTGAGATCGATGGTGGCCTTCGAATTGAAGAAGCCAATGACGAATTGGGACTGGGACTGCCGGAGGGAGATTACGATACAGTAGCGGGCTTTA
>Ga0078972_1009184_pt1 | contig 19770 bp, 18 predicted proteins | sample YelNatPaOPGAMG01_FD_67568 | JGI IMG/M metagenome (GOLD analysis project Ga0078972, IMG submission 67568) | Hot spring thermophilic microbial communities from Obsidian Pool, Yellowstone National Park, USA - OP-RAMG-01 (SPADES assembly) (version 2) | ecosystem: Environmental > Aquatic > Thermal...
CCAGATAAAACGATTCACGTCACAGGGGTGGGTTATGAGCCTGTAGGCAGTCTCCTCCATGATGGGGAGGCGGCTAAAGACGAGCGGATATCCCTCCTCTCAGACGCCGCGATACTCTGCAACGACGCGAAGCTTGAGTTTCAAAACGGTTCATGGCATGTCGTCGGGGATCCTACTGAAGGAGCGTTGCTAACCCTCGCCGTTAAGGCTGGAAGAGGCGTGGAGGAAGTTAGAGCTAAGCATCCTCGGCTGGGTGAGGTTCCCTTCAGCTCGGAGAGGAAGATGATGACCACAATCCACACCGCGTTAGAGGGAGTCGTCGCCTATGTGAAGGGGGCGCCTGAACTCGTCTTATCGAAGTGCTCTCAGATACATAGGGATGGAGGAGTTTCATCGATGAGCGAAGCTGAGAGAGAAGAGGTTCTAAGGGTTAACGAAAGGATGGCGGAGAGGGCTCTTCGCGTATTAGCCTTCGCTTACCGTCCCTTAAACGGATCCAAGATCAACGGCGAGGTGAATGCTGAGCAAGTTGAAAGGAATCTAATATTCCTCGGGCTGGTAGGCATGATCGACCCTCCTAGACCTGAAGCGGTTGAAGCTGTGAAGACCGCTCACAGAGTCGGCATGAAGACGGTCATGATCACCGGCGATCACAAGCTTACAGCGATAGCGGTGGCCAAGGAGATGGGAATATTCAAGGAGGGAGATCTAGCCTTAACCGGAGATGAATTGGAGAATATGAGCGATGAGGAATTTGAAGCCCAGGTTGAAAAGGTAACAGTTTACGCCAGGGTTTCTCCCATTCATAAGTTAAAGATCGTGAACGCTTGGAAGAAAAAAGGGGAGGTGGTCGCCGTCACAGGGGACGGCGTTAACGACGCGCCAGCGATTAAAACCGCGGACGTAGGCATCGCCATGGGGATAACTGGAACCGAGGTAACCAAGGAGGCTTCAGACGTCGTCTTAACCGACGATAACTTCGCCACCATCATCAAAGCGGTGGAAAAGGGACGGTGGATCTACGATAACATCAAGAAGTATTTAACATACCTCCTCCAATGCAACCTCATCGAAATCCTAGTCATCGGTGGAGGAGTCCTGTTAGGTCTACCCCTACCCCTCCTCCCAGCTCAAATACTCTGGGTAAACCTCACCACCGATGGTTTACCCGCCCTCGCCTTAGGCGTCAGCCCCGCCGACCCCGACATCATGGAAAGGCCTCCTCGAAACCCTAAGGAGTCCATTTTCACCAGAGAAGTAAAGGCGATGCTCACGGCGATTCCAATCATTTTATCTCCAATCCTCCTCTCAGCGTTCGTTAAAGACTTGGCGGTGAGCTTAGAAGAAGCCCGCACCACCCTATTCCTAATATTCGTGTTCTTCGAGTTAGTAGTCGCGTTAAACTGTCGGTCGCTTATCCACAGCGTTTTCAAGGCCCACCCCCACCGTTTTCTATGGCTCTCCACCATCATATCCGCGGCTCTCACATTATGCGTGTTAGAGCTTCCCAGCGTACGCGACGCCTTCGGAGTTACCACACCTACTTCAAGCGACATCGTCCTAGCGGCAATCCTTTCATCAGCCCCACTGGCCCTACTGGAAATTTTAAAGTTAGGCGTGAGAAGGGAAAAGGGGAAAACATGCCCAATTGGGCAGGTATGGTGGGGTTGAATAAAATCTTTAAGGTTAAGCCTCCGGACGCGTATCCACCTGAGGATGGAAGCTACTTAAGGGGAAACGACTACTCACCTGTCGCGGTGGTCATCCTCCTACATACGATGTATGATAGGATCCCTGACTTCCTGGTTCAGTTGTCGAAAACCGCGGTGGAGGCGGGTGCCGCTCTAGCCGGATTCCTCCAAACCGAGAATATTGGAATCGAGAAAATCGTCTGCAACGTGGTCGCGAACCCGAACATACGTTACATCGTTTTATGCGGCGTCGAGTCAGCGGGCCACCACCCCGGCCAAACATTTGAAGCGTTCATGAGAAACGGCGTTGACGAGAAGAGGAGGATCATAGGCGCCATATCCCAAACCCCATACCTTTATAACATATCCTCGGAGGCCATTGAACGGTTCCGTAAACAGGTAAAGCTGGTCAGCCTACTGTCTGAAGAGGATAGGAAGCTTAGAATAGACCCTGAAGCCGTCAAGAAGGTTGTCAAAGCCTGCATTCAAGAGAATCCCACACCGGTTTACGGATACGCGCTGTATGATCCAGGCGCCTACCCGGAGCCCCCCATCTGTCAAAGGATTACCTGGCGTGTGGAGAGGCCCTGGGCCCACTATCCTCAAGCAGAAGCTGAAAAGCTAAAGGAAATAAGGGAGAAGGCGGCCCTCAGCCGATTGGAGGAGATGGAAAAGGACAAGCGTCGTAGAGAAGAAGACGAGTTTCTAAAGTTACTTTTCCCTCAAAAGAAACGTGAAAACCAAGCGGTTTAACGAGCAACTGAAACGTTGCCCATCTTCAGATAAAAGGGTTAAAACCTCATCTTATTAAGAGCTTATGGAAACCGCGAAAGGCTACCTAATAAATAATAATTGTTGTATACACTACGCTTTTTCTTCTTAACCGTCTTTTCAATCCCATGTTAACCATGCCGCCGCGAAGCGTTAAATCTTCTTGACGAGGAAAAATACGCGTGGAAAGTCTTCACCCTTCATTCAAGATCGCAGCCACATAACAGGCGTCAACCTTCTTTCACTACTTGCCTAAAGCCGTTTCGGCATGTTCTTTTCATGGAGCTTCACGGCCGCCGCGAAGAAAAAGATGGTGAACGCTGTTAAGGATAGGAAATCGAGGAGTAATGGAAAGTAACTTCTTCCTTCTATGGAGTGCCTTGATAAGTCTGTGAAGTATGTTAACGGTGAGAGGGAGGCGGCTATCTTACCCCACCTTGGCAGATTTTCAATGGGGATGAAGACTCCGCTGATGAACAGTAAGGGAAACTTGACGAAGGTTGAAATCATCATCACGTTGGATGGGATGTCGGTGGGCCGGGTGGATAAAATGGCCGCCAACGAGGAATAGCAGAATGAGGCCAGCATAACGCCTCCAAACAGTAGAATGGGGCTGATCACAACGATCCTCATGGCTAATCCTATGAGGATGGGAACGAGGGAGAGGAATGCGCCGAAAAGAAATGACGCTAGGATGTCTCCTAAGATCAAGGCTGTGACGGATACTGGAGAGGAGACCAGTCTTTCCAAGGTTCTCGCCTGACTTTCCCAAGGCATGATCGCGGGCACCACCGCCGTCGCTGAAAAGAAGATGGTCATGGACATCAAACTTGAAACCAAGAACCTGGGATCTACGTCTCTACCTATGAGGAAGGCTGCGAACAGGAAAAGAGGCATTAAAACGCCGAAGATTAAGACCGGACCCTTCGCGTAATAGATGCGAATGTCCTTCTTACAGATCGCGAAGGACCTTCTTAACTGCTCTAAAACACTCTTACCCGGTGATCCATCTAACATTTCCGTCAGTCCCTTTCACCTTACTTAGTTATTTCGAGGAAAGCTTCTTCTAGGCTTGGAGCCAACGTGTTTAAGGTTAAAAACTTCAACTTATTGGCCTTCGCGTATTCAACTATTTGAAATATTAACTCGTTTGGATCTTTGGTTCGCAACCTTAGTTTATCGCCCAGCCTTTTCACCTCTACGACGCTGGAAAGCCTGGCGAGGGATTCCGCTTTCACAGGCCTGTCGAAGGCAAGTTCAATCCACTTCACCTCCCCCACCGTCGCTCGAAGCCTCTCCGGCCGGTTAACGGCGGCTATCTCTCCATGGTTGATGATGGCGACGCGGTCACATAGCTGGTTCGCCTCCTCCATGTTATGGGTGGTTAGAAATATCGCGACGTCTTCATGGGCGAGCTCCAGTAACATTTCTTTGATAAGCCTAGCGCTTTGAACATCCAAACCGGACGTAGGCTCGTCCAAAAATAGAATTTCAGGGTTGTTTATTAAAGCCATGCAGAGGAGGAGTCTCTGCTTCAATCCCTTTGATAAACCTCTTACAACTTGGCTCCTCCTATCGTATAGGTCAAGTTTTCTCAGAAGGGTTTCCGCTCGTTCACGTCTCACCGTTCCAGGAACGCCGTAAAGCTCGCCTAGAAACATGAGGTTCCCCCATACAGTCAAGTCGATGTAGGCGTTGGCCACTTCAGGCAGGACCCCCATCAACTGTTTAGCCTTTAAAGCCTCCCTTCGAATATCGTACCCCTTAATGTACGCTGTGCCAAAGTCGGGTTTAACAACGCCGGTTAACATTCGAATGGTGGTCGTTTTCCCAGCGCCGTTGGGGCCGAGGAACCCGAAGATTTCTCCACACTCCACCGTAAAGCTAACATGGTTTACCGCCTTTATGGATCCATACTGCTTCGTAAGCTCAACGGCTTCAATAACGTTCTTCAAGGTTCTATTCATCCGGTCAGTTTAGGATCGTTAGGGCTTCGATCGAAGAGTTGGAGAAAAAGGATTCGACTCCCCTACTCCTTTCTCTTCTTTAGCTCTTGGATCCTTTCTTCAACGCCGGCGATTTCCCTGCGCAACTGTTCTCTATAGTCTTCTAGGAGTTTAACCTCTTCTTCAGGTGAATGGAATCGTCTGAACCGGCATCCACAGTAACTTATTCCCCTCGTGAAACCTATGGGCGCACATTCATGGCACAACGGATTCTCACCTAAGTTAATACATAAATTAAAGTATTTAAACTATAAAGTATGTAGTGGTGGAGTAAGTATGTGTGAGCGTAGCGAATCCAATGAACATCTATGCCTATGCCCCCTTGAAGGCGTCATCGACACGATAGGCAAAAAATGGACGTTACTCGTGATCAACGCCATCGGTAATCATGGTAAGCTCAGGTTCAACGAAATCCTAGACGAGCTTAAAGGCATCAGCCCCACAACCCTCGCCAACACCCTGAAAAACCTTGAAAGAGAAAAACTCGTCAACAGAGTAAACTTCCCTCAAATCCCCCCAAAAGTTGAGTACTCCCTCACAAAAGACGGAGTGGAGCTGCGGAAAGCGATCATCCCCCTTCTAAAATGGGCGTCCACGAGAAGCAGTAAATCAGGGCCATGCTCCCCCACCTACAGGAAGATACCCGCCCATCAGATCGAGAATCTCTAACCTAGTGGAGCGTAACATAAAGGCTCAACTTTCAATAACACAGTATGTTGATTAAATTTGTTTCGACGTTGCAAGATAGAATTTATATTGCGAAGGGGGAAATGGTTTAGACGTTTGGGGTGTGAGGCTCATGCATGTAACGCTCATCAACCCTCCTTTGCCGCGTTCCTCCCCTTACACCAAGGAGCTTCTGGCGCAGCCTTTAGGACTCGCCTACATAGCCGCGGTTTTAGAAAAGGCTGGAATCTCGGTTAACATACTTGACTGTCCCCCTTTAAACCATACTCACACAGATGTAAAACGCTACTTGGAGAAACATAACCCTGAGGTGGTGGGGATAACTTCCACCACTCTAACCATAGAAAGCGCCCTCAAAACAGCCAGCGTCGTGAAGGAAGCTTCACCGGACACCAAGATTTTCCTAGGCGGCCCTCACGTCACCTTCCTAGATAAGGAAACGCTTATGAAAGCCCCGTATGTGAACGGGGTAGTGAGGGGTGAAGGCGAATACACGTTCCTGGAAGTTATGGAAAGAATCCGGAAAGGAGTCTCCCTTCAAAACATTCCAGGCTTAACCCTCATGAAGGATGGAGGCGTCTTCAGGTTCCCGGATAGGCCGCTGATAAGGGATTTAGACTCCATACCCTATCCCGCCAGACATCTTCTGCCTTTAAACAGGTATAAGGCCTTTGGGATGAAATGTCCCTCGATGACCGTTTTATCCAGTCGAGGCTGCCCCTTTAGATGTAAGTTCTGCTCGGTAAGAAGGATCTTCGGTAACATGTTTAGGGCGCGTACAGCGGGTAACATTTTAGGGGAGCTTAAAGAGCTTTACGAGGTTTATCAAACCCGATACGTAACCTTCGTGGACGACATATTTACCTTGGATCGTAGGAGAACGCTTGAAATATGCCGTGGAATCAAATCCTCAGCCCTCGACATCGTATGGGATTGCGAAACAAGGGTTGACGCCCTCACCAAACCCCTGGTTGACGCTATGGCCGAGGCGGGATGCCAGTCAATATTCTTCGGAGTCGAGTCAGGAGACCAGGGAATCCTCAACGCCATGGGAAAAGGAATAACAACGGAGCAGATTAGAAGGGCCTTTAAATGGGCTAAGGAGGCTGGAATAAAAACCGTGGCGTCTGTAATCCTCTTCTACCCTGGGGAAAACGCGCATACGATAGAGAAAACCGTAAGCTTCCTCAAGGAGCTGGATCCCGACCTCGCCCAGTTTTGCATCGCCACCCCGTTCCCAGGCACGGAGCTCTACGAGGAAATGGTGAGAAACGGGTTGATTCAGAAGATAGAATGGTCTAAATTCGACGTGTTAACCCCCGTGTTCACGTTAAACGGATACACCATGGAGGAAATGAAGAAAACATGGGGCAAAGCCTACGCTTCATTTTACCTAAGACCCATCTACATAGCCAAAAGGATACTCAAAAGGGATTGGCTCACCATAAGGGCATTCCTCTACCTACTCCTTAAAACATTAAAATCAAAGCTCACGCAGTAGAGACCCCTCTAAACATGGGCTCCAAGTAACAGCGCAGAGCCCAGCCTACAGTACTCTACTCTACTAACCGTTTTAAAGCCCTCTGAGAGCTCCGGTTAGCTTCCTCATTCGGGGTGGAAGATTGAGATTAAAGTCTCCGTGTGGGTGACGTTTGGATGCTGCTCAATCATCTCATAGATGATTTTCTTCAACTCTGATAGGTTCTCGGCTTCGATTACCACAACGGCGTCGAATCGGCCTAACACGGAATTGGCGATTTTAACCCCCCTTATCCTCCGCGAGGTAACGATTTGCTGGGACGTTCCCGGCTTCATGGTCACCATGACGAACGCCCTCACATGCTTCCTGCGAAGGTTCTTCGAAGACATAAAGGCGCATCCCCGTTAAAGCGTCAAGGATGTTTCCGTGTGGATGATGTTTGGATCCTTTCCAATCACCTTGTAGACGATCTCATTTATTTTCTCTAAGTCAGGGGCCTCAACGACCACGATGGCGTCAAACCTGCCGTAAACCGAGTCCACGCTTACGGCTTCCTTCACCCGTTTTCTAATGGCCTCCACAACTTTCTCAGAGGTTCCAGGCTTCGTCTGGATTAGGATGTAGGCTTTCATCAAATCGCCTCCATCGATAAATGATATGCGCGTTGATAACACTTAAGCTTAATAGTCAAGGTATTTCATGATCTCCCAGGGTGTTACATAGAGGCAGTATTGGTTCCAGTCATTGGTCTTATATTCTATGAACGCGTCGAATATGTGGCTGCCAAGCGTTCTATGAATAACCTCATCGCTCTTCATACAGTCCAAAGCGTCCTTTAAAGTGGTCGGCAACTCTTCGATTCCCAACATCCGCCTCCTTTCAGGCGTCAACTCGTAAACATCTTCGTCCACAGGGTCGCCTGGGTCTATTTTCTTCTTCACCCCGTCTAAGCCAGCCATCACGATGCAGGCGAAAGCGAGGTATGGGTTGCATGAGGGATCCGCTGACCGGAACTCTACTCTTTTCGAAGAGGCGAATTCAGGCCCCTTGAAATATACTGGTACACGTACCAGCGCTGACCTGTTTCGACGGGACCACATAATGTATATCGGCGCCTCGAATCCAGGCACCAGCCTCTTATACGAGTTTACTGTAGGACAGCACACAGCGGTGAGGGCCTTAGCATGCTCCAACAGCCCGCCTATGAAATATCTGCCTGTTTGACTGAGCTCCGCGTATTCATCTTTTTCATCGTACATGACATTCTCCTTTCCCCTCCATAGCGACGCATGTACGTGCATGCCACTCGCGTTGTCTAAGTAAACTGGTTTAGGCATGAACGTGGCGATGAGCCCATGTTTCTTAGCCACGTTCTTCGCCACAAACTTGTAGTACATTGTTCTGTCAGCTGTTTCTATTAGCTCTCCATAGCGGAAGTCTATCTCCAGTTGTCCCGAGGTGGCGACCTCATGGTGGTGCATTTCCACTTTGAAGCCGAAGTTATCCTCAAGAATCGACGCGACCTCGTTTCTATACTCCACCGTCGCATCCTCAGGAGGGGGCCTAAAATAGGCTTCTTTGGGTCTGAGCACGAAGCTTCCAGGCTTGGTTTCCGGGGACTCAGGAATCACCCTAGGGGCTCCCCATGAGTCTCCTCTTCCACCCGCTGGGCTAACCCATAGATCCCAGACGAGCTTGGTGGGGTCTATGGATTGGAAGACGAAATACTCTAACTCTGGTCCCAGGTAGACGCGGTACCCCATGTCGCCGGCCTCTTTAACCGCCCTTTTCCCCACGTATCCTCTAGAACAAACCTGTGAGGGCTCGTCTCCTCCGTACGCTTCGTAAACGTCCCCTAGCACGATGGCGCTTTTCTGGTTTTCATCGCTGTACCAGGGCAGGATGGCCAATGTGTCGGGGTCGGGTTTAAGGATCATATCCGACTCGTTAATCGGTTTGAAGCCTCTTATCGAGGAGCCGTCGAATCCTATCCCCACTTTAAAGGCGTCTCCATCGATGTATTGTTTGGCGGGTATGACCACGTCGTGCATTAAGCCTCGTACATCCACGAAGGCGGAGTGGACCCATCGAACATGGTGTTCGCGAAGCATCTCTACAGCCTTTTTCATGCGCGGATACCTCTGTTCAATAGAGACGGAAAAAATTGAACTAGTATATAAATTTAACTTTCATTTTGAATAATTTTTTATATCAGTTTAAATTATTGAACATTTGTATAAGGAGGAATGGACGCCTTGAAGGCGGAGGTAAACGCAACGTTAGACGAAGTAGACCACAACATCTTAAACCTAATCGTGGAGGACTCAAGGAAAAGCTATCGGGAAATAGCGAAAACCCTAGGAATATCGGTGGGAACAGCTTATAATCGAATCAAAAGGCTGGAGGAGTCGGGAATAATAAAGGCGTACACCGCCCTAGTAGACCCCGCGAAAATCGGCTACGAGCTAACAGCCCTCATATTGATACAAGCCGAAGGGGGGCACCTCTTGAACGTCGAGGCGGAGGCCGCGAAGCTAGACGCCGTAGCCTGCGTCTACGACATAACCGGGGACTTCGACATAGCCATCATCGCCCGGTTTAAAAACAGCTCCGAACTCAACACCTTCATCAAATCGATGTTGAAAAACCCCTACGTGAAAAGAACAGTAACCAACGTAGTCCTAAACATCGTGAAGGAAGACCTGAGGATTAAGATTCCTCGAAAAACCAAGGTTGAGGCACCCTCAAGCGGCCCAGCGTGAAGGCTAAAGGTTTAGGTAAAAATTTAAATGGGAACCGTTAAAGCTTACCTCCTATTGGATAAAGGTTCTAGAGGGGATTGGTCTTGGACGTACTCTTGACAGCAGACCGTACCATGATGAGCAACTACCATGGAAAGGAGTTTCTAGGCTTCAGCACCAGCGCCCCTCCGAACCTGGTCCCCGACTGGCTTTTTAAAGCGATGTTCTTCCCCCCCATCAAGTGTCGAGGCGGCGTACCCCTTGAAGCTCCCTACGGCTTGAGAAAAATTGAAGCCAAACTGCTGGATGAAGGTTTTGAAGTTTTAACCGTCGACCCGGACCACTTGAAACGATACATCGATGACGCTAAGATCTTATGCGTTCACGTGATGGATCCGTTCGGCCTTGGGCCATCTAGCACCACCTTCAGCCGGATATTGAGGACAGGGGAATCCTACCTCGCGAAGTATTTCAGGCTAATTTTTATGAAACCGGAGGTAGAAAAGGCTAAGAAAAAAGGTTTAAAAATCATTGTGGGGGGCCCAGGATCCTGGCAGTTTAAGATTAGGCCTGAAGCCCAAACCCAGTATGGGGTAGACTGCGTCGTAGATGGGGAGGCTGAAATCGTACTACCCAAGTTGATTAAGGACGCGTTAAGTGGAGGAGAGATCCCCAGCTATTATGAAGTAGGCTTCCGGGAGCTTCCCACCATTGAGGAGATCTCGGACATCAAGAATCCATCGGTGAACGGTCTCATAGAAATCGGCCGGGGATGTCCTAGGGGTTGCAGCTTCTGCAGCGTGACGCTGAGGCCTTTAAGATGGTATCCTTACGATAAAATTGAACGGGAGCTGAAGGTTAACTATGAGGCGGGGTTGAAAGGGGGGATAATTCACGCCGAGGATGTTCTCCTGTATGGTTCGAGAAGCGTTATCCCCGACCGTGAAAAGTTGTTGAAGCTCCATCAAATAGCTAAAAAATATGTGGGGGAGCTGGGGTGGAGCCATGCTTCATTCGCCGCGGTGGCGGCGGATACAAAGCTGATCGAGGAGCTGAGCGAAATCATGTTAGATGGCCGGCAGACCTGGTGGGGGGCGGAGATGGGCATTGAAACCGGGTCCCCGAGGCTGGTTAAGGTCGCGATGCCCGCGAAGTCAAAGCCCTTTAAGCCTGAAGAATGGCCTGAAGTGGTGAAAACCGCCGCGGGTGTGATGAACGACAACAACATGATACCCGCATGCACGTTGATAACGGGTTTACCTCAAGAAACTGTGGAGGACACCCTTAAGACAATAGAGCTTATGGAGGATTTAAAGGATTTTAAAAGCCTTATCGTCCCCCTGTTTTTCGTCCCCATGGGCCAGTTGAAGGATAAAGACTGGTTCAAATACGAGGAGCTAACTGACTTGCAGAAAGAGCTCATGGTGATGTGTTTAAGACATGACGTTAAATGGGCGAAGGAGATGCTTGAATGGTACGTTGCCGGGAAATGGTACTCTCCTTTAATGAAGTGGCTTTACAAGCTGTTCATCTGGCTGGTGGAGCGGAAGGGACGGGAAGAAAGGGTTTTCGAAATCATAGAGAAAACCCGGAGAACGCTTCAACAAAAAGCCGTTTAAACGTTTACTCCATTCTCCACAGGCTGAAGAGTAAAAATGAAGCCCACATGTAGGCGTTTTAGCCGTCTTTAACCGAAAGTCATGGAACTTTAAGTTAACGGTTTAAAGTCGATATCCAAGTTAGGGCTGTTCCAATGAAATCGGGGGGGCCATTTTCCTATTCACTTTTTCCTCGGCTAGGGCGTGGGCGATCAACGGTAAAGCTATGCTTGCGTCCATATAACACGTCGCCACCTTCGCTGAAGTGGAGATTTTACCCCAGCTTTTTCCCTCTTCTAAGGTGGATCCGCTTAACCCACCCCAGAACGGCATGTCCATCGTGACTTGAACAGCATACTTATGGCTTCTATCGCGCTTCGTTTGGTAACTGGCTATGACGGCTGTTTGCTGGATAAAGTTTTTCGGAACCCCTCCGCCGACGTAAACGACGCCTGTAATGGAGGAATCCTCAGTGATCCGCACCGATTCCTCCACATCCTTCAAACCGTTCACCACGATGTTTCTGCCTCTTCGACGGTTAGCGTACATCAAGGAGAACCCGATTGAGCTGTCAGGTAAAGCTGGAGCGAAAACCGGCACCTCGGCTTGATAAGCGGATGCCAAGATCCCACCATCGTTTTTCTTCGAGGAGGAAACGCACTCCCCCAGAAGATGGATGATTTCCCTGGAGGAATATGGGTATCCGTCCGTTAGCTTCTCAGCGAAGTCTTTTTCAATCCAAGCGTCCAGTTTACAGAGTTTATTCTCTTCGACTAATACATCGTATATTCTATTCACGCCTTCAACTTTTAAAGTTTCATCCTTTAATCCACATGTTTTTCGGTAATGTCTTCCCCCGAAGGCTTCGTAGAGGTCATGGTAAATGTTAGCTCCAGTGGTAACCAACACATCTACCATTCTCCTCTCTATAAGAAACCCTATGATCTTCCTCATGCCAGCTGGAGTCATGGCCCCCGCTAAACCCAGCCATATGAGGATGTGCTTCTCCGCGAGCATTTTCCTCCAGATTTTCACTATCTCCCCTAGAGCTCGAGCCTGAAAAGCCGTTAAACACATTTCGTCAAGAATGGTGGAAGCTGTCTTCTTCGCGTTAACCTCGATCGGATCCACTGGACGTCTAAGCAACCGTTTTCTCCGGTATCCTTTCATTTTCCTAGTTTGATTCGATTAAAACTTTTCACATAATACGTGCAAAGCATATGCTCGTTCTCCTTATATATCTTTTAAGCTTAACGTTGAGAGTTTAAGGGGGATTCGAGGGCTCAGGGCTTTCCCCCTCCAGGAACGTCTTTATGCTCGAAAACATTCCTGCGAGAAAGGCGTAGAATTCATGGGGTTTAGGCTCAGGCATTCCGTTGAACTCTAAGGTGGCACCGTTAAATTTGAAGGGTTTTATTGAAAGCCGCCCAGTTGACGTTAATTGCTTAAGATATTCGTAGACTCGGGTCTTCTTGAGAAGGGGTACTCCTCTCACCCTCCTCCACTGGTTCCCATGCTCTGTTATCAGCTCTGCCCAGCCCTCTAGTCGGGTGAGGTCGAAGCGTTCCAATTGCTCCGGGTTTAAAGGTCTAAGAAAGCTGAGAAGCCACGCCCCCATGATCTCAGAATAGGAAGGGTTAAGGACGGATTTCCCAGCCTCCAATAGCTCCTTTTCACCCGTGCTCAAACGCGACCACACCCTGTCAACCTTAACCCTATCCCCGTCGAAGACGTAGGTTAACTTCAAGCGAAATCCAAGCCCCCTCCTCAGGCTTTCCACAGCCTCAGAGGATCGGCCGTCCGCTAAACAGGAGAGAAAGTTGGTGTAAGCGCGGTTTAAAATCTCCGCCATGTTATGTACAAGCGTTTCCCCCATGTCTCCTACAAACCTCGTTAACGCTTCTTCAGACTCCCCTGCGATTTGCTCAGCTGAAAGCTCAATCTCGAAGGTGAAGGGGAAACGGCTGAAAATGGCTTGACCATACTCGGTTGGAGCGCTTTTGGCTTTAATTATCCGTTTCACAGATTTACCTGTTACCCGTGTTTTTCCCTCTAGGTGAAGCTCATACTCCACTCCTCCACTGGTTTTCCTGTAAAGCCTTTTCGGGATTCCACCCCCCGCCACGTTCCTGAACTCCACGTATCCTTCTTCAACCAGTGCCTTTAAAGCCCCAGATAACGTTGAATAGCTGAGGCCGACCCCATCGCGTTTCAACGCCTTCCATATCTCGTTAAACCCTTTCCCTCCTTCGAATGGAACATGCCTTAACACGAGTAGGCGTTTAGACTCTTCGTTTAGAAGCGGTTTAGGCAACGTTCATCATCACGCTATTCCCAACAGTAGTATTTAAAGACGATTAAACCGAGTTTAAATACGTTGAAAAAGTAAAAATAGTTGATATGAGCTTCGGCATCGTCTACGATGAATCGTTAAAAGCATATGATTTCGGGCCAGGACACCCCTTCCGAGGCGATAGATACGTAAACTTCATGCGCGTATTCAACGAGTTGTTCCAAGGATTCGAAGAATTCACATTCGTGAAGCCCGTTAAAGCCTCATTAGAGGATTTGCTCCTCGTACATTCAAAGGAGTACGTTGACCGAATTGTGGAAGGATGTAAACGCTCCCGGGTCTACGATCCAGACACACCCCTGCGTCCAAACTTGGAGGAAGCCGCGCGGTTAATCACAGGGTCCTCACTCACGGCTGGTGAGCTCGTCATGGAAGGCGGGTTTAAAAAGGCCGTGGGGATAGGAGGGGGGATGCACCACGCGAAAAGGGATAGGGAGGGAGGCTTCTGCATTTACAACGATGTCGCGATCCTAGCTAGAAAACTGTTGACGCGTAAAGATGTGAAACGCGTCTTGATATTGGATACGGATGTGCACGCGGGCGATGGAACAGCGGAGATATTTTACGAGGATCCACAGGTTTTGCTCGTGGATGTTCATCAAGATCCCTTAACGCTTTACCCCGGTACAGGTTTCATCCATCAAATAGGCGTGGGCGAAGGTGAGGGATACACGGTTAACGTCCCCCTGCCCCCAGGGTCCTCCGATGAAGCGTATAAGATCGTGCTAAACGAAATCTTCAAGCCACTAGCCTTGGAGTTCAAACCTGACATCATCATCCGGAACGGAGGTTCAGACCCACATTTCGCCGACGTCTTAGCGTCAATGAAGCTAACGTTAAAGGGCTTCAAAATCATCGGGGAAACGGTGAGGGAGGTGGCGGCCCAGGTGACAGGTGGGAAGGCCGTGGACCTCCAGGGCAGCGGCTATAATCCAAAAGTACTACCATACGCTTGGATCTCGCTGATCATAGGCCTCTCAGGAGTAGAATTGGATTTAAAGGAAACCGTACCGCCCTTTGAGGCGGAGGCTCCCCTTCGAAAGGTTATTGAGGTTGTGGAAAAGGTGAAGAAGACCCTGAAACCGTATTGGAGGTGCATGTCCAGCTAGCTGGACGGCTTTCGGCCAACACAGCTAAGCACATGTAGATCACGTAAACCGAGTAGGAGGGTTGACGCGTCGAATTGGAGATCGCTGTGCTAGACTTCGGTGGACAGTATGTGAGGAACATAGAGAGAACCCTGCTGGAAAAGGGAGTTAGCGTAGAAATCGTGGATTACAAGGTTTCAACCCGTCTCCTCCTCAGAAGAGGTGTGAAGGGCGTTATACTTTCAGGGGGCCCCTACTCGGTGTACGATAAGAACCCGCCTACCTGTGATCCTCAACTGTTCAGGTTGGGGATACCTATCCTCGGCCTATGCTATGGGCATCAACTCATAGCCCACCTCCATGGAGGCTTGGTGAAAAAGGGTAGGAGAGGCGAATACGGATTCTCTGAGCTAAGCCTCGACAACCGTAACCCCCTGTTCCATGGATTGTCTTCCAAGGAGATCTGCTGGATGAGCCATGGCGACGTGGTGGAAACTCCTCCTAAAGGCTTCAAGGTCATCGCCTCAACCCCTGAGAGCGAGGTCGCCGCCTACACCCTGGAGAACAGGATCTACGGCCTACAATTCCACCCAGAGGTATCCCACACGCCGAATGGGCATGTAATCCTCGAGAACTTCGCCTTCAAGATATGTGGATGCGCTAGGTTCGAATGGGATATAGAACGCTTCACGTTTGAAGCCGTTGAGAAGGTTAAAAAGGCTTTGGGAAACGCTCGAGCCGTCATCGCTGTAAGCGGAGGAGTTGACTCCTCCACGGCTGCGCTGCTGGCTTCCAAGGCCATAGGGCGAAACCTCACCGCCGTCCACATAGACCATGGATTGATGCGTGAAGGTGAAAGCGTTGAAGTCGTTTCACTGCTGAAAAAACTAGGGTTAAACCTGGTTTTCGTAGACGCCTCCGAAAGGTTTCTCTCAGCTTTGGAAGGAGTATGTGAATCCGATAAAAAAAGGCTCATCATAGGTAAATTGTTCATAGAAGAGTTTGAGAAAGTCGCCCGAGAAGTTGGCGCGGAGTGGCTTATCCAAGGAACCATCGCCCCCGACGTGATCGAAAGCACCCGAGGGGAGGCTCGGAGAACCGATAGAGGCCATGGAGGACTCATCAAGATACATCACAACGTCGCCGGTTTGCCCAGCGGCATGAAGCTCAAATTGATGGAGCCTCTATCCCAGCTTTTCAAGTATCAGGTAAGGGCGTTAGCTAGGAAGCTGGGTTTACCAGCCCACATATCTGAGAGACAGCCTTTCCCCGGCCCCGGGCTGGCTTGCAGGATAGCGGGTCCAGTAACAGCGGAGAAGGTCACGCTTCTCAGGAAAGTGAACGTCAAGGTGGAGGAGGAGCTTGAAAGGTATAAGCCTTCCCAATACTTCGCGATGCTGGTGAACAACCTTAAAGCCGGAGAATCCAAGCTCAGCGCCTCCATAGCGGAGAAACACCTTGAAACCCATGTGAAGGCGTATGTTCTACAGGATGAAAGCGTGGGAGTTAAAGGAGACAGCCGCGTTTTAGGTCGAATCATAACGCTGGAGCCTGAGGATTGTGGAAGCTGGAGTTCAACTTCATGGATAAACATTCTACGAATGCAGAACGAGGTTACCGGGTCAATCGCTGAGGTATGTAGGGTTGTGGCCTCGCTTGCTTGGAGGGATGGTGGGAAATACGGCGTCATCGCTAGAGCCGTTGACACATTGGACTATATGACGGCGATTCCAACCCGTGTGGATTTCGCCCGCCTCTCGCGTCTCGGTGAATCATTACTGAACCATCATGAAGAGCTGGGATTTTTCGGTTTTGAAGTTACCACAAAACCAGCCGCCACAATTGAGCTGATATAGAGCCTCTGCGTTGAGAGCTTCACGTCGACATCTAAGAGCAACTCGAACATTACGTCAAGTCGCCTATGTGGAACGCGGTGGATTCCCCACCGGCGAAGCTTTATTTCATCAATCTTTTTCTTATTTACGAAGCTCATGCCTAGAACGAAGTATGGCTGGGCTTTCCCATCCATGGCGGTTGGTTGATGCGGCCAACAGGTGGATGGATAGGTCATGTTCAACGTTCCCCTTTGTCCCCCTAACGTAACGCTTCGTACAATTCTATCTAAAAGCTTAAACCCTGCAAAGCCCAATGGTAAATGGGATGAAACTCGAAGATCTTTTAATGGAAATCGAAGCGAAAAAAGGCGAGCTGGTAGAGTTAACGAGAAGGCTGATCCAGATTCCCAGCGAAAACAAGCCGCCAATGGGATATGAGAAAGAAGCCCAAGAATACTGGGCTGAAAAACAACGAGAGCTAGGTTTAACCGTGGACCTCTTCACCCCAGATGAGGTTCCAGACATAACCCAACACCCAGCGTACCTGAAAGGGCGAATCTACGAGGATAGGCCAAACGTCGTATCCAAATTGAAGGGATGTGGCGGAGGGAAATCAATAATATTAACCGGCCACATGGACACCTCGCCGAAGGAACCCTTACCCTGGGGTATTCACGGCCCGTTCGGCGGAGACTTGGAAGACGGGAAAATATATGGCAGGGGAGGCTTCGACATGAAGGGGGGACTCGCAGCCTCCTACATGGCGGTTAAAGCCATAGTGGACGCGGGCATCAGGTTGAAGGGAGATGTATACTTGGAAAGCGTCGTGGACGAAGAGTATGGAGGGGCCAACGGAACCCTGGCTTGTAGACTCAAAGGATACGAGGCGGACGCGGCCATACTGACCGAGTGCAGTTGCCTAGCCATCTGCCCCGCGACTCGAGGAGATAAAAACTGGAAGATCACGTTGAAGGGAACGCCTGGAATGCCATACACCGGAGAGCTGCCTACAAATCCCGTGTACGGTATGGCGAAGATCATCCAAGCCCTGAGGAATTACGAGGAGATCAGAAATGAGAAAACGAGGAGACATCCCCTATACGTTGAGGATCCAAACCCCCTACCAGTGTTGATTAAGAAGCTTAAAGCCGGGGAGGTTGAACCCCACGGAGCCCTAGGTATACCGATAGACTGCTGGCTCCTAGTGGGCCCTCAAGTATACCCTGGAACCAGTGAAGAGGAATTCGACAGGGAATTCTTCAGCTTTATGGAAGCGGTTGTGAACACGGATCCTGAGCTTAGAAGAAACCCGCCAACCTATGAATCGATGTTCCGCTACGTTGAGCCCACGGAGATCGATAGAAACCACCCCATCGTAAAGCAGGTTGAGAAAGCGTTCACGTTGGTCACTGGAAAACCCGCCGTGGTGAAGGGCGCGCCCTTCCCCTGCGACGCCTTCATCTTCAACAAGTACAGCAAGACGCCCGTGTTGGTTTTCGGTCCAGGCGGGGCCAACGCCCACGCCCCCGACGAATACGTTTACGTCGAAGACCTCTTAACGTTAACCAAAACCTTAGCGGCTTCCATCGTAGAGTGGTGTGAGACCGCTTAAACCTTAACCTCTCCTAGCCTAGCTTACTTGACGATGATTTCACGCCTGTAACTGGACAGTTGTTTCCCCTTATCCTTGGTGATGGCTACGCCATCCTCCCATCGAAGCCCCATGTCGCCTTTGGAAAGCCATATGTCCACGTTGAACACCATGCCAGGCTCCAGCGGAAACGCGCTTCCATCAATCCAAGGTCCCTCACACTCCTGAAGCCCGGTGCCGTGGGCTGGCCCGTAAAGGACCGACTCCCTTCCAAATCCATGTTTATTCAAGGCTTTTCGGAACAGCTCGTAGATTTCTCGGGCTTCAACCCCTGGGCCCATGGCGTCCAAGATCAAATTCTCGATTTCAAGCCCAGCCTCCATAAGCTTCCTAGCCTCAGGTGGCGGAGGCCCGATGGTGAGGGGCCTACATATGTTGCCGCAGTAACCCTGAAACTTCGCTCCGAAGGAGAGTTGAATCAACTCGTTTCTGCTGAGCCTTCTATCCGTAGACCGGCTTAACCCCTGATTCGTCCTGGGACCGGAGCAAACCCATATGGGGTAGGCGGTGGACTCCGCTCCAGCCGTGAACATGGCGCACTTCGCCTTCGCCTCCACCTCCCACTCCGATTTCCCCTCATCCAAGAAGTCCAACGCCTCCTTCAAGGCCTTTTCCGCTATCCTCGAAGCCTCCTCCATCATCCGCAGCTCAGCCTCCGACTTTATCATCCTCACCTTAAACAAGACATCGTCGGCCTCCACGATTTGACACCCCTTCACCGCGCTTCGCAAGTCCTCATACAAGGCGTAGGGGAAAATGTTCGAGCCCACAACCCCCACCCTTCTTATTTTAACACCGCCAGCCACGTCCGGTATGATGTCCTTGAACCGTATGTCCGCTGTTTCAGGATAAGGGGGAGCTGAAGTCTCCAGCAGAAACGGGTGAACGTAAACCTTGCTCAGCCTCGACGTAGCCTTAGCGTAAACGATGGACTCCGGCCCCCCTGTTAGAAGCGCCGCCTCGCCCACCCTTGGAACGATGAAACCGGCGAAGTCGAAGTTCGGGGCGAAGTCAGCCACATACCTCACATGGTGAGGCTCCCCCTCGCTGGAATATCCGACCAGCAAGTCTAGGCCTCGACGCTCCATCTCAACTTGAATCCGCTTCACCCTCTCTCCATACTCAGCGTCCGGAATCCTAAACGACATAACCTACACGCCTCCAACCCCTCATCACTATGAAACATAAATATATAAAGGATAAAAGGGGATGAAAGTTTAACTAATGATTAGGCTGAATGGAGTTGTATGAGAGGTAGGATGAGTTTGGAGCTTGCTCAATGGGCTGAGAAATCGTCTAAACAGCTTGAAGGTCTAATAAAGAAATGTAAGGTCGCCATACTGCCCATCGGAAGCACAGAGCAGCATGGCCCCCACCTGCCAACGGGCACAGATCACATCATCGGATGGGAAATTGCTAAAAGGGTAGCGGAGAAGACTGGAAGCCTCCTATTGCCCATCATCCCCGTAGGGTTCTCCGAAGACCACTACCCAAGGGCTGGCACATTAACGTTTTCAGCGGAAACCTTAAGGCAGGTGATCAGGGACCTCGCTAAAAGCCTCTCCAGAAACGGCGTGAAACACATCGTCGTGATGTCTGGACACGCAGGACACTTGGCCCAGCTCAGCGACATATGCTACGAGCTCAACGTAACAGGCGAGCTGAGAGACACGTTAATCCACAACATCTCCCCATACAACGTTTTACCCATCGAGGCCTTGGCTGAAATCTTGGAGGAAGAGGTCTTCATGCACGCCGAGGAATTGGAGACCTCTCTGATGCTGTTCCTCCGACCAGACCTGGTTGACATGAGCAAAGCCGTCAAGGAGATACCGCCCTACATACCTAAAGGCTTGAACACCCCAGCCT
>Ga0078972_1009186_pt1 | contig 19765 bp, 18 predicted proteins | sample YelNatPaOPGAMG01_FD_67568 | JGI IMG/M metagenome (GOLD analysis project Ga0078972, IMG submission 67568) | Hot spring thermophilic microbial communities from Obsidian Pool, Yellowstone National Park, USA - OP-RAMG-01 (SPADES assembly) (version 2) | ecosystem: Environmental > Aquatic > Thermal...
TGCGGGTGATCGCCGACCGCACGGTGGCGAACATGAGCGATTTCGTCGTCGGCGCCAACGCGGTGGACTACCACTACACCGGGGTCAACTGGGGCCGCGACCTGCCGGAGCCCGAAGTGGCCGACATCCGCAACGTGCAGCCCGGCGACCCCAGCCCCGACGGCAAAGGGGAACTGGCGATCTGCCGCGGCATCGAAGTCGGCCATGTGTTCTACCTCGGCACCAGATACTCCGCGGCGATGGGCGCGACTTTCCTCGACGACAAGGGCCAGACGCAGACCATGGAAATGGGCTGCTACGGCATCGGCATCACCCGCATCCTCGGCGCCTGCATCGAGCAGAACCATGATGCCAAAGGCATGATCTGGCCGGATGCCATCGCCCCGTTCACCGTGGTGATCTGCCCGATCGGCTACGACCGCAGCGACGCCGTGCGCGAGCAGGCCGACGCGCTCTACCAACAATTGCTGCAGGCCGGGGTGGACGTGGCGCTGGACGACCGCGGCGAGCGCCCCGGGGTGATGCTGGGCGACTGGGAGCTCATTGGCGTGCCGCACCGCGTGGTCGTGTCCGAGCGCGGGCTGAAGGCAGGCACGGTCGAATACCAGCACCGCCGCGACACCGCGCCCACGGTCATGCCGCTGGCCGGGGCGGCCGCGCAGGTCCAGGCGCGGCTGCGCTGCTGAAGGCGGTCGGCGCAGGAGGCGAGGGGATGCACAGCCTGTCGCGCCGCCGCTGGTTGCTGCAGGCCGGAGGTGCCGGCGCCGCCGCCGTGCTCGGCTGCGCGCTGCCCGCGACACCGGCGTGGGCCGGAGCGCAACAGGAAGAACGGCTCAGCGACGCGGTGCGCACCGCGCTGGCGGCGCAAATCGCGCAGGCCCCTCCGCCCAAACCGCACTTTCGCAGCGCGCAGCACTTCGGCCAATACTGGTTCTGGCTGGCCAACCAGGCGGTGCGGCTGCAAACGCGCATGCCGGTGTTTTCGGTGCGCCGAGATTTTTTGCAGACCTTGTGGTACGAGGCACACCGTGCCGGGCTGGAGACGGCGCTGGTGCTCGGGCTGATCCAGGTGGAAAGCGGTTTTCAGAAATACGCCATCTCGCCCGCCGGGGCGATGGGGTATATGCAGGTCATGCCGTTCTGGACGCAGCAGATCGGCGACGGCAACCCGCTGAGTCTTTTCCACATGCAGGTCAACCTGCGCTACGGCTGCGTGATCCTGCGGCACTACCTGAACATCGAAAACGGCGATTTGTTTTATGCGCTGGGGCGCTACAACGGCTCGCGCGGCCGCTCTGCCTATCCCGACGCGGTGCTCGCCGCGCGGCGCAACTGGCTGGTTGCCGGCGGGTCGGGCTGAAGCAGCGCCGGCGCCGCGCGGCGGGGTGGCATGGCTGACTGGATGGCCGCCGCTGCGCGGCGGGGTCAGCCGCGCGGCATCAGCCCGCCCATGCGCTGCATCATCTTGAACATCTTGCCGCCCTTCATTTTTTTCATCATGTCGCGCATCTGCTCGTACTGCTTGAGCAGGCGGTTGACGTCCTGCACCTGCACCCCGGCGCCGGCGGCGATGCGGCGTTTGCGCGTGGCCTTGATCAGGTCGGGCTTGCGCCGCTCCTGCGGCGTCATGCTGTGGATGATGCCCTGCATGCGCCGCATGTCGCGCTCGGCGCGCGCCATGTCGGCCTGACCGGCCTTGGCCTGCATTTCCGCCGGCAGCTTGTCGAGCATGCCTTGCAGCCCGCCCATTTTGTTCATCTGCTGCAGTTGCATGAGGAAGTCGTCGAGGTCGAACTGCGCACCCGACTTCACCTTGGCGGCGAGTTGCTGCGCGGCGTCGATGTCCACCTGGCGCTGCGCCTGCTCGACCAGCGCGAGGATGTCGCCCATGCCGAGGATGCGGTCGGCCATGCGGCGCGGGTCGAACGGCTCCAGCCCGTCGATTTTTTCCGACACCCCGGCGAACTTGATCGGCGCGCCGGTGACCTGCCGCACCGACAGCGCCGCGCCGCCGCGGGCGTCGCCGTCGAGCTTGGTCAGCACGATGCCCGTCAGCGGCAGCGCCTCGTGAAAGGCGCGGGCGGTGTTCACCGCGTCCTGCCCCTGCATCGCATCGACGACGAACAGGGTTTCGATCGGGTGCAGCGCGGCGTGCAGCTCGCGGATTTCGCGCATCATCGCCTCGTCCACCGCCAGCCGCCCGGCGGTGTCCACCAGCAGCACGTCGAAGTGGTGGCTGCGTGCGTAGTCCACCGCGCGGCGGGCGATGTCCAGCGGCTGGTCCTGCGGTGAGGAGGGGAAGAATTCGGCGCCGGCCTGCTCGGTCACCGTCTGCAATTGCGCGATCGCCGCCGGGCGGTAGACGTCGCACGACACGGTGAGCACCTTTTTCTTCTGCCGCTGCACCAGCAGGCGGGCGAGCTTGGCCGTGGTCGTGGTCTTGCCCGCGCCTTGCAGACCGGCCATGAGCACGATGGCCGGCGGCTGCGTGGCCAGGTTCAGCGGCGCCGGCTCGCCGCCCATGACCGCGGCGAGTTCACGCTGCACCACGCCGACCAGCGCCTGCCCCGGGGTGAGCGAGCCGACCACCTCCTGCCCCAGCGCCTTTTCCTTGACCCGGGCGGTGAACTCGCGCACTACCGGCAGCGCGACGTCGGCTTCGAGCAGCGCCAGCCGCACTTCGCGCAGCATGTCGGCGATGTTCGACTCGGTGATGCGGGCCTCGCCCTTGAGGGTCTTGACCACGCGCGACAGGCGCTGGGTGAGGTTGTTGAGCATGAGACGACGGGCCGGAAAGGAAGAAGGGGGGCGGCAGCAGCGCGATGCCCTGCCCGCAGGCGGGCCGGCCTGCTGCGGCGTCACGTGGCGGCAGGGGGCTCGGTTAAACTGCAAATATGTCGATTTTAATGAACGGCCTTGCGTTCGCGCTGTATATGCTGGCTGCGCTGCTGTCGCGGCCCAGTCCGGTGCTGGCGCTGGGCCATGCCGAAGGCGCCGTCACCGGGGCGATGCGCCGCAGCGAGCGCTGGTCGACGGCGGTGATGGCGCTGGCCTGGTTGGCGCAGACGGCCACCTTCGCGCTGATGCTGCACGGCGAGTTGCAGCCGCATTTCGGCTTCGCCCCAGCGCTGTCGGTGACGTTCTGGCTGGTCGCCGCGGTGTACTGGGTGGAGAGTCTGTACTACCCGCTGCAGACCTTGCGCAGTTGGATCTGCTTGCTGGCGGCGATTTCGATTTTGCTGACCTGGGTGTTCCCCGGCGCGTTCACCCCGCCCGAAGGCGCCGGGCCGACGTTTGCGCTGCACTGGGCGATGGGCATCGCCGCTTACGGCTTGTTCGGTGCCGCCACGCTGCACGGGGTTTTGTTGTGGATGGCCGAACGCTCGCTGCACAGGCGCAAGGGCACGGTAGCGGGTGTGTCGCGCGGTTTGCCGCTGCTGACGCTGGAAAAACTCACCTACCGCCTGGCCGGAGTGGGTTTCGTGCTGCTGACGGCTTCGCTGATCTTTGCCGCGACATTCAGCGAGGAACTGTTCGGCAAGCCGTTCGAGTTGAACCACCAGACGGTGTTCGGCATCGCCGCCTGGCTGCTGTTCGCCGTGCTGATGGCTGGCCGGACCTTCCTCGGCTGGCGCGGTACCAAGGCGCTGGGTTGGCTGTTCACCGGCACGGTGCTGCTGATGCTGACCTACGTCGGCTCGCGCTTCGTGCTGCAGGTGATTTTGCACCGATGAAGTATCTGGTTCTGTTCGCCGTGGTCATCGTCGGCCTGCTGCTGATCAAAAAATCGCAGCAGCCCCGGCCGTTGCACCGCCCCAAGCCGGACAAACCGCAGCCGCCCGAGGCGATGCTGCCTTGCGCGCATTGCGGCGTGCACGCGCCGGCCAGCCGTTGCGTCTGGCGTGACGGCAAACCGTATTGCAGCGAAGAGCATGCCCGCTTGGGGTCGTAGGCTGGCGCCGACCGCAGCCGACAGCGGCTTTGCGCGGTCGATGTTCGCGCCGGTGACCTCGCCTGCCGGCATGGTGTTCATTCCCTCGTCGCGGCTCGGCCGCGAGCGGCTGCGGACGTTTCGCGTGCTCGCCGCGGCGCGGCTGCTCATGGCCTGCATGCTGTTGGGCTGGCTGGTGCTGCTGCCGCTGTTGCAACTGCCTGTGCGCAGCGGTGCCGCTGCAGCAAGCGGGGTGGGGTTCTGGGTGGCGCTGGCGTATCTGGCACAGGCGGCGTGGAGTTTGTGGTGGAGCTTGCGCCATGCCGATGGCCTGGCGTGGCAGGTGCTGGTGGCCATCGCCGCCGATCTGCTGGCGTTCACCGCTCTGCAGTTCACCGCCGGTTATCCAGTGCGCGAGTTTTCGCTGATCTACGCCCTGCCGGTGCTCGCCGCGGGGATTTACGGCACCTTGTCGCTGACCTTGTTCGTCGCCGCGCTGGTGACGCTGATCCTGTTGGGCAATGCTGCATTGGCGCTGCTGGGCGTCGGCGCCGAGTCCGATCAGCGCCTGGTCAACGCCGCGATGGTCGGCATCGCCTACTTTGCCGTGGCCGTGCTGACCTGGCAGTTGTCGCGGCGCCTGGCGCGGCAGGAGGCGCGTGCCAGCGCCAGCGAGTCGATGGCGCGGCGACAAATGGCATTGAACCAGCGGGTGATCGAGGCGCAGCACGACGGCGTGATGGTGGTCGACCGGCAGATGGTGCTGGAGGCGCTCAACCCCGCGGCGCAGCAGTTGCTGGACTTGCCGTGGAGCGACGCAATGGCGGCGCGCTGGGCTGGCGGACGCAAGGCGCTGCGCGATCTGCCGGTGGCGAAGGTCGTGCGGCAGGAAATCGAGCGCATGGCCATCGGCGGCGAAAAAACGCTGCAGTCGCAAGTGCGCACCCCGGCCGGGCGCCGACTGCTGCTGCGCTTGACCACGCTGGAAGATCTGCCCGGCGGCGTCGGCTACCTCATCGTGCTGCAGGATTTGCGCGAAATCGACGCGCGCATCCAGCAGGAAAAACTCGCCGCGATGGGTCGTCTGGTGGCCAGCGTGGCGCACGAAATCCGCAACCCGCTGGGGGCGATTGCCCAGGCCAACCAACTGGCGGTCGAGTTCAGCGGCGATCCGGTGCAACTGCAGCGGCTTCACCACCTCATCGCACAAAACGTCGAGCGCATCAACCGCACGGTCGAGGACGTGCTCGAACTCGGCCGTGCCGCGCCGCGCGAGATGTCGTGGATGGTGGGCGCACCACTGCTGCGTGAACTGCACGCCGAATTCGACGCTGATGCGCCGGGTCGCGTCAGCCTGTTCATCCAGGACGATACGGCGCAGATCCGCTTCGACGCGCTGCATTTGCGCCGCGTGCTCGTCAACCTGTTGAGCAACGCGCGGCGCTACGCCAGCAACCAGCCGCAGGCGATCGAAATCCGCCAGCTCGGCATGCAACGGGTGCGTGAAATCCAGGTGGCCAACGACGGCCCGCTGATCGACCCCGAGTTGCGTGCGCAATTGTTCGAGCCGTTTCGCACCACCAGTACGCGTGGCGTCGGGCTGGGGCTGTATATTTCCCACGAACTATGTTTGCGCAACGGCGCGCGCCTGCTGTACCGCACCGAGCGGGAGGGCACGCCGCAGGCACGCGGGATTTTCGTCGTTCAGGTCGCAGTGGATTTCGAGGCATGAACCCAGGCGATGTGCGAATTCTGATCGTCGATGACGAGCCCGATCTGCGCGAGCTCTACGCCCTGAGCCTGCTGCACGAGGGCTGGCAGATCGACGTGGCGGAAAACGTCGCGCAGGCGCGTGAGCATCTGTCGCGCCAGCAATACGCGCTATTGCTCACCGATATGCGCCTTCCCGATGGCGAGGGCCTGGACTTGCTGCGCTGGCTCGAAGCCCGTCCCGAGCGGCGGGAAAAATCCATCGTCATCACTGCGTTCGGCAGCGCTGGCAACGCCGTGGCCGCGCTCAAGGCCGGCGCGTTCGACTACCTGAGCAAGCCGGTGGACCTGGCCGCGCTACGGCGCACGGTGCATGCCGCGCTGGCGGCGGCGCAGCCCGACGAGCAGGCGCCGGTCAGCGGCGCGCTGCAGCGCATGGTGGGCGAATCGGCGGTGATGCGCTCGCTCAAACAGACCCTGCAGCGGGTGGCGCGCAGCATGGCGCCGGTGTTGATCCAGGGCGAGTCGGGTACAGGAAAAGAGCTGGCGGCGCGCGCCGTGCACGAATGCAGCGCCCGCGCCGCCGGGCCGTTCGTGCCAGTCAATTGCAGCGCCATCCCGGAGCATCTGCTCGAAGCCGAGTTTTTCGGCTACCGCAAGGGCGCGTTCACCGGGGCGATGGCCGACCATCCCGGATTTTTCGCCGCAGCGCAGGGCGGAACGCTGTTTTTGGACGAAATCGGCGAGCTGCCGCTGGCGATGCAGGCCAAGCTGCTGCGCGCGGTGCAGGAGCGGCGGGTGCGCCCGGTGGGCGAGACGGCGGAAATCCCCGTCGATGTCCGCCTGGTCAGCGCCACGCATCGCGACCTCGAACAGATGGTGGCGCGCGGCCAGTTCCGACAAGATTTGTTCTATCGGCTCAACGTCATTGCCGTGACGCTGCCGCCGCTGCGCGAGCGGCTGGAGGACCTGCCGCTGCTGGCCGATGCGCTGCTGGCCAACATCCGCCGCGACAACGCCCGGCCCGGGCTGCGGCTGAGCGCGGCAGCGCTGGAGCATTTGGGCCAGTACCGGTTCTCCGGCAATGTGCGTGAACTGGACAATCTGCTGCACCGCGCCGCCGCGCTGGCCACGCACGATCTGTTGCAGCCGCAAGACCTGGTGCTGCCGGCCAACGGCCGCGCCGCTGGCGACGCGGCGCCGCCAATTGCCGCTGCGACCCCGCCGCGCGAGGTTCCTCCGCCCGCAGCCGCGCCGGCCCAGACAGCGGGGGCGGAGGAGCTGCCGCCGCTGCCGTCGGACCTCGCCGCGTATCTCGATCAGGTCGAGCGCGACATCCTCTGCGAAGCCCTGCGCCGCACGCGCTTCAACCGCACGGCGGCGGCGCAACTGCTCGGCCTGAACCTGCGGCAGATCCGCTACCGCATGGAGCGGCTGGACATTCGCGACCCGTCTGACCGCGCAGGGCAGGGCGGTTGAGTATGTCGCAGGACGCCGATCCGGGCTGGCTGCCGTTTGCCCGGCACGTGCCTTCGCCCAATTTCGACCCACGCCCGCCGGGAATGAGTATCGATCTGCTCGTGATCCACTGCATCGCGCTGCCGCCACGGCGGTACGGCGGCGACGCCATCGAGCGGCTGTTCTGCAACCGGCTCGACCCGCACGCACACCCGGCGTTTGCCGCGCTCGACGGTCTGCGTGTGTCGGCACACTTTGTCGTGCAGCGCGACGGCGTGCTCACGCAATATGTGTCGTGCGCGCACCGCGCCTGGCATGCCGGGCAGTCGCAGTTTTTTGGCCGCACGCGGTGCAACGATTTCAGCATCGGCATCGAGCTCGAAGGCAGCGACGACACGGCGTTCGAAGACGCGCAGTACGACACCCTCATCGCCTTGGGCGCCGAGCTGCTGGCGCGCTACCCGCTGCGCGCCGTCGCCGGGCACAGCGACATCGCCCCGGGGCGCAAAACCGATCCGGGAACGGGGTTCGACTGGAAGCGGCTGAAAAACGGCTTGGCGCTGCCGGCGCGGGCGTTTCCGTTCCAGCGGTTCTGAACGTTGCCCAGGCGGGCAAACCGATCTGTCCACCGCGTGGCGGGTCGAGCGGGAAGCTTCTCCCATGGCGGTTTTTTTCGCCGCCGACGGCCTGCGTCTGTGGATCACCCTGTGCATAAGTTGTGGGTGAGCTGTTGGTCTGTTCCACACTACGAATAGTGGTTGAAATTCGTTTCGACCCTAGATATAGTGTTTCGGCCGTTTGCAATGCAGTTGGCTGCAACGCGCCCGGAGTGCGGATGCGTTGCGCTTTGCCGAGGCTTTGCCCATCCGCGCGTTTTCACTGCGCCGCTGCCGTCCCGGCGATGTTTTGCGTCGACCGAGAACAGTGCGCGCCCCGTTCCAAGGAGTTTTCAGATGACATTGACCGCCGTTGCATCGTCCACCGCCGCGCAGCATCCGCCGCAACTCGAAGGGGCGCCGCAGCCTGCCCCGTTGGGTGATTTTTCCGATTACAAAATCATCCGCCGCAACGGCGCGGTCGCCAGTTTCGAACCGGGCAAGATCGCCGTGGCGATGACCAAGGCGTTTTTGGCGGTGCAGGGCGGGCAGGGTGCGGTGTCGGCGAGTATGCGCGAAACGGTCAACGCATTGACCGAGAACGTGGTGCGCGCCTTATTGCGCAGCCGCCCCAGCGGCGGCACCTTCCACATCGAAGACATTCAGGATCAGGTCGAACTGGCGCTGATGCGCAACGGCCAGCACGAGGTGGCGCGCGCCTATGTGTTGTACCGCGAGCGCCGCGCGCAGGAGCGCGCCAAACAAAAAGCCGCTGCCGAGCAGGTCGCGGCGCCGGTGTTGCACGTGGTCGATGGCGGTGTGCGCAAACCGCTCGATGAGGCGGCGCTGGTGCGGCTGGTCGAGTCTGCGTGCGCCGGGCTGTGCGCCGAAGTCAGCGCCGAGCCCATCGTCGACGAAACGCTGCGCAATCTGTACGACGGCGTGCCGCTGACCGAGGTATACAAAGCCGCGATCCTCGCGGCGCGCACGCTGATCGAGCGCGACCCGGATTACTCCAAGGTCACCGCGCGGCTGCTGCTGCACACCTTGCGGCGCGAAACCCTGGGCGAAGAGGTGGTGCAGGAGCAAATGGCGCAACGCTACGCCGAGTACTTCCCGCAGTGCATCAAGGAGGGCGTGGCGCTCGAATTGCTCGATGAGCGCCTGGCGCAGTTCGACCTGCAGCGCCTGGGCGCCGCGCTCAAGCCCGAACGCGATCTGCAGTTCGACTACCTCGGGCTGCAAACGCTGTACGACCGTTACTTCCTCGTCGACCGTACCGACACCGAGGTGAACAAGGACGGCCGCCGCATCGAGCTGCCGCAAGCGTTTTTCATGCGCGTGGCCATGGGCCTGGCGCTCAACGAAATCGACCGCGAGGCGCGCGCCATCGAGTTCTACGAACTGCTGTCCAGCTTCGACTTCATGAGCAGCACGCCCACGCTGTTCAACTCCGGCACGCGGCGCTCGCAGCTGTCGAGCTGCTACCTCACCACCGTGTCCGACGATCTGGACGGCATCTACGAGGCGATCAAGGAAAACGCCTTGCTGTCCAAGTTCGCCGGCGGGCTGGGCAACGACTGGACGCGGGTGCGCGCGCTGGGCAGCCACATCAAGGGCACCAACGGCAAGAGCCAGGGTGTGGTGCCGTTCCTCAAGGTGGTCAACGACACCGCAGTGGCCGTCAACCAGGGCGGCAAGCGCAAGGGCGCGGTGTGCGCCTACCTCGAAACCTGGCACCTGGACATCGAGGAGTTTCTGGAGCTGCGCAAAAACACCGGCGACGACCGCCGCCGCACCCACGACATGAACACCGCCAACTGGATTCCCGACCTGTTCATGAAGCGGGTGATGGAAGGCGGGCAGTGGACGCTGTTCTCGCCCAGCGACGTGCCCGATCTGCACGACAAATACGGCCGCGCCTTCGAGGAGGCCTACACCCGCTACGAAGAAAAAGCGCAGCGCGGCGAAATCAAACTGCACAAGGTGGTGCCGGCGGTGCAGTTGTGGCGCAAGATGCTGTCGATGCTGTTCGAGACCGGGCACCCGTGGATCACCTTCAAGGACGCGTGCAATGTGCGCAGCCCGCAGCAGCACGTCGGCGTGGTGCATTCGAGCAATCTGTGCACCGAAATCACCCTCAATACCAGCGAGACCGAAATCGCCGTGTGCAACCTCGGCTCGGTCAACCTCGCCGCGCATCTGAAGGACGGGCCGGACGGGCGCAAGGTCATCGACCACGGCAAGCTGCGCCGCACCGTACGCACCGCGATGCGCATGCTCGACAACGTCATCGACATCAACTACTACGCCGTGGCCAAGGCGCGTAACGCCAACCTGCGGCACCGCCCAGTGGGGCTGGGCGTCATGGGCTTCCAGGACTGCCTGTATCAACTGCGTCTGCCTTACGGCTCGGCCGAGGCGGTGGAGTTCGCCGACCGATCGATGGAAGCGGTGTGCTATGAGGCGTACTGGGCGTCGAGCGAACTGGCGCGCGAACGCGGGCGCTACAGCAGCTACGCCGGTTCGCTGTGGGATCAGGGCATCCTGCCGCTCGACAGCCTGAAGCTGCTGGCCGAGCAGCGCGGCGGCCATGTCGACGCCGACACCTCCAGCACCCTGGACTGGGACGCGCTGCGCGCGCACATCGCGCAGCACGGCATGCGCAATTCCAACTGCGTGGCGATCGCGCCGACGGCGACCATTTCCAACATCGTCGGCGTCGACGCCAGCATCGAGCCGACCTTCCAGAACCTGTACGTCAAGTCCAACCTGTCGGGCGAGTTCACCGTCATCAACCAATACCTGGTGCGCGACCTCAAGGCGCGCGGGCTGTGGGACGCGGTGATGGTGGCCGACCTCAAATATTTCGACGGCAGCACGCAGCGCATCGACCGCATCCCGGCCGACCTCAAGGCGCTGTACGCCACGGCATTCGAAATCGATGCCAGGTGGATCATCGAGGCAGCAGCGCGCCGGCAGAAGTGGATCGACCAAGCACAGTCGCTCAACATCTACATCGCCAACGCTTCGGGCAAGCTGCTCGACGACACCTACAGACTCGCCTGGGTGCGCGGCCTCAAGACCACGTACTACCTGCGCACCATTGGTGCCACGCACGCCGAGAAGTCCACGGTCAAGACGGGACAGCTCAACGCCGTACCGCAAACCGTGACCGAGGCTTCAGCGGCGCAGGCCGTGGTGCAGTCGGGCGACATCCGCTTTTGTGGCATCGATAACCCGGAGTGCGAAGCCTGCCAATGAGCCGCAACCCAGCAGCGTTCGCATCTGCGATGTCGCAGCACAACACACGCACGCGCACATCGCGTCATTCATGTTGAGCGTTTGCGTTGAACACTTGATAATTCACGAAAGGTCATGACCATGTTGACTTGGGACGATCCACAACCGAACGCGGCAGCCAAGCCGCAAGCCGCTTGGGCGCCGCGCCTGCCGCAACAGCCCGCGCCGGTTTTGCCAACCGCTGCGGCGTTGTCGCCGCAAGGCCAAACCGCTGCCGATCCCGTCGACGATCCCTATAGCCAGCGCGCCATCTCGTCAGCGCGGGTGCGCGCCGAGGACAAGCGCATCATCAACTGCCGCGCCGATGTCAACCAGCTCGTGCCGTTCAAATACAAATGGGCATGGGACAAGTACCTCGCGTCGTGCGCCAACCACTGGATGCCGCAGGAAATCAATATGTCGCGCGACATCGCGATGTGGAAGGACCCCAACGGTCTGACCGATGACGAGCGGCTCATCGTCAAGCGCAACCTCGGCTTTTTCACCACCGCCGACTCGCTGGCGGCGAACAACATCGTGCTGGGCACGTATCGCCACATCACCAACCCCGAATGCCGGCAGTACCTGCTGCGCCAGGCGTTCGAGGAGGCGATCCACACCCATGCGTACCAGTACATCGTCGAGTCGATCGGGCTGGACGAAAGCGAGATCTTCAACTCCTACCACGAGATTGCGTCGATCCGCGACAAGGACGAGTTTCTCATTCCGTTCATCGACACCCTGACCAACCCGGCGTTCCGCACCTCGGCGTTTGGCGGCAGCGAACGCAACGACCAGGAACTGCTGCGCTCGATCATCGTCTTCGCCTGCCTGATGGAAGGGCTGTTCTTCTACGTCGGCTTCACCCAAATTCTGTCGATGGGACGGCAAAACAAAATGACGGGAGCGGCCGAGCAGTACCAATACATCCTGCGCGACGAGTCGATGCACACCAACTTCGGTATCGATCTAGTCAACCAGATCAAGCTGGAGAATCCGCACCTCTGGACGCCCGAGTTCAAGCGCGAGATCACCGGCCTGTTTCACCAGGCCGTCGATCTCGAATACCGCTACGCCGAAGACACCATGCCGCGCGGCGTGCTCGGGCTCAACGCCTCGATGTTCAAGGGCTATCTGCGCTTCATCGCCAACCGGCGGGCGGTGCAGATCGGCTTGGATCCCTTGTTCCCCAACGAGCAAAATCCCTTCCCCTGGATGAGCGAGATGATCGATCTGAAGAAAGAACGCAATTTCTTCGAAACCCGCGTCATCGAGTACCAGTCTGGTGGGGCGCTGTCGTGGGAATGAATCCATGGGGATCGACCGGTTGATCGTCCCGTTTGCCTTGCGAGTGCCACTCTGAGCGTGACCGCCACCCGATCCGATTCGCTTCGCTGCCGACCGGCTGCCGCGCGCCGGGTGGTGGTGGCTCCACTTCGATTCGCTGCGTCCTGGCCGTGTCCGGCCGTACCGCGCGGGCGGCATTCTTTGATCCAAAGTTTCTGGCGCGCCTGTTTGCGCTGCGTGTGCGGCGTGTCCGTCAGCACAGTGGCGGCGCGCCTGTTTGCATTCCTTCCTGCAGCGGCGGCAACGCCGGAGGAAGCGAGTCCCCTGCACGGCTCAGCGCTGAGCTCATGGCAGGCGGTGCCGGCTGAACGCCGTGCCGATGTCCCGTACAGGAAACCGCCGGGAGGCGGGGCCGTGAGGCGCTCGGCCGCGATTTGGCGACCGGCTTCATTTCAAAAGACTTGATCAAGGAGAATCACCATGGCAACTGCAAAAAAAGCTGCACCGGCGAAAAAGGCCGCAGCTCCGGCGAAAAAAGCCGCAGCGGCGAAAAAGGCCGCAGCCCCCGTGAAGAAGGCCGCCGCGGCGAAGACAGCCGCGCCCGCGAAAAAGGCTGCTGCGACGAAGAAGGTGGTGGCGGCAAAGAAAGCGGCACCGGCGAAGAAGGCCGCGGCACCGGCGAAGAAGGCGGTCGCAGCGAAAAAAGCCGCGCCGGCGAAGAAGGCGACCCCGGCGAAGAAGGCTGCGCCAGCGAAAAAAGCCGCAGCACCGGCAAAGAAAGCCGCGGCACCGGTGAAGAAGGCCGTCACGGCGACGAAGAAGGCAGCGCCGGCGAAGAAGGCGGCGCCCGCTGCAGCGAAAAAAGCCCCGGCAGCACAAACCAAGCTGAATCCGCAGGCGCCCTGGCCGTTCCCGACCAGCAAGCCCTGAATGCGTGCGATGTGCACCAGGAGCAGGGGTCTTGCCCGGCGTGTACCTGGCGCAGCGCTGGCTGCAGCGTGCCGCAGCGGATGCGGCGGGCTGCAGCGGTGCACCGGCCCGGGTGGTCTGCCCGGGTTTTTTGTCGATCCGCCGTAAATGACTGCACCGATTCCTTACCCGTCCTGGTTGCATGACGACAAGGACGGCTGCGCGCTCGACGTCAGCGTCGTGCCCAACGCGCGGCGTACCGTGTTCGACGGCGAACACGGCGGCGCGTTGCGCGTGCGTCTGGGGGCGGTGGCCGTCGACGGCAAGGCCAACGCGGCGCTGACCGAGCATCTGGCGCAGTGCTGCGGCGTGCCGCGCCGTGCGGTGCAAATCAAGAGCGGCCACACCTCGCGGCGCAAGCGGGTGCACATCGACGCCCCGGCCGATGCGGTATGGTTGCGTCTTTCCGCCTGTTTGCAGGCTTCCAGCGCAGTCTGAACATGAGTATCAAATCCGATCTATGGATTCGCCGCATGGCGCAAAACGCGGCGATGATCGAGCCGTTCGAACCCGGCCAGGTGCGCGAGGTCGAGGGACGGCGCATCATCAGCTATGGCACGTCGAGCTACGGCTACGACATCCGCTGCGCCGACGAATTCAAGATTTTCACCAACATCAACAGCACCATCGTCGATCCGAAGAATTTCGACGAAAAGTCCTTCGTCGATTACCGCGGCGATGTGTGCATCATCCCGCCCAACAGCTTTGCGCTGGCGCGCACCGTCGAGTATTTCCGCATTCCGCGCAATGTGCTGACCATCTGCTTGGGCAAGAGCACGTATGCGCGCTGCGGCATCATCGTCAACGTCACGCCGTTCGAGCCGGAGTGGGAGGGCTACGTCACCCTGGAGTTTTCCAACACCACCCCGCTGCCGGCGAAGATCTACGCGGGCGAGGGCTGCGCGCAGGTGCTGTTTTTCGAAAGCGACGAGGTGTGCGAAGTCAGCTACAAGGACCGCGGCGGCAAATACCAGGGCCAGCAGGGGGTGACGCTGCCGCGCGCCTGAGAGGGCGCGGCAGGCTTCTGGCGCGGTCAGCCGGCGTCGAGCAGGCCGCGCCAGCGCGCCACTTGCGCGCGCACCTGGTTGGGCGCGGTGCCGCCGAGGTGGTCGCGCGCGGCCAGCGAGCCGCGCAGTTGCAGCACGCCCAGCGCGTCGTCGCCGATCAGCGGGCACAGGCCCTGCAATTCCGCCAGCGGCAGCGCCTCCAGCCCGACGCCGCGGTCCACCGCCAAGCGCACCGCGCGCGCGACGACCTCGTGCGCGTCGCGAAACGGCAGGCCTTTTTTCACCAGATAGTCGGCCAAGTCGGTCGCGGTGGCGTAGCCCTGCAGCGCGGCGCGTTGCATCGCCTCGGGCTTGACGCGGATGCCGCCGACCATGTCGGTGAACAGGCGCAGGGTGTCGAGCACGGTGTCGGCGGTGTCGAACAGTGGCTCCTTGTCTTCCTGGTTGTCTTTGTTGTAGGCCAGCGGCTGCGCTTTCATCAGCATCAGCAGCCCGGTCAGATGCCCGGCCACCCGCCCGGTCTTGCCGCGGGCCAGTTCGGGCACGTCCGGGTTTTTTTTCTGCGGCATGATGCTCGACCCGGTGCAAAAGCGGTCGGCCAGGTCGATGAAGCCGAACGCCGGGCTCATCCACAGCACCAGCTCCTCGCTCAGACGGCTCACATGCAGCATGATCAGCGCCGCGCAAGCGGTGAATTCGATGGCGAAGTCGCGGTCGCTGACCGCATCGAGCGAGTTCTGGCACACGCCGTCGAACCCCAGCAGTTGCGCCACGCGCAGGCGGTCGATCGGGAAGGTCGTACCGGCCAGGGCGGCGGCGCCCAGCGGCAGGCGGTTGACCCGCGCGCGCGCGTCGCGCAGCCGTTCGCCGTCGCGGCCGAACATTTCCACATACGCCAGCAAGTGATGACCAAAGCTCACCGGCTGCGCCACCTGCAGATGGGTGAAGCCGGGCATCACGGTGTCGGCGTGCTGCGCGGCCAGTTCGACCAGCGCGCGCTGCAGCGCGCGCAGTTGCGCGGTGATCTGGTCGATGACCTCGCGTAGCCACAGCCGGATGTCGGTGGCGACCTGGTCGTTGCGGCTGCGCCCGGTGTGCAGCCGCTTGCCGGCGTCGCCGACGAGCTGCACCAGCCGCGCCTCGATGTTGAGGTGCACGTCTTCGAGTTCGAGCTTCCACTCGAAGCGGCCGCCGGTGATTTCCTCGCGGATTTGCGCCATGCCGCGCTCGATCGCCGCCAGGTCGTCGCCGCCGATGATGCCCTGCTCGGCGAGCATGGTCGCGTGCGCCAGCGAGCCTTGGATGTCGAACAGCGCCAGCCGCTGGTCGAAGCCGACCGAGGCGGTGTAGCGTTGCACCAGCGCGCTGACGGGCTCGGAAAAACGGGCGCTCCAGGCGTCCTTCTTGTGGTCGAATTGGTCGTGCATGAAACGGCCTTGCAGAGGGCGTGAAGGCCCGGGAAAGAGAAGCAGTGATTTTAGAAGGGGGAGCAGGCGCGGCCTGCGGTGAGAACGACGATGGCCCACACGCCGACGCAAGCTGATACCGCTGTCGTGCGCTTGGACATTTGCGGCGCAGGCAGCCTGGTGCGCGCCGTCGTGCTGCTCAACGCCTTGCTGCTGGTGCTGTTGCTGTTGCGCCTGCCTGCGGCCGACGGTCACGTGCCGATGCTCTTGCTGCTGTCGTGGGCCGAGCCCGCGGTGTTGCTCTGGTTGGCGGTGATGTGCCTGACGCAACGGCTGTGGCGGCTGCGCGGCACGGCAGTCGTGCTCGGCGTGGCCGCAATGCTGGGCGCGTTGTCGGCGCTGGGGCTGAACCTGATGGTGCAACCGCTGTACGCGGCGCTGGCGCCGCAGCATGTCGCGTCGCCGTGGCAGGCGGCGTTGGTGGCGGCCTTGCTCGCCGTGGTGTTCGTGCATTACCTGCAGTTGCGCGCGCGCGCGTTCACGCCGATGGACATGCAGGCGCGGCTGAGCGAACTGCAGTCGCGCATCCGCCCGCATTTTTTGTACAACACGCTCAACGCCGCCAGTGCGCTGGTGCGCGAGCAGCCCGAGCGGGCAGAAAGCCTGCTCGATGACCTGGCCGAATTGTTCCGTGCCAGCGTGGGCAAGCCTGGCACGCTGGTCAGCCTGGAGCAGGAGATCGACCTGGCGCGGCGCTACCTCGACATCGAATCGGTACGCTTCGGCGCGCGCATGCGGGTGCGCTGGCAGATCGACGACAGCCTGCTGCAGATACGCCTGCCCGCGCTCACGCTACAGCCGTTGGTGGAAAACGCGGTGCGCCACGGCGTGGAGCGCAGCAGCCGGCCGGTGCAGATCGACATCGAGGTCGGCAGGCGGCTAGGGCAGATCGAAGTCACCGTGCGCAACGACTTGCCCGCGCTCAACGACACCCCGGCGCCACGGCGCAACGGCACTGGCACGGCGTTGCGTAACATCCGGCAACGCCTGCATCTGATGTACGACATCGCCGCCGAAGTCGATCAGGGGGAGGTGATGGAAAACGGCCGAGCGCGCTGGCGCGCACGACTACGCTTACCGCTATGAACGTGCTGCTGATCGACGATGAGCCGCTGGCGCGCTCGCGACTGCGCCGCCTGCTGGCCGAACTGCCGGAAACCGCGCAGGCCACGGTCGACGAGGCCGGTGACGCCGCCGAAGCCTGGACGCTGCTGCGTGCGCAGCGCTTCGACGTGTTGCTGCTCGACATCCAGATGCCCGGGCAAAGCGGCATGGAGCTGGCGCGCCGCCTGGCCGCCGACCCGGGAATGCCACACCCGGCGATCGTGTTCGTCACTGCGCACGAGGAACACGCGCTCGACGCCTTCGGCGTCGCCGCCGTGGACTACCTGACCAAACCCGTGCGCCGTGAACGGCTGGCGCAAGCCATGGGCAAGGCGGCGTTGTGGCTACGCGCGCAAGGCGCCGCCGACCCGCCCAGAGAGGTGCAGACGGTGTACCTCACGGTCTACGACCGCGGCGCGCTCAAGCGCATCGCACTCGGCGACATCCTCTACTGCCGCGCCGAAGCCAAGTACACCAGTTTGCACACCGCGCAGCAGCAGTATCTGACCGATACGCCGCTGATCGACCTGGAGCAAACCTACCCCGATTACTTCATGCGCGTCCACCGCAGCGTGCTGGTGGCGGCAGACGCGATCCGTGCGCTCGAACGCCCTGCCGGTGCGCCTGCTGCGGCCGACGGTGGCGACGCCGAAAACGGCGACAACGCCACCTGGACGCTGCACCTGCGCGGCGTGGCCGACACGCTGCCTGTCAGTCGCCGCCGCGTCGCCGCGGTGCAAAACTGGCTGCGGCAGCATTCAGCGCAGCGATAGCGCCACGGCGCCGAGCGCCAGGCAGTACACGCCGAATGGACGCAGGGCCTTGAATTCGTGCGCGCTGAACCAGCGCATCAAAAACCAGGTGGACAGCCAGGCGAACACCCCGGAGAGCACGCCGCAGACGGCGATCAGACCGAGCAGTTCGTGCGGCACGCCGGCGTGCAACAGCTTGGGCACTTCGAGCACGCCGGCGGCGGCGATGATCGGCGTGGCGAGCAGAAAGGAAAACCGCGCCGAATCAGCGTAGTTCATCCCCAGGCCCAATCCGGCGACCAGTGTCGCGCCGGAGCGCGAAAACCCGGGAATCAGCGCCAGCGCTTGCGCCAGTCCGATGGTGAAGGCGCGCGACCAGGGCAGCTCGGGCAGCGCGATCAGACCGCGGCGGTGCTTGAGAAAATCGCCCCCGAGCAGCAGCAGGCCGTTGAGCATCAGTGCCACGGCGGCAAAGCCATAGCCGCCGAACAGCGCCTTGATTTTGTGCGCCAGCAGCAGGCCCAGCAGCCCGGCAGGAATGGTGCCGACCACGATCAGCCAGAGCAGCCGCGACTGCGGATTGGTCGGCCTGCCGCCGGCGCGCAGCCAGCCGCCGAGCAACTGCGCCCAGTCGCGCCAGAAATACAACACCAGCGCCGTGGCCGTACCCAGATGCAGCACGACGATGAACGGCAAAAACCACGCTGCAGTGCGGTCGATCGGCCAGTGCAGCAGCGCGGGAACGAGGATGCTGTGCCCCAGGCTGGAAATGGGGAACAGCTCGGTCACGCCCTGCAGCGCGGCCAGAGCCAGAAGATAGAGGTGCATGGTCGTCCTTGAAATGATGCGGCGCAGATTCTGACAGACTCGGCGTGACAGCCGTCGAGACGGTGATTTGACCGCTCGAGGATGTCACGAACGTGTCATGCGCCGTGCGCACAATTCCCCCGGTTCAGGGGGGGGTGATGGCAGAACTGACCTTATCCGATGTGCTGCGCAAAACCAGTGCGGGGCGGCAGGAGCAGCAGCAGCGCAGCCAGTCGCTGAGCGCACGCCACCGTCATGTGCTCATTTTGTGCGATGGCCGCCGCCCCTTGCGCGAACTGCACGCGCTGATCGGCGAGGAGGCGATGCTGCTGGCCGCCGAGCTGCATGCCGCCGGGCTGGTGGAGCAGGTGGCGCCGGTTGCGCCCGCGGCGGCTGCGCCGGTGCCGTCCAACGTCGTGCCCACGGCGGTTCCCGCGGCACAACTGGCCAAGGCGGTGGCGCCGCCGCCCAAGCGCTCGATCGCGTTGACCCGCATGTACATGCTCGACATGGTCGAACGTCTGCTCGGCAGCCAGAGCGGGCCGGCGCGGGCGCATCTGCGCGCAGCGGACAGCCCGCAGGCGCTGATTGCCGCGCTGGGCGAATGCCTGGCGCTGATCGCCGAAGTCGCCGGGCCGACGCAGGAGCAGAAAGTGCGGCAGCAACTCACCGCCATGCTGCCCGAAGACTATTTGCCGGCTTTCAGCGTGAATGCGCTTACATTCTGAAGCAAAAGCACGGAATCTGCGTTCTGTCAATTCAGGAACGCATTGAGACTTGACTGCGGCAAAATGCCGCGACTCGGCGCGGTGCATCCCTATAATCGGGCGCTTGTTCGATGGCTCTCAAGACTCTCGCGCCTGCAATGAAAAAAGTCCTCTTTCTCGCTTCCCTGATGCTGGCGGCTTCCGCGCACGCGCAGGATGTGGTCGGCAACGCTGCAGCCGGTGCCAAACTCGTCGCCACCTGCCAAGGTTGCCACAATATGGGGGGCGGCTACCGCTCGTCCTTCCCTGAAATCTACGCCGTGCCGATGATCAACGGCCAAAATGCGCAATACATCATCGATGCGTTGAAGGAATACAAAAACGGTGGCCGGCGCTTCCCGACCATGCGCGCCATCGCCGCGTCGCTGACCGACCAGCAGATGGCCGACATCGCCGCCTACTATGCCGTGCCCAAGGGCCAGCCGATCAAATAAACCAGCGGAGAGATTCAGGATGAAAAAAATCGTGTTGCTGGCCCTGGCCAGCCTGGCCGTGGCGCAGGTGGCCAACGCCGCCGACATCAAAAAGGGCGAGGAGCTGGTGAACAAGGGCGGCTGTATCGCCTGCCACGGCGCCGGGCTGGACAAGCCGATCGCGCCGAACTACCCCAAGCTGGCCGGGCAATATCA
>Ga0078972_1009187_pt1 | contig 19755 bp, 20 predicted proteins | sample YelNatPaOPGAMG01_FD_67568 | JGI IMG/M metagenome (GOLD analysis project Ga0078972, IMG submission 67568) | Hot spring thermophilic microbial communities from Obsidian Pool, Yellowstone National Park, USA - OP-RAMG-01 (SPADES assembly) (version 2) | ecosystem: Environmental > Aquatic > Thermal...
GGAATTTGAATGAGATAGGACTGGCTTACGACTTTACGGACATTAAACGGAGTTTGAAGGAAATCCTTGATCGCTACGACCACGTTTTGTTAAATGAAATTCCACCTTTCGACAGGATTAATCCATCAGCGGAGAATATTGCCGGTATGGTTTTCCAGGAACTTAAAGAGAAACTTGCGGGTGAGCCTGTGACGATTGGTGCTATCGAGGTTTGGGAGACACCCCAGCAGGGAGTAATCTATTCGCCGGACTAGTTTTTCTTTTCAGGCGGAAGCAGGTTAGGGATGGTCTCGGTGATCGGGTAGTTGATACCACAGCGGGGACAGAATAGACCTCCGGAAATAACCTCTTTTTCGTTTTCTTCTTCGATTTTAAGCTCGAGTTTCCCCTTGCAGATCGGGCAGGCAAGGATATCCATCAAATCTTTCTTCATAGTTAAAATTCTAGCATTTTCAGACGCCAGCGTACAGATTAAATTTCAGGTCGGCAGGGCAACTATCTGCTGAAATATGTATTATGATAAATCATACAATAATTTAAAATTGATCGGTGCATTGTCAGCTTTTAGCAGGATTACAGGATTTCAAGTGTTTAATTGACCGGGTTTATCAGATGACTTTGTTGACTTTCGGTGAAATATTGTTAAAATAGCATTAATAAAAATAATACATAGAGGCGCAGGAGATGCTGGAGATAAATATAAACAACCGGTCACGGGTTCCTCTCTACCTCCAGATCGTCGAACAGGTAAAGCAGCAAATCGCGGGCAACCGTTTCAAGCCGGGCGAAAGGCTGCCGACTGTCAGGGATCTGTCCCGCAGGCTCAGGGTGAATCCTGCTACGGTCGCACGTGCCTACCAGGAACTGGAGCAGGCAGGAATTATTGGGGCAAGCCGCCGTCGCGGCACTATCGTGATGGGAGAGGCAGAGAGTCCCCAGCGGGCTGCCTTACGCCAGAGCAGGCTTGCCAGCATGGTCAATGAATTGATAATGGATCTACTGAGTCAGGGCTATTCCCCCGAAGAAATCGAAGCGGCTTTCACACTCCAACTGGCACGCTGGAGGGTTCAAAGGGGGATGATCTATCAGCCTGCAGAGAAGCAGGGGGAGCCTCCGGAAAAGCAATTAATCCGTATTGTGGGCAGTCACGATATTGCCCTGGAGTTGCTGGTAAACCGTCTCAAATACAAAAATCCGGGTATTGAGGTTCAGTTAACCTGCGCAGGCAGCCTGGGTGGTTTGCTGGCTATCCAGGAAGGTAAAGCTGACCTGGCAGGTATTCACCTGCTGGATGAGGAAACCGGCGAATACAACTATCCTTATGTGAAGCATATTCTGCAGAACATCGCGGTGGTGGTAATCCATTTGGCAGACAGGATTCAGGGTTTGATGGTGGCAAAAGGTAATCCCAAACGCATACAGGGGCTGGAAGATCTGGCGAGGTCGGACATTGTTTTTGTTAACCGTCAGAAAGGTTCAGGAACCCGCGTCTGGCTGGATTACAGGCTGAGGGAACTGGGCATCTTACCCTCGGCAATCTGCGGCTACAGCCGCGAACTGGATACCCATCTTGCCGTCGGCACGTGCATTGCAAGGGGAGAAGCGGATGCGGGGATGGGGATTCAGGCGGCGGCAATCTCCTGTAACCTGGATTTTATCCCGCTAACAAGCGAGAAATTTGATCTGATTATACCCGAAGAAAGATATCACAGTCCAATTTTTGCCTCTTTAATGGAGATAATCGAAAGTGAGGAATTTAAACGGGTTGTGAAAGAAATGGGGGGATATGACACATCACACACCGGGGAAACAGTCTTGATTGGCAATCACTAGCTTTGCAGGGTAGATTCTGTAAGTGAAGAAGCAAATTGGATTATTAAAAACATTCTGTACAGGGTATCACTATCTCACATGGACTGGCTTGAGCAGATTGCTGGTTATCCTGTCAATCCTGACACTGGTACTGGCAGGCTGTGCATCCGTAAGCACCGGCGCACCTTTTCCACAACCCGTTGCGTCCAGCAGACCGTTTGTATCAGAGGTCATCATGGCGAGCACCACCAGTACCCGCGATTCTGGTTTGATGGATGTCTTATTACCGGTTTTCAGGCGGAGGACAGGATATACTGTTAAACCGATATATGTCGGTTCGGGACAGGCCATGACAATGGGGGAAAGGGGTGAAGCCGATGTGTTACTGGTACATGCCCCTGCCTCTGAAATCAAGTTTATGCAAAACGGACATGGTATGGATCGCTGGCTGGTGATGCACAATGATTTTATTCTGGTCGGACCTCCAGCCGATCCGGCGGGTATCAAGGGTAACACCTCTATCACGGAAGCTCTGCAGAAAATCGCAAATGCCGGGACCAATTTTTACAGTCGTGGTGATAATTCCGGCACCGACCAGCTTGAAAAATCCCTGTGGAGCCGGATCGGTATCACTGTTAAGGATGGCTCGCCAGGTAATCCTCCGTGGTATCTGGAAGCAAATTTGGGGATGGGAGACCTGCTCAGGGTGGTTTCCGATAAGCGGGGTTATACCATCACTGACCGGGCTACCTATCTGGGTAATTTAAAAACTTTAAGTCTGGAAATCATGGTTGAGGGTGACAGGTCTCTATTGAATGTATATCATGTGATCACGGTTAATCCTGCCAGATCAGCCAGAATTAATTATGAAGGGGCTAAAGCTTTTGCCGATTTTATGGTGAGTCCTGAGACACAGGCAATAATTGCATCTTTTGGAGTGGAGAAATATGGGCAGAGCCTGTTCTTCCCCGATGCTGACAAAACGGATGATGAACTGGGACTGCCGGTTGATTGATTTGGCTAAAGGGTTAATTAGCGACTGATGAATCGGCTTGCTCAGACTTGTGGGGTATAACTTCGCTCAGAAAGTATTGTGATATTGATTTAATAAGATGGATTTGATCATTGATGGATTTAAACAGGCTTTTTTACTGCTGATACATGGTGACCCGAGGGTTATCCAGGTCGTCTGGCTTTCACTGGCGGTTTCCGGCTCAGCCACGGTTCTCAGCCTCTGCATTGGTATCCCTCTGGGAAGCCTTCTCGGACTTGCCCGCTTCCCGGGAAGGCGCTTTATTATCAGCCTGATCAATACCGGCATGGGAGCACCTCCGGTAGTGGTGGGTCTAGCGGTGACGATTTTTTTATGGCGGAACGGTCCATTGGGTGTACTGCACCTGCTTTATACCCCCTCGGCAATGGTGCTGGCGCAGTTTATCATCGGTTTACCTCTGGTGGCCGGATTTACACTGGCTACCATTCAGCAGCAGGATCCGAAGTTGCGTCTGCAAATTTTGTCACTGGGAGCGTCCCGGTTCCAGATGGTCTGGATCCTGCTCAAGGAAGCCAGGTTACCTTTACTGGCTGCCGTTATGGCGGGTTTTGGTGCTGTGATTTCTGAAGTTGGTGCTTCCATGATGGTAGGAGGCAATATCACCGGTCAAACTCAGGTAATGACCACTGCCATCGTGGGAGAGACGAGTAAAGGAGAATTTGCCGTGGCAATTGCCTTTAGCATAATACTGATGGTGCTGGTTTATCTGGTGAATCTGATTTTGACGGCTTTACAGCAGAGGAGCAGGGAAAATTGAGTCAGGTGTCTTCCGTGCAACCTGTTCTGGTAGCCCGGGATCTGGGAGTTAGTTATGGAACTCGCAGGGTACTGGAGATTCCGGCTATCGAAGTAATGCCGAACCGGGTACTGGCTTTAATCGGGCCCAACGGATCTGGTAAGACCACCCTGCTGCTCTGTCTGGCGCTCCTGCTCAAACCTGTTTCAGGGAAGATTCTGTACCGCGGACGGGAAATCACTGATGGCGCGATGGTTTTGCGGTTACGCCGTCGCTTTGCCGTAGCTTTTCAGGAGCCATTGCTACTTAATACCACCGTGGGTGAAAATGTGGCACTGGGTTTACGACTGAGGGGCATTGATTCGGCTGAGATTAAGCGGCGTACCGGGTACTGGCTGGAAAGGTTTGGGATTGCATCTCTGGCACAGCGAAATGCACGGGCGCTCTCCGGCGGAGAGGCGCAAAGAACCAGTTTGGCGAGGGCCTTTGCCCTGCAGCCCGAGGTTCTTTTTCTGGATGAACCATTTGCTGCTCTGGATAGTCCAACCCGCCAGAGTCTATTCGGAGATGTTGTCAATATCCTCCAGGAAACCAGGGTTACCACAGTGCTGGTTACTCATGATCGCAACGAAGCTCAAACACTGGCTCACCGGATTGTCATGCTGATGAATGGAAGGATAATCCAGTCCGGCACTCCGCGGGAGATTTTTTCAGCCCCGGTCAACGAGGAAGTTGCCAGGTTCGTGGGAATTGAAAATGTTATTGAAGGGAAGATCGTGGCTAACCGGGACGGCGTGGTGGATATACAGGTAAATGGCAGCATCATCGAGGGCATTTCCAGTGCCCGGACCGGTGAATTTGTTGATATCTGTATCCGCCCGGAACATGTTACACTTTCGCTTGTCAGGTCTTCCACCAGTGCCCGCAATGTTTTCCTGGGGAAGATCACTTCGCTGCTGGCGGCAGGTGCGCTGGTAAGGGTCAGCCTCGATTGCGGTTTTCCACTGGTAGCGCTGATTACCCGGCTTTCGGCTGATGAGCTTAACCTGGAAGTTGGTAAACAGGTTTTTGCTTCCTTCAAGGCTACCGCCATTCATATTATAAGTGTGAAGTAGAGGCTTAAAAGCAGAAGCCCCCAGATAACCTGAAATGGGGGCTTGCTGTAAATTACATCTGCTAAAGCAGGTTTATTGTTTCTCGGTTTTGGTTTCACCCTTGGCTTCGCCTTTTGCCTCGGTCTTAGCTTCGCTTTCAGCACTTTCGGCGGCTTCAGCACCAGCTTCAGTAGGAGCGGCTGCTTTGGCTTCTTCAACCACCTCAACCGGTCTGGTGCTGACCTTGGCAATCACCAGGTCCGGCTCATTGAGAATGGTGATGTCCGGTAACACAATGTCCTTCACGCGAATTGCCTGTTCTGCTTCAGTGATGCCACTGATATCCACCTGGATCCGATCCGGCATTTTATCCGGCAGGCATTCGATGGTCAGGCTATCCAGATCCTGATACAGCATGTTGTCCCTGATTTTGAGAGCAGGTGATTCGCCAACCAGCACGATTGGCACTTCAACCCTGATCTTTTCTGACATATTAACCTGATACAGGTCAACGTGGATCAGGTTTCCCTTGATGGGATCTTTCTGTACTTCGCGTACCATCACGTTTCTGGGTGTAGCTTCACCGCTGACTTCCAGTTCAATCAAGCGTGTATGACCGGCTCGAGATACCACTTTCTGCAGCGTGGCAGCATCTCCCTGCAGAGCCATTGAATCTAATCTATGTCCAAAAAGATGCAGGGGCACAATTCCCCTGTTCCGCAAAAATCTGACCTTTTTACCGGTGATCTCTCTCTTTTCTACTTTCAGCTTAATTTTCTCCGCCATCTGGGTCTCCTTTTTTACTCAACAAAAAGATATTTTAACAATAAATCAGGCTTATAGCAAACTGGTGGAGTTTGGAACAGTTTGATAAGTTTGTCTAATTATCCATCGGAGGGGGTTCATTTAGAACCAGCCAGAATAGTCCAAGTTGCCTCACAGCATCCACAAACTGGTCGAAGTCTACCGGTTTACGCACATAGGCGTTACAACCCAGATTATAGCTGTTGATAATATCGGAATCTTCTTTTGAGGAGGTCAGTATCACCGTGGGCAGCAATCTGGTTGCTGGGTTCTGCCGCATGTGTTTCAATACCTCCAGCCCGTCCATCCTGGGCATTTTCAAATCCAGCAGAATCAGAACCGGCATTTGTTTCAGGTCTCTACCGGAATATTTACCCCTGCCGAAGAGGAAATCCAGCGCTTCAACTCCATCGCTGGCTACAACGATATCGTTTACTATATTATTTTTCTTCAATGCCCGCTGGGTCAGAAGTACATCGTTCGGGTTGTCGTCAACGAGGAGGATGATTTTGTTTTTCATATATTTATTTGCCTTCTCGATTCACTGTAATGTTACCCTTTCTTTTATTTTAATTGTTTAATTCCTGAGAATGCGCTATTATTACAAAGGTATTTAGAATACAGGAAATCGTATCCATTTTAACACTGAGATTAAATGGATACAAACCCTTCCTGTATTATCAACCAAAAGCAGTTTGGAAAGGGTATTTCCAGAGATAACTGAGAGGATTATAATAGAATTAAAAGTACCTTGACTTAAGCTTGAATTAGTGCTAATTAATATCAGTAAAGAATATTCATGCGCAGATTAAGTTGCGCGTAAAATAAATAAAAAGAGGAGATAAAGTGACAGCATCATCAACTATCAAAGCGGAGACTTTGATACAGGCAGAAGGAGAACCTCCTTTATGCACTACTTTTGTGGGGGTTGAGGAGGAAGAGGAACCCCCCGGTAAACGAACCGTTACTTTAAAAGACAGGTTTTTTAACAACATACCCCAAAGCGATTGGAACGATTGGAAATGGCAGTTCCGTAATCGCATTACCTCGGTTGAAGAACTCATCAGGTACATCCCCCTTTCACCTCAAGAGCAAGCACAAATGCATCTGGTTGTCAAACGGTATCCTTTTTCGGTAACCCCTTATTATCTTTCCCTGATTAATCCGGACGATCCGAACGATCCTATCAGAAAGCAGGCTATACCCTGTTTTGAAGAAATTACGATGGCTGACATGGGCGAAGAGGATCCTTTGGAAGAAAGAAGGGACTCGGTGGTTCCCGGACTTGTTCACCGTTATCCTGACAGGGTGTTAATGGTGCTGACTGATATCTGTCCGATGTTCTGCCGACACTGTACCAGGAAAAGAGAGTGGCAGCATGGTGGCTGGGTCAGAACCGAGGACGAAATTGAGCGCATGCTTGCCTATATCCGCAATAATCGAAAGGTGAGGGATGTGATTATTTCCGGCGGAGATGTGCTGACCCTGTCAACCAGCAAGCTGGAAAGTGTGATTGCCCGGTTGCGTCAGATTGAGCATCTGGAGATTATCCGTATTGGCTCACGTTATCCGGTAGTATTACCACAGCGTATAGATGACGAGCTGTGTGAGATGCTGTCTAAATATGGACCGATATGGTTTAATACCCATTTCAATCATCCCAACGAAGTTACACCGGAAGCTGCTATAGCCTGTGATAAACTTCTCAGGGCGGGTGTGCCGGTCAATAACCAGACTGTCCTGTTAAGGGGTATCAACGATAGTGTGGAGACCCAGTTAAAACTTTCACACAGTCTGTTGAAAATCAAGGTGCGGCCCTATTACCTGTTCCAGTGCGACGAGGTACAGGGCACCGAACACCTGCGCACTCCGGTCGAAACCGGTCTAAAAATCATCGAAGGCATGCGCGGATATACCTCCGGTCTGGCTGTGCCTACCTTCGTGATTGATCTGCCTCAGGGTGGGGGTAAAGTGCCCCTGCAACCGGATTATGTCCTTTCACGTACCAGGGAAAGACTGATTTTAAGGAACTACCAGGGTCATATTCATACCTTCCGCAATCCGGGAGTGGAACTCAACACCAGAGTGATTGAGCCTGTTCCGGCAAAAGTAGAGCAAAATGAAGATAGGTCTCTCGTACGATCTTAAAGAAGCGGTTGCCCGGAATCTTTCCGGGCAACCGGAGGACGCTCTGGAAGAGTATGATTCCCTGGAAACGGTTGAAGCTCTCCGTGCGGCTATCGAGGCCAAAGGGCACAGTGTCATCAAACTCGGCGGCGGGCGTGATTTTCTGACCCGTATCCTGATAGAAAAGGTGGATTTTGTTTTCAACATCTCTGAAGGACTGGGTAGTTATCGCAGCCGTGAAGCTCAGGTACCTTCCGTTCTGGAGATGCTGGATATCCCTTACTCCGGCAGTGATCCGCAGTGTCTGGCGATTTGCCTGGATAAGCATCTGACTAAAAAAATCGTCAACCTAGCTGGAATCCCTACCCCCAGATGGCAGATCGTCACTCCTGCAAGTATAGATTCCGTTGATTGGCAGACCATGCCCCTGCCGGCATTTGTCAAACCAGTCTGGGAGGGCTCCAGCAAAGGCATCCGTCTGAAATCACGGGCTAACCACCCCGATGAAGTGAGATCGCTGGTACAGGAAACCTTGGCAAAATACAGCCAGCCTGTACTGGTGGAGGAATTTATCGCTGGAGAAGAAGTAACCGTCGGGATGGTGGGCAATGCTCCTCCTTCGATACTGGGCATTATGCGCATTATACCCCGCAGGAAAGATACAGATTTCATTTACTCACTGGAAGTCAAACGCGATTACGAAAATTTGGTAGAATACGAATGTCCTGCCAGGCTGAAGGAAAATACCTTAAACCTAATCCATGAATACAGTTTGCGAGCCTTCGATGTCCTGGAATGCCGGGATTTTGCCCGCATTGATTTCAGGATCAATCAATCTGGCGTTCCCTTTTTCCTTGAGATTAATCCGCTGGCTGGCTTGAATCCCCGAAGCAGTGACCTGATTATTATGGCGAGACTTCAGGGAATACGGTATAATGACCTCATTGGATCCATCCTTGACTCTGCATTAAAGAGATATCACCTGTGCCGCTGAGAGTAGCCATTGTTTATAACCAGCCTGATGATAAATACCTGGAGATAGGTGAAGCTCGGGCTGAATACGCCGTCATGGGCGAGGTAGATGCTGTCCGTCAGGCCCTATCCTGTCCTGGATATTCGGTAATTCAGGTTCCGCTGAAACCACCGCTTGAATCCGCTGCCGCCCGTCTGGCGGCTTTAAAAGAGGAAGGTGTTGACATCGTTTTCAATCTTTTTGAGGGCTTCGGCGGCGCTCCAGAAACTGAAGCAGAAGTCGCCAGAATCATGGAAAAGCTGAATCTACAGTTTACCGGCTGCCCATCTGCGGCTCTGGAACTGGCTCTGGACAAGGTCAGAGCCAAAAACATTTTGAAGAAAGTCGGAATACCGGTCGCCGAGCATCAGGTTTTACGACCGGACAGTGTGGGGGAATTCAAACTCGCTTTCCCCTGCATTGTCAAACCGGTGGCTGAAGATGCCAGCCACGGGTTATCTGCAGATAGCGTGGTGCATGATATCCCCGCGCTGGAAAGGCAGGTGCAGAAAATCAGCAGGCATTTTGGCGGCAGGGCGCTGGTTGAGGAATATCTGGAAGGGCGTGAATTTAATACGACTGTCATTGGCAATATCAAAGCCAGGGTGCTGGCTGTTTCGGAAATCCTGTACACTCTGCCGGCGGACCTGCCGAGAATACTGACCTTTGAAGCTAAATGGGACGAAAACAGTCCATATTACCGGTGCACCAGTCCGGTCTGTCCGGCGGTGCTGACCGGGGATAAGCAGTATGAAATCGCCAGAATTGCGCGGTTGGCTTTCCGGGCTACCGGATGCCGGGGTTACGCCCGGGTGGATTTCAGGGAAGATGGAAAGGGGTACCTAAGGGTGCTTGAGGTAAATCCAAATCCCGATATATCTCCGGATAGTGGGGCTGCGCGTCAGGCTGCGGCTGTCGGGATATCTTACCGGCAGTTTATCGCAAGAATTGTGAGGATGGCGGGAAGATATTAATATATAATCTGTGTACCGATATTTAATCTGGGAGCGGATAAGTACATGGAAATGAATATTCGACCGATGAACAACAAGGATAAGCCGGCAATCATTCAGATTCTCAAGGCTACCCCGGAGTTCACCCAGGCAGAAGTAGTACTGGCTGATGAAATCATCGAGGAATACCTGCACAAATCCTTTGAATCGGGTTATATGATCCTGGTGGGAGAAGTAGATTCAAAGCTGGTCGGTTATATCTGCTATGGACCGACACCAATTACCGAAGGTACCTGGGATATTTACTGGATCGCGGTTGACCGCAATTACCAGGGTAAGGGTTTCGGCAAGAAGTTGATGCAGGCTGCTGAAGAAGATATCCGCAAATCCGGCGGCAGGCTTATTCTGGTGGAAACTTCTTCAAAACACGGCTATGAAAAAACCAATCTTTTCTATCAGCATATGGGCTATAAAGAGGTCTGCCGGATAAAGGATTTTTACATGATCGGTGATGACCGGGTCACCTATGAGAAAAGATTCCCGCCCACAAACAGTTAAAAATAACAGAAGTCATATTAAACAGAAATGTTATGCCGGGCTCTATCTCCCGGCAGAACTTATTTTTTATCCTTCCTTAAATAGATCAACCAGTAAACTCCACCCACCAGTCCCACACCTCCAATTATATTGCCGATGGTGACCGGAATCAGGTTTTTCCAGATGAAGTTCAGCCAGGTCAAGCTGGCGTAATCAGCCGGCGCCCTGCCGATCAGTTGCCAGAATGAATCCGGAGCTCCTGCTTTGATCAGGAGGGCATAGGGTATGAAATACATATTGGCGATGGAGTGCTCGAACCCTGCAGCTACGAAAGCACTGATAGGCAGGATGATGGAAGCGATCCTGTCCAGAGTGGTGCGGGCGCTGTAAGTTAACCACACCGCGAGGCAGACCAGAGCGTTGCACAGCATACCCAGAACGATCGCCTGGCAAAATCCAAAGCCGACTTTGGTCTGGGCGATATTTAAAGCAGTTGCTCCGACCTGACCTCCATCGAACATGTAAACCCTTCCCAGAAAAACAAAGATCGCGGTGCCGATCGAACCGATGAAGTTGCCCAGATAAACAACCCACCAGTTATGCAGCATCTGACGGGTTGTAATATGCCGGCTTGCCCATGCCATCACGATCAGGTTATTACCGGTAAAGAGTTCCGCACCTCCCACCACTACCAGCACCAGACCGAGGGAAAAAACTACCCCGGCAACCACCCTGCCCCAGCCCCAGGGGACCTGACCGGACAAACCGGTCAGTGCGATGGTGGCGAAGATAGCCCCGAGAGCGATAAATGCCCCCGCCAGTATCGCCAGCATCAGCATCTTACTGAAATTGAGAGTAGCTTTGTTGACACCGATATTTTCTGCCCGGCGCGCCATTTCCTGGGGTAACAGGGCGTCAATACTCGGTGGGGGTGGAACAAAGGGTGGGGGCGGTGCCGGTGCTGGCGTAGGTGTCTCAGTGGTTTGATTACCGGTTGGTGTCATTTTCTTCTCGGGAAGTTCTGGCATGGTTTACCTCCACTCTACGTTAACGGGCAAATCTGCCTCCTTTTATAATTATAGTTAAAGTGAAGATATGGTTTATTTTATTATTCTGGAGAGTTCGCGGAATTGCGGGCTTCTGGCTGTTTGAAGAAGTTCAAAAAGCAACATTTCAACGGTGGTGAGTCTGGCCCCTTCACTTTGCATCCTCATCAGCGTAATTTCTCTATTTCTGGCTGCCCTTGAGGAGACGGCATCGGCAATGATCTGCACTTCAAATCCTTGGTTTAATAAATCCATGGCAGTCTGATAAACGCAGATATGGGATTCAATACCGCAAATCAGCAGTTGTTTCCGGTTTAACTCAAGAATAGCCCTGGCAAAGCTTTCATCTTTGAAACAACTGAAGCAAAATTTGGGAAATGGATTCACCTGCGGTATGATTTGTTTTAATTCCGGTATAGTTGGACCGAGTCCATCAGGATTTTGTTCAGTAAGCACGACCGGTATACCGAGAAGTTGAGTGCCTTTCAAAAGCTTCTGTGTATTTTCAAGTAACTGTTCTTTCTCATGCATGACGTTCCACAATTTGGTTTGCATATCAATCACAATCAGGGCAGTACTTTCCAGTTTAAGCATGGTTGAGCTTTCTCCTCCTGAGTTTATTTGTGTTTCATAATTGAACCGCCCGAGATGTTCGCGTCGTAAATCACCGGTTCGCCGATATAATAAATTTTAGAAGCATCTGCAAGATTGACATCAATTCTGCCGTTGATGTTCATGGTGGCTTCGCTAGCTTCTTTAAAAGTAACCCTGGCTTTGTTCACTACAAACTGTTCCAGATCCATCTTACTTTTTCCTGAAGCCAGCAGTTTTAATTCCAGTGCTTTGCCTTTTAAACTTAACTGGCTGGCTCCGGAAATAGTAAAATCACAGATTCCCGCTTCAAGATCTCCTGTCAGTTCGCTTCCGCTATCCATATTCAGGCGGAAGTTGAAGGTTGATTGGAAACCAGAAATCGCAGCACGTGCCTCCTCGGACAGGGTAAGTCCGTAGATTCTAGGCAACATGATGCGGATTTTCAGGCTGGTAGGAAAGAAATTGCCGGGTGCTTCGATTTTGAAGTTCAGAGTTTCTCCTTCTGTGGAAACTATAATCCGGTTGAGCAGATTTTCATCGGTGCTGATGATTACAGCGAAGTTATCGGACTGCAGTATTTCGGCGTTAAAGGCACCCCGGATATTGATGGAAGTAAAATCCGTGGCTTTGATGGTCTGGTCAACAATCTTGCCGTTGCCGGTCATGGAACTCCCGGCGCGGTGGCAGCCGGCTAAAACTAGCAGCAAAAACAAGCCCATTACGAAGGCGATAATGACTGTAAATAGTTTCTTCATCCTGGAATCCCTTAATGAATGCAAATCATATTCATACTAGCAGGAATGATTTTAAAAATAAATATTCATAAAGGGAATTCAGGAAGGAAAAATCGGGTGCAAGATTCGGCTTCCGCTGCTTTTTCCCTCGGGGTATTCTATTTTGAAGAACAATTCATCTCAAGCTCTGACTGCAATAGCTCTGGGTCTGGCGGTTATCAGGTAGTGGTAGTCACCGGAATTTTTAATGGATTCAATCGTAAAACCAGCCCCTTCGATCAGTCCGGCGGCTGTAGCTTCATCAAAACGGCGCGTGACCGGCGGACCAAACTCCATGGGCGATTTCTTCCAGTCCAGATTGACCAGAATTCCGTCCGGCTTGATCATCCGGCGGGCATTGCCCAGTGCTTTGAGCGGATCCTGAAAATCGTGAAGAACAATCCCCATGAAGATGATATCGGCGCAGCCTTCACAAAGTACAATCTCTTCAGCTTTGCCAGTTTTTAGCTGAATATTCTTGAGACCTTCGGAAGTTGCCTTGACCATTAGCTCATCCAGAGCTTCGCTGTCTGTATCCAGTCCGAATACCTGCCCCTCCAGCCCGACAATGCGTGCGGCGGGCAGGGTGAAAAAGCCATCTCCACAGCCGATATCCAGAAAAGTCTGACCTGTTTTCAGTCCGACTTCCCGGAGGATCTGTTCGGGGTTCTGCCATTTTCTGCGCTCTTCTTCATTAAATCTATGCCATCTTCTGTGCATCGTGCAGTGCCTTTAAACTTCTCTTTTGTTATGAGCGTTAATATTACATAATATATTCGGAGTCTCTTTAACCCGTTTCCTTTACGAAGCGTACGGCACGGTGTTATCATTCAAAAAGAAGGGGGTGGCTTCGTGCATCCCCGGGGAAAAGATAATGACCTCAACAGAACTGGTATATATTATATTATTTATCATATTTGCCTGCATATCAGCTTATTTTGCTGCTGCAGAGATCGCCTTTGTCTCTCTCCAGAGGTTTAAGCTGGAAGCCATGCTGCAAAATAAGGTGAAGGGAGCCCGGCTGGTAGCCCAGCTCAAGGAACGTCCTGAACGCCTGCTTTCCACCATACTGCTGGGCAATAATCTGGTGAATACCGCCATGGCGGCGCTGGGCACTGCTCTGGCTGTGAGTTTCCTGGGTGAGCAGCGGGGTATTATTGTTTCAACTATCCTGGTAACGATCGTCGTGCTGGTTTTCGGTGAAGCCATCCCCAAGACTTCTGCCGCGCATCATGCTGAAACAATTTCAGTCAAACTGGCAGGCTCCGTCAGGGTAATTTCCTGGATTTTGTATCCCTTCGTGGTAGTTTTGAGCTGGATAACTTTCAATTTTGGCAGGATCTTCGGGGCACGTCCGCTAGGACGTTCACTGGTGAGTGAGGAGGAAATCAGGACAATGATCGAAGCGGGCACCCGCGATGGAACGGTCGAAGAGTCCGAGGCAGAAATGTTGCACAAGGTCTTTGAATTCGGCGATCGTCCGGCAAGGGAGATCATGGTTCCCCGTACCGAGGTGATTTTTATCCAGAAGGGGTCCACGATTGCTGATTTTTTCAAGCTATATATGGAGCATCCCCTGAACCGGTATCCGGTTTTTGAAGATAGAAGGGATAATGTGGTGGGGATAATTTCTTCCAAGGATGTGTTGATGTCGCTGGCTAAGGGCACCTGTGATGTCAACCGCACCATTGATGATATTATCAGGCCGGCCTTTTTTGCTCCGGAAAGCAAGCGCATCAGCGAAATACTGGCAGAAATGAGGGATAAAAACTACCACATGTGCGTGGTTATCGATGAGTACGGAGGCGTGGCTGGCATTATTACCCTGACTCAACTGGTCGAGGAGATTATCGGGGATGTAAAGGATGAGCTGGGCACTGCCGAGAAGGATTTTGAAATTATCAATGAGTACACTTTTCAAATAGACGGCAGTATGCGAATCGAGGATGTCAACGCCGAGATGCAACTGGGCTTGCCGGAAGGAGATTATGACACTGTGGCGGGTTTTGTTCTTAAACTGCTCGGTCACATACCCAGAACAGGTGAACAGGTGAGGTATAAAGACCTGAAGCTGGTGGTAACCCGCATGACCGGGATGAAAATTGAGGAAATACTGATCACAAAGGAAAAACATGCAGCGACTTCGGATGAGATTCAGCCGGGGACCTGAAGTCAAATTCATTTCGCATCTGGATATCATCAGGTTATGGCAGAGGGCTTTCATTCGGGCAGGAATTGAAATTGCGTATTCGACCGGGTTTACTCCCCATCCCAGAATATCGCTGGCAGCTCCTCTCCCTCTTGGCGTAACCAGTGAAGCCGAATTAATGGATGTCTATATCGTCAGGGGCGTGGCTCCCCATTATTTTGTGGATGCCATGAACCAGCAGATGCCACAGGGTATGAAGGTATTGAAGGTGTATCCGATCTCTTCAGCGTTGCCCTCGCTTCAATCTCAGGTAAGTGAAGCAGAGTATAGAGTGGTGGTGGATACCCGGAAAGGCCCACAGGATATCAATCAGGCTATTCAATCCATGCTGGCTCTCGATCACCTGCCCTGGCAACATCAGCGGGATACCGGTCCTCACCAGTATGATCTCAGGGCATTGATAAAAAATATCTGGATCATCGACTGGCAGCCGCCTGAAGGAGTTCTGGGAATGAGGTTGCGCTGTGATAGTGGTGGGTCAGGTCGCCCGGAACAGGTCACTGCTGCACTGGGATTCAGTCAGCGACCCTGTGCGATTCACCGCACCCAGTTAATCTTGAAATGATCTGAAGGAGGTCTGTTGCTAAAGGTCATTCTGGTCAGACATGGCGAAACCGATTGGAACAGGATCCACCGTCTGCAGGGGGGTGATAGTGATACCCCTTTGAATGAAACAGGGATAGCGCAGGCCAGGCGGCTGGCTTTGCGGTTGAAGGATGAGGATGTCCGCGCCGTTTATGCCAGTCCTCTGCAGCGCGCACTGGATACTGCCCGTGAAATCGCCCGCTATCATCAGCTTGAAGTAAAGACTCTGAGTTCCCTTAAAGAAATTTATGTTGGAAAGCTCGAGGGGGCAGATTCTACGAAAATGAAGCTGCGCTGGGATCAGCTTCTCTGCCAGGAGGGCGATAACGAGGCCAGGATTTACGGGGTTGAGCCGATTGCCCAGGTCCAGATGAGAACCTGGAGCGCGATTAAAGAGATAGCCGGAGAGCACAGGGAAGGTGTGGTTGTGGTCGTATCGCATTATGTTGCCATCATGGCTATTGTTTGTGCCGTCCTGGGATTGCCACTGCAGCAAATAGTACGGCTAAAGTTAAATTCGGGAACGATTACCTCTTTCCTGATGTATGACGACGGCAGCGCTCGACTTGAACTGTTCAATGACGGTTGCCATAATCTGAATTCCTGATTTGAAGCGGTGGTTCCTCCAGCATACGGCATCTTCCGGAGACGGAAATCATCATTTGGGATTGGAAATCACCCTGAGTTATAATGGTGACATGGAGGAAAAGCTGCGCAGGCTTCCATCAGTTGACAGGCTTCTTGGGGAATCGGAGATTCAGGAGCTAACCAGTGTACATGGACTCTCCCGCGATCTGGTGGTGGAGCTGGTCAGGGAAAGCCTGGATTTTTACCGGTCTGAGATCAAAAAAGGAAGGGATCTCCCTGCTACCGGAGAGATAGCCGCCCGGATAACAGGCAGGGCGGCAGGTCTTGTCATTCCCTCTCTGAAACGGGTAATCAATGCTACTGGTGTGGTATTGCATACCAACCTGGGAAGAGCTCCTCTGAGTGAAGAAGCTATTTCAGTAATGGTGAATGTTTCCCAGGGTTATAATAATCTTGAATTCGATCTCGAATCGGGGGAGAGGGGCTCGCGCCATACGCACCTTGAACCATTGCTTTGCCGGTTGACCGGGGCGGAGGCGGCGCTGGTGGTGAATAACAATGCGGCGGCCGTCCTGCTTGGACTATCTGCTTTCGCAAAGCGAAAAGAAGTAATCGTTTCCCGGGGGCAGGCAGTTGAAATAGGTGGTGGTTTCAGGATTCCTGAAGTAATGAAACAGAGTGGAGCAAAGCTGGTTGAGGTGGGAACTACCAATTGCACTTACATCCGCGATTATGAAGCGGCAATCACACCGCGTACGGTAGCACTGCTGCGGGTGCATTCAAGCAACTTTAAAGTGGTAGGTTTTACCCACATGGTTACGCTGGAAGAGATGGTGGCACTGGGGAAACAGTATAACCTGCTGGTGCTGGATGATCTGGGCAGCGGGTGTCCGCTGGACACCACCAGATTTGGGCTTGGAGCTGAGCCTTTGATTCAGGATAGCGTGAAGCTAGGCGCTGATTTGGTTTTCTTTTCCGGAGACAAATTGCTCGGTGGACCGCAGGCAGGAATTATTGTTGGTAAAAAAGCCCTGATAGATAAGCTGAAAAAACATCCGCTAGTGCGGGCAATGAGGATAGATAAAACCCGTATTGCGGCTCTTGGAGTCACTTTGCTGCATCATCTGAAGGGAGAAGCGACCGTTAAAATACCGGTCTGGCAGATGATATCAATGCCTCTGGAGGTAATCGAGCGAAGAGCCAGGTACTGGGCTGAATCGCTGGCAGGCATGGCGAGAGTAATTGAAGGTGAAAGCCTGATTGGGGGTGGCAGTTTGCCCGGTTCAAGTTTAGCAACCCGGCTGGTAGCTATTGGAGATCCCCAAAAACCTGCTCAAACCCAGAGACTGGCACGCATCCTGAGGAGTCAGAATCCTCCTGTCATCGGGCGAATCAGTGAGAATATCTTACTGCTGGATCCACGCACGGTCAGCGAGGTCGACGATGAGATCTTAATCCGGGCGGTTCAGCAGGCACTCCGGCAGGCTGTAAAAGAATCGCAGGGATAGTCTTCCTGCCCCATTTTTCAGGGCTTTAAGGAGAATAGAGTGTTCGTTATCGGTACAGCCGGACATGTTGATCATGGTAAATCTACCCTGGTGCTGGCTTTAACCGGCATCGATCCAGATCGTTTGGCGGAAGAAAAAAAAAGGGAAATGACCATTGATCTGGGGTTTGCCTGGCTGAAATTATCCGGCGGCAGAGAAGTAGGGGTGATTGATGTTCCCGGTCACGAGCATTTTATCAAAAATATGCTGGCGGGAGTCAGCGGTATGGATCTGGTATTGCTGGTGGTGGATGCCAATGAAGGCGTTATGCAGCAGACCAGGGAGCATCTCGCAATTCTCGACCTGATGGAAATAAAAAAGGGCATCGCAGTGATTACCAAGGCCGATCAGGTAGATCAGGATCAGATCGCGCTGGTAACAATGGATATCGAAGAGGCCCTCAAAGGCACTACTCTGGAAGGGTCGCCGGTTATTGCTGTCTCCTCGGTAACACGGCAGGGTATCGAGGATTTGAAAAAATTGATTGACCGTGTGCTTGACACCACCGAACCGCGGAGAGATCTGGGGAAACCCAGACTACCACTGGACCGCATTTTCACCATACCGGGTTCAGGAACCGTGGTAACTGGCACGCTGGTTGACGGTACTCTGAGCGTTGGACAGGAAGTGGAGATAGTACCGCCTTCGATTAAGACGAGGATTCGGAACCTGCAGACTCACAAGACACAGGTGATTACGGTCGGTCCGGGCAGCCGCGTAGCCGCTAACCTGGTTGGCGTCAACTCTGCAGATTTAAAGCGGGGCTATGTCCTTACCCGTCCAGGCTGGTTGCAGCCGACTGATCTGGTGGACGCCAGGCTAAGGTTGCTTAAAATGCCTGAACGTTCTTTGAAGCACAATACTGAAGTCAGCCTGCATACCGGTTCGGCAGAGGTTATGGCGCGCGTGCGTCTGCTTGACCGTGAAGAAATAAAACCCGGAGAAACCGGTTTTGTGCAGTTTATTTTAATGGAGCCTCTGGCAGTGGTTAATGGTGATCATTATGTTATCCGTTCTCCCATGGACACTCTGGGTGGCGGCGTGATTCTGGAGGCTCATCCAGGTAAGCGCCACCGCCGTTTCCAGATGTCAACCATCGAAAATCTTCAAGCCCGGAGCGAAGGAAAGGTGGGCGATGCCATACTGGCGAGTTTACGGGCGAAACAGCCGCGGGAGATGAATGAACTGCTCGCCGGTATCAGCCTTGACCGGGGTGCGGCAGAAGAGATGATCGAGTACCTTGTCCGGCATGGGCAGGTGGTCAGAATAGGAGAGGGAAAAGCCAGCCTGCTTTACACCGAATCCGGCTGGAAACAAACCGCGGATAGTTTGGTCGCTCTTGTGACAGAATATCACCGAAAGTATCCTCTGCGTCAGGGGATGGCTAAAGCCGAACTCAGCAGCAAGGCGAAAACGGGTGCTCATTTTCAGGATGTCTTGCAAAGGCTAATCCAGGAAGGGAAACTGGTTGAAGAGGGGACGGTTGTCCGTCTGCCCGGGCATCAGGTCAAATTGACCCCCGCCCAGCAAGACAGGATTGAGACATATCTGAAACAATTGAAAAAGAATCCGTATAACCCTGCTCCTGAAATTGAACTCGAACCGGATTTGCTTAACGTTTTGCTGGCCCGGGGAGAGGTGGTGAAAACCGGTAACATCATCTTTGCCCGTTCGGCATATGAGGAGATGGTCTCCCGGATTCTGGAAAAACTGCGGAAAGACGGGAAAATCACCATCGGTGAAGTGCGCGATATGTTTCAGAGCAGCCGCAAATTTGTAATGCCTCTTCTAGAGCATCTGGATGAGATTAAACTGACCAGAAGAGTCGGTGATGAGCGGGTACCTGGAGAAAAGGCGTAATTTTACGCCTTTTCTCCGATATCATTGTGCATTTTGCAGTTCTCCAGATGGTATTCACAGAGCCGGGAGATGGTCTCCGGTCTGATCTCAATCCTGGAACTGAAAACAAATACCAGCTCGTTATAATGTGCCAGAATAATAGCGCTCCCGAAGAACTGGCAGAGTTTAAATCCCTTTTCCCTGTACTGCGGGAGCAGCATAGAAGAAATCTCTTCAAATCTTCTGATTAATAAATCTTCATTTTCCGCCGCAATCATACTCCTACCCCGGATGTATATTCGGATTTTATGCAGTTTTGAGTCGTGTTTTTACTCATACTGCCTCAATCCGTCGTGTATTGCTTTATTATAACGTTTTTGGGTCCAATGTAAATAATGTAACCTTTGCCCCGGGGAGTTTGCTCGCTTGTCGCTCTCTTTAAGGG
>Ga0078972_1009190_pt1 | contig 19751 bp, 15 predicted proteins | sample YelNatPaOPGAMG01_FD_67568 | JGI IMG/M metagenome (GOLD analysis project Ga0078972, IMG submission 67568) | Hot spring thermophilic microbial communities from Obsidian Pool, Yellowstone National Park, USA - OP-RAMG-01 (SPADES assembly) (version 2) | ecosystem: Environmental > Aquatic > Thermal...
CTTGTTTCTCCCTCCCCCCTTGTGGGGGAGGGAGCCTTGTTTCTCCCTCCCCCCTTGTGGGGGAGGGTTGGGGTGGGGGGAGGGTGCCAAATTCAACCGTGCCCGATATAAAAACGCTCCACTATTCCGAAAAGTGCTCTACTCCCCAGGGGGAAGACGCAGGACACCGCGTCCGGTTTCCCAGGCGGGGGTGTTCGCCGGAGAGGGAGAAGCGGCATTTTGGAGGGTCGTGCGGACTTGCTGGGCGTTCCAGTCGGGGTGGCGCGACCAGAGCAGGGCGGCGAGGGCGCTGGCCTGCGGGGCCGCGGCGGAAGTGCCAGCGAAGGGACGCGCACGCCATCGACTGGGAAAAGGCACCGTCGCTACCAGGTCGGGTTTGGCCATGCCGTGCTTGGGACCGCACGAACTGTATGGCAATCGCCGGCCGGCCGCATCGACGGCCCCAACCGCGATGACTTCGCTACCATCGCCGGGGAACGGAATACTTCCTTCCGACCGGGAGTAGCACAAGCCGCCGCCGAGAACGACCAGGTGAAACTCGCCTGACTTGTTACCTAGACGGCGGACACGGACCCGATACTCGCGTCCAGGCTCCGGCATATATGCTACCACAGCGCTGCCGACGCCGCCGTCCTCTATCGATTGCGTCCGCCCCACAACCCTCTCGGTGGGGCCATCGGTCACAATCACTTCATAGGCCGAGGTGCTCGGACAGCACAACTCCACAGAAACGCGCTCGCTGCTCCAAGGGTGGATGAGGTTTTCCCGGTGGCAAACGCCCGCCGCGTCTCTCCAGACGTGATAGCCGTTGCCGTCGTCCTCGAAAGGGCCGCTCCAATGCCGCTGCGCTGTATTGCCGGCGCTGGCGAAGAACAGAGCATCGCCAACCTCCTTGTTCCCTTCGTCCTCTTGGAAAGGAGAGAGAGGGGCGAGAAGACGCACCAGTTCCTCATGGATGCGACCATGCCCTTCACAATCACTCCAACTCGGCATGATGAGGGAACAAGAAAGGACACGCGCCCCCTGTTGCCGTGCCCAGCGGACGGCGGCCAGGAATTGATCGGGACATTCCGGCTCCCAATTGGCCAAAAGCAGTTCCGCTTCTGGGGCCAAGGTGTGAATGATCTCCGCGCACAAAATGCCGTGCTGGCTGTCCTTGGCTTGTAAATTGCCGTCGAAACGGAAGGAACGCACCTGGACGGTTGCCGGCAGCGCCGTGCCCAGGTGCGCCTGGTAGCCGTGGAAGCCGGAGTCGAGCACCGCTATTTTCACCCCTTGTCCTTTCCACCCCTGAGCATGCCAGGCTGGCACGCCCAGGCGCTCCAGCAAATCGGCGCGGTGCAGGAGGCCGTCTGCGTTAACGCCAGGGCCGCCGAGACCCCAGAGAAGACAAAGACAAAAGGCAAAAAGCAAAAGGATTGGGCCTGGTTGTTTGCCTTTTTGCTTTTCTTGTCTCTGTATTCTCGGAAGCCCTGGGGTTAGCTCTTCTGCATTCCGCATCGCCATTGCCCATCCTGTTGCGTTGAGCCGGAGTCGGCCCCTCTCCGATGCAACGGTAGTTTACCCGCGCTCCTTGCGTGGGATGCGGAAGACGGGAAGAGATTTTGATGCCGAATGGCCAACAGATGAGAAGTTGTAGCAAAGAAGCTGACCTTGACAGTACGCAGCCAATGGCGTATCAGCCCTCCCTCACACATAGGAAATGATTTTCAAAGCAGGTGAGCAGGACGGGTCAACGTCCCGGTTGTTCTTTACGGGGTGTTAACACGCCTCTGTTTGCCGGCTTGTGAAACTGCTTCTTTCGGCACGCGCCAAAGGGGCAGCGGAGGAGTTCGGACAGTTTTTCTGCAGGGAATTGGTTCGAGCCGTCGATAGATGGAAAGCAAACGGCCTCGATCGAGGCTGTCACGGACGGGGGTTTGGTAAGAAGGGGTTCGGTGCCCGTGAGGGCGGAAATGGGATGAATGCGGATCGTTCTTGTCAACTCGCTAGCGACGGGGGAGTCACGGCGAGTCCAAAGGCGTTCGGCCCAGACATCCCAACCCGGACGGACTCGGAGAGATGATTGCGGATCGCTGAGGAGGATGAAATGTTTGGTTGCGGAACCATCCATGCATCAACCGAAGCTCATCCATCCGAGGGCGTCTGCTAACCTCTCCTGAATTCTCTCCACTCAGGCACGCTCGTCGCTAGCGGCGTCGTCCGCTCTGCGCGCCGAAGGAGAAACGGGGGGAACCGAAAGACCACTTGCCTTACAGCAGGGAGGAGTCCATGGCGACGCATGTGGACGTTGATATTCAACAGGTCTGGCGCGATTATCGTGCTCAACCGAGCATTGAATTGCGCAATCAACTCGTTGAACATTATCTACCGTTAGTCAAATACAATGCCGAGCGTATTTGGGCGCGTTTGCCCGACGGCGTGGATCTCGATGACCTCATCAGCGCCGGCGTTTTTGGCCTGATGGACGCCATCGATGCCTTCGACCTGGACCGCGGCGTCAAGTTCGAGACCTATTGCGTGCCACGCATCCGCGGCGCCATGCTCGATGAGCTGCGGACCATGGATTGGGTGCCACGCTTGGTGCGCAGCAAGGCCAGCAAAATGGAAGAGACGCGCAAGAACCTGGAAGCGTCCTTGGGTCGACCGCCACGCCCCGAAGAAATGGCCGAACATCTCGGCGTCAGCCTCGAAGAATACAACAAAATGCTCGGCGACGCCACCGCTGTCAGCCAGGTCAGCCTCAACAAGAAATGGTACGAAACCGACAGCTACAAAGACGTGCGCGAGATCGACATCCTCGAAGACAAGAAAGCCGAAGATCCCACGCACCGCCTGCAAAACCGCGATCTGATGCGGCTGGTGACGCGCGGCCTCAATCGCAACGAGCGTCTCATCATCATCCTGTATTACTATGAAGACATGACGATGAAAGAGATCGGCGCCACGCTCGATTTGAGCGAATCGCGCGTCAGCCAGATGCATTCGAGCATCGTGGCCCGTTTGCAGGCTCAATTGGCCCAGCGGCGGCCAGAGTTTAGCAACTGATGCGTCTTGGGAAATAATGCAGCGTTTCTGGTTAGCCGCGACCCGAAGGGGAGCGGTTAACCAAGAAACGCTACATCTCCCGGAAAGGCGCTCGAAAGCAAACCAACGCAAAACGCCCATAAGTCCGGCCCTCCCGCGAGGAGGGCCGGACTTTTTTGTCTCTGCCGCCTTTGCCCAGCGAATAAGTGAAGCCCCCTAATCGCTACAACCGATACAACCAGAAGTCCCAAGGCATCTTGACTACGGGCGGATCGTCCGCACACGGGATAGCCGAGCAGGGGATTTGGCGCGCCTTTCCCAAAGGCAGAGGAAAGAGAAAGCAAGCATGGCGCCCATGACGGTTCGAGGCGGGAACGCCTCGCCAACCGACAATGCGGATCGAGCATGGACGGCCCCGCACGGGCGCGGGCAGCTGGCGATATTCTGCGCCGTAGCGGCCTGGCTGTTGGCCACCGTTCCCGATGCCGCCGAGCCGCATCGGACGCCGGTGGTCCGAGCGCAGGTGCCGGTGGTCTCGGCGCAAACGGCAAAGATGGCCCAGGCCCCGCAGTCAGCCCCGCCTCCCGGCGGAGATCGACCCCAGCAGCCCCAGCCTCCGTCCCAGCCGGGCAGCGAACTGCCGCCGCCACGGACACTGGAAGGGTTCGGTCCCGGACAGTCGCGCCTGGAGCGCATGGGGGTGCCTCGTCCCTTCGGCTCCACGCCGGCGCCCACGGAAAAAGACCTTGCTCTCCAGCGCCAACTCGTTGAAGAAATTATCGACCCTCATAATGTTCTGGATCTGGTCATCAATCGCGCGCGGGTGCTCGTTACCAAAGAACCGCCGTTTCGGGTGCAGATCGGCGACGAGCATGTGGCCTCGTTCACCCAGCTCAGCCCCACCGAGCTTTCCCTCATCGGTCATCGCGTGGATACCACGGTCCTCAACCTCTGGTTTGCCGATCCGAAAGATCCCCAAAAGGAAAAGATCCTCAGCTATCTGGTGCGCGTCATCCCCGATCCGGAGGTCAAGGAACGCCTGGAGCGCACCTACAAGGCCTTGCAGGACGAGATCAACGAGGCTTTTCCGGACAGCCAGATTTGCTTGATGCTGGTAGGGGATAAGCTGGTGGTGAGCGGTCAGCCCAAGGACATTGCCGAAGCGACGCAGATTTTGCGCATCGTGCAAGCCAATGTACCCGGCGGCGGCGGCGGCGGCGGGGCTGGGGCTGGTCCTGGCCAAGCAGCCGGCACGCCCCACGGCATTCCGGTCGGCAGCATTCTGCCGACTGGCTACAATCCGGGCGACATCAATGCGCCGACCGGTCTGCCCGGTCTGAGTCAATTCTTGCTTGCGGGCGGCCCTAATGTCATCAACCTCATGCGTGTTCCCGGTGAGCAGCAGGTCATGCTCAAAGTGATCGTGGCCGAGGTCAACCGCTCGGCGGCGCGGTCGATCGGCGTCAATTTTGCCCTCACCAACCACCGCGGCATCACCGTGTTCGGCCAGGACAGCGGCAACCTGTTCGCCAATGGCGGGGGCGCCTTCGGCGGGGGCGGCACTACTTTGGGGGCCAGCGGCGTGGGAGTTGGCGGCACGATCAACTCCGGCTTCGGTAGCATCGTCAGCAACCTGGTCACCAATCTTGACAGCGCCCAAATTCCTATCGCTATCAGCGCCCTGCGCAATCTCAATTTTGCACGCTCTCTGGCCGAACCCACGTTAACGACGCTCAACGGCCAGACGGCGACTTTTTTCGCCGGTGGTCAGTTCCCGGTGCCGGTCATCAGCGGCTTCACCGCCGCCGGTCTGCAAGGGGTCAGCTTCATCCCCTTCGGCGTACAGCTGACTTTCACTCCCTATGTCACTGATAAGGACCGCATCCGCCTAACGCTGTTCGCCACGGTCAGCACGCGCAACCCGTCTCTGGGCAGCACTGGCTTCGGCGGCGCCGCCGCCGGCGCCGGCGGCGGCAACACCGGCGCCCTCGGTGGCCTGGGCGGCCTGGGCGGCCTGGGCGGCGGCGTGGGCGGCGGCTTCGTTTCCGGACTCAATTCCCGCACCTTCTCCACCACCGTGGAGTTGCGCGAAGGACAGACCTTGGCCATCGCGGGATTGCTGCAAAACAGCTTCGGTTCCAACGCTACGCGCGTGCCCTTTTTCGGCGATTTACCCTGGGTTGGCCAACTCTTCGGCTTCAACGGTACGTCGCATTCCGAGCAGGAATTGGTCGTGCTGGTCACGCCGGAGTTGGTGCATCCTCTCGAACCCAAGGAATGTCCACCGCTGCCAGGCGCCGATCTCTTTGAACCGGGTGATCTGGAGTTCTACTTGCTCAACCGTCTGGAGAGCCGCCGTTCCGTCGATTACCGCTCGTCTGTGCGAACCGACCTGGCACGCATGGCTGCTTACCGTCACTGCGAAGACCTCTACATTCTCGGCCCCCACGGCCAAATAGCCGCCCCGCGCAGCCCGGCCCCGCCGCCGCCGATGGCCCCGCCGCCCCAAGGTGCTCCCGGCGGCCCACCTCTGTCGTCTAACCTGCCCAACGTTGTCCCGCCGCCCGGCGGACCAATGGACGCGCCGGCTCCAGCAGGTCCGCCCAACGAGGGGACGCTTGGCATGCCCACTCCGCTAGCCCCTTCTGCCAGTCCGCCGATGCCGCCAAACCAACCCAACGGCTTCCTGCCGCTGCCCATGCCTACGCCGCTTGAGACGCCTGCCAGTCCGCCGATGCCAATGGGACCGGCAAACAGCGGGCCAGCCGGTATGCCCCTGTCGGCAAGTCCGCCAATCCGGGGGACGCCCGAGACGCCCGCCGCTTCGTCCGGAGGACCGTACTTGAACCGATGAACAAAAGAGCAAGCCCCTGACCCAAGAGGAATGTCATGGATCTGTTACGAAAACGAGTGCATTGCAGATTGGCGTGGACGGCTGCTGTGTTGGCCGGCTGCGCTAATCCGTGCTTGGCTGATTCGCTGTGGCCCCTGTGGCCTTTTCGCGGCCGCGGTTGTACGAACTGTACAGCGGCAGAAGCCCCGGCAGCCTGCCGCCCTGCCGCCGCCCGGCGCCCCCCTGTCCCAGGCGGCACCTGTTGGCCGTATATCGACAACTGCGCCACTATCACCCGCGGCGCCATCCCGCAGCCTTATGGCTGGTTCGTCCACAAGTGGCAAGACGCCCAGGCAGCCAAGGCCGAAGCCGACGATTTCGTCATCTACAAACACGAGTGGTTCAAAGGCGGCACGCAATTAGGGCCTTATGGCCATTACCACCTCCAGCAGATCATCAAGCGTTTGCCCAGCGTACCTTTTCCCGTGCTGCTCGAAGCCGAGTCGCAAGACCCGGTTCGCAACGAGATGCGCCGCGCCGTCATTGTCAACGCGCTGGTTCAGGCCGGCTACGCCGATCCCCAGGCGCGCGTCGTTCTGGGCATTCCCGAAGCGGGCGGTTTGTATGGCGACGAAGCGCCGCGCATTTATCAAATGATGCTGATTCGGCAAAATCCCTTCATGATGATGTTCGGGGGCGGCGGTTTCGGGGGCGGTTTCGGCGGTTTCGGCGGCCTCAACACGGTTCCGGGCGGCGGTACCTACGGCGGTTTCGGCGGCCCCCCCGTGGCCGTACCGCAGAATTTGCCGTAGGAGATTCATGAGTCGGGCCGCGCACTCCGCTGCGCCAGGTGCGCCGCCCGAATTACGGATCTATTGAGGAGGAAATCATGCAGGGACCTTATTGGCGGATCATAATGGGCCTTGCACTTCTGGCGCTGGGAGGCTGCCGGATGTTAGCGCCGCTGCGGGAAAGCCATATCGCGCCGACTGCGGAGTTGGTCCCGATTGCCGATGGCGAAGCTGAGCCGCCGCCTGCGCCGGAATTGCCGCCCAAGGATGCCGCGCGCGCCTGCATCGCCTGTGCCGAAGAACTGGAGAAACACGGCAGCGAAGCCCAAGCCATTGCCTTTTACGAAAGGGCACGCCAATACGATCCCAAATGTCGCATTAGCCGCCGCTTGGCCGTCCTCTACGATCGCCAGGGCGATTTTCAGAAGGCCCAGGAGGAATATCACAAGGCCCTTAAACAGGCGCCGCGCGATGCCGACTTGCTCAACGACATGGGTTACGGCTACTACAGCCGCGGCCGTTGGGCTGAGGCCGAAAAATATCTGCGCCAGGCCCTGGCTGTCAAACCCGATCACGCCCATGCTGCCATCAATCTCGGCTTATGCGTCGGCGAACAGGGCCGCTATGCCGAAGCGCTGGAGTTGTTCAGCAAAGTGGGCACGCCGGCGCAGGCCCGCTGCAATCTCGCCTTCGTCCTGATGACACAGCACAAATGGCCAGAGGCCAAACGCCTGTATCAGGAAGCGCTGCGGCTCGATCCCGACATCCCCTTGGCCCGCGCCGCCCTGGCCAAGCTGGAAAAAGCGGAACAGCAGCAATCCGCCCCGCCCGTGCAGACGGTACAGGCGCCGGCCAAGAAAGAAAATCGACTTACTGAGGCAAACAATAAGCCAACCGTGCAGCAGGCCGCCTACTGGATACCCCCGCCCCCGCCTTTGTCTGCATCAGATGAACATCCGTGAATACCGGCGCCGGCGTGCCTGGACCGTTTCTGGTATTGGTTTTGTTCATTGCGGCACGGGTAGTGGCGGTGGGCGAGCGGGGGGTGTGACCCCCCCGGTTGGACGAGCCAGGGGGCGAGCGGGGGGTGTGAACCCCCCGGTTGGACGAGCGGGAGGTTTACCCCCTCCCGCTCGCCCCAATTCAGCGGCATCCCCCTAGGGTTCGATCCGCCTTGACATTCTGCCCAGGCCGACATACCGTGGGCCGCCACGGAGCCCTAACGACTCCCTTACGGGCGGTGCAGGCCGGTGAGGAAATCTTTGTGGGAAGGAGCCGACGCATGGCAGCGAATTCGGGGGTGGGTGTTCCTCTGTGTGATCTACAAGCACAATACCGGCAACTGCAACCAGAATTGGAGGCCGCCGTGATGCGAGTGCTTGCTTCGGGGCAAGTGATTCTCGGCCCAGAGGTTGCAGCCTTGGAAGCAGAGATAGCGGCCTACTGCGGCGTTGCCTACGGCGTTGGCTGTGGTTCGGGCACCGATGCTCTATCTCTGGCTTTGCACGCCCTCGAGATCGGTCGGGGCGATGAAGTCATCTTGCCCGCTTTTACTTTCTTCGCCACCGCCGGCTCGGTTTGCCGTACCGGCGCTCGTCCCGTCTTCAGCGACATCGATCCCGCTACCTACAACATAGATCCGATGCAAGTCGAGAACAAAATTACACCACGCACGCGCGCCATCTTGGTGGTCCATCTGTTCGGCCAGTGCGCCGACATGGAGCCGTTGTGGATCATTGCCGAGAGACATGATTTAATCCTTATCGAAGACGCCGCTCAGGCGCTCGGCGCGGAATACCAAGGCAAGCGCGCCGGCAGCCTCGGCTGCCTCGGCTGCCTGAGTTTCTACCCAACCAAGAATCTCGGAGCGTACGGCGACGCCGGCATGGTCGTTACCAACGATCCGGAATGGGCCAACCGCATGAAATGCCTGCGCGTCCACGGTATGGAGCCGCGCTATCACCACAAATACCTCGGCTGGAACGCACGTTTAGATGCCCTACATGCAGCCATGCTGCGCGTCAAGCTGCCGCACCTGGAACGATGGATCAGCAGCCGCCAAGCCATCGCCGCCCGCTACGACGCCTTGATCGAAGAGCATCACCTGAGCCATTTTTTGGAGCGCCCCATTCGCCGCCCCAATCGCCGCCACACCTTCAATCAATACGTCGTCCGCGTCGCCAACGGCCAGCGGGACGCCCTGGTACGCCATTTGAGAGCGGAGCAGATCGGTTGCGAGATTTACTATCCGTTGGCCTTGCACCAGCAGGAGTGCCTACGGCACCTTGGCTATGGCACGGGTGATTTCCCAGCCAGTGAAAAAGCCGCCGGCCAAGTATTGGCCCTGCCAATCTATCCGGAGCTCAGCGCCGAGCAACAGCGCCGTGTCATTCAGAGTTGCGCCGCTTTCCTGCGTCAACAAGTGCGTCGTGCGGCCTGATTTCTCAGGATCGGAATGGTAGGATGATTTCCATGCTTCGCCTGATCGGTCCAGCCTTAGCTGCGGCCGCTTTTCATGCGGTTGTGCTGGCCGCATACGTGGCGGCGTTCCACGGCGACTTATCAGCACTGGTGTGCGTGGCCCGCGAACGTCTGGGGCAAGCCCCCTACGAGCTTATCAGCGTCGGCTTTGATCGGAATGGCTACGACGGCCAGTTCTATTATGCCATCGCGCGTTGTCCTTGGCGTCGTCAGGAGTTTGGCATCGATGCTCCCGCCGTTCGACAGGCCCGCATTCTTTATCCGGCGCTGAGTTGGCTGCTCAGCGGCGGCGACGCGCGGCGACTGCTCTGGACTATGCCGTTAGTCAATCTCTTGGCCATCGCCGCTTTGGCGGCCCTCGGTGCGGCAGCGGCGCGCGCGGGGGGATTAAGTCCGTGGTGGGGGGTGTTGCTGCCATCCGCCGTCAATGCCGGCATGCCTGCTCTGCGCAATTTGACCGACGTCGTATCTACGCTGAGCGTGGCGGCCCTGTTGACGGCCTGGCTGCGGCGTTGGCCGGGGTGGGCAACAACTCTCTGCGCGGCCGCAGCTTTGTTCAGCCGCGAGCAGAACCTGGTGGTGGTGCTGCTCGTGGGCGCCTTCGTCGTTTGGCGAATGGTACGCACCCCCGCTCAGGAAGGTGCTGGCCGGGACGTTGATAGGTCCCATGCCTCCACACTGCTTGTCGGTTTGCTTGTTGCTTTGTTCTCATGGTTTATCTGGTTAGGAGTGTTGCGGCGCTTTTATGGAGCGTGGTCGTTGCTGCCGGCGGGTGGCCATCTGGGACTACCGTTGGCGGGAATGATCTATCGCTGGACGCATCTGACCGCTGAATCGCGCGCCTTTGCGCTCTTTCACGTCTTGTGCATGGCGACGCTGACTTTGCAGCTGGGACTGGCGATTTATTTGCTGGGGACGCCGGGCGATCGGCTCGTCCGCCTGACGGCGTTGGCGGGGGCGGGTTTGGCCCTGTTCGGTGGCCTGTCGCTGTACGGCGACAACTGGAGCTATCCGCGTGTGTTTGCTTGGTTGCCATTGGGGGGATGGCTGGCATGCGTGCAGCTCCGCTGGCGTTGGCCGCTCGTGGCGCTCTCTGCCCCTGCTCTGTTGCCGCTGGCTGTGCTCGTTCATGTATGGACCAGCTGAGACAGTTGCAATTCCTTTTTGCCCCAGATTGGGAAGCCGGTGGCGTTGCACGCTGATGGGCTTTTTTGCAGGTGTTTCTTGCAATCGGCTGCTCCTGTCTCTATAGTTCAATCGTACCATCGGCGAAGAAGCACGAGGAGTGCCATGCCTACGTTGACCTTGCAGCGCATTCAGCTGGGCCACGCCAGCGCTCCTGAGCAACTGGCCCGTCTGCGCGCCCAGCTTAGCGCCCAGGGCAACATGGTCTCCGCGCGGGGCCGGGAGTTGACCGAGCGCGTTTTCGGTGAGCCGTTGCCCCCGTTGCGGGTGGTTGAACGCATTTGCGAAGATGTGCGCAAACGGGGCCGGGATGCGGTCTTCTACTACACGGAGCAATTCGATCGCGTCCGTCTTGACGCCCTTACGCTGCGGGTGGACCGCGCTGAGATGGCCGAGGCCCATGCGGCGGCAGATTCCGCATTTCTGGAAACAGTGCGGCGCGTGCGGCAAAACATCCTGTCGTTTCAGCTGGGCCTATTGCACCAGACAGCACGATTGGCCGTGGCCGGACGGCACGAACTGCGGCTGCGCTATCGGCCGATGCGGCGGGTCGGCATCCTGGTGCCTGGCGGGGCGGCCGCGTATCCTTCGACGCTGTTGATGACGATTTGTCCAGCCCAGGCGGCGGGCGTTCAAGAATGGGCCGTCGCCATGCCGCCGACACCAAACGGGGCTTACAACAAGGATTTGCTGGCCATTTGTCATGAGTTGGGGGTGTGTGAAGTTTATCGCATTGGCGGCGCTCAGGCTGTCGCCGCCCTGGCTTATGGGATCGATGGCCTGCCACCGGTAGACATGATCGTTGGGCCGGGCAATTTGTTTGTCGCTTTGGCCAAGCGCTACGTCTTTGGGCAGGTGGCCATCGATTGCATCGCGGGGCCGAGCGAAGTCGTCGTTTTGGCCGATGCTTCGGCGCCGCCGCAGTTCGTCGCCGCCGACCTCATCGCCCAGGCTGAGCATGCTCCCGGCGCCAGCATCCTCGTCACCTGGCATGCGCCGTTGCTGGATGCCGTGGAGTCCGCCCTGGAAGCACAGCTTGCCCGGCTGTCACGCGGTGAGCTGGCCCGCGAGAGCCTCGAACAGTTCGGCGCTCTCGTCTTGGCGCGGAACCCGGAGGAAGCCATCGCCTGTGTCAACCAACTGGCCCCCGAACACCTACATATCGCTACGGAGAACGCCGAGGAGCTGTGTGAGCGCATCGACAACGCCGGAGCGATTTTTCTGGGCCATTACACGCCGGTAGCCCTGGGCGATTATGCGGCCGGGCCGTCGCACGTCTTGCCCACCGGCGGCACGGCTCGTTTTACCAGCGGCCTGTCGGCCAACGATTTCCTGCGCCGCAGCAGCGTCCTATCGTTCACCCGCGAAGGACTGGAACGCATGGCCGAAGACGTGATCCGCTTGGCCCAGCGCGAAGGCTTGACCGCCCACGCCGCCAGCATCAAGGTGCGTCTAGGCCAAGGAGTTGCCTAAAAATAACCTCGTTCAACCGCGCGCTGTAGGCGAGTGTGTTGACTGGCACGCTCGCCTCCAGCGCGCAGCTAAACTTGGCAGTTAAGAAAAAGCAAAAGGCGAGAAGGCGAAAATGGTTATTTTTTCTCTTTATTATGTTCTTTTTCATCGCCGCGCCCTTCGGCTGGGGCCTCTGAGCCCCTGGGGGTTGTCGCGTCTTTTGGAGGCCGACGTTGATTGATTCGCTTCGTCCTTGTATTCGCAACATGACGGCTTACGTCCCCGGTGAGCAGCCGCGCGAGGGGGCGTTCATCAAATTGAATACCAATGAGAACCCGTATCCGCCCTCGCCGCGGGTCTTTGAGGCGCTGCGCGCGGCACTGACTGGCGATCGGCTGCGCAAGTATCCTGATCCGGTCGGCATGCACTTCCGCCAGACTGCCAGTCGTGTGCTGGGGGTTGATCCGGATTGGATTCTCATCGGCAACGGCTCCGATGACGTTTTAACGGTCCTCACACGTGCTTTCGTGCCCGAGGGCGGGCTTATCGTCTCGCCGACGCCGAGCTATTTGCTCTATCACACGCTGGCCGACTTACAAGGGGCGCAGTTCCTGACTGTGCCGTTCACGCCCGATTGGAAGCTGCCCCATCCGTGGCCGGTTCGGTCTGCCGATTTGACTTTTCTGGCCAACCCCAATTCACCTTCTGGGACAATGCTTTCGTTGCCGGAGATCGCCGCCCTACGCGCCGCCATAGAAGGACCGCTGGTCATTGATGAGGCCTATGTGGATTTTGCCGAGAGTAATACCTTGGAACTCCTGAAGCGCGGTGCGAAAGACATTGTCATCACACGCTCGTTCAGCAAATCATACAGTCTGGCGGGTATGCGCTTCGGTTTCGCTCTGGGCGATCCGGAGTTGATTCGGCATTTATATAAGGTGAAGGATTCTTATAACTGTGATGCGCTCAGTCTGATTGCTGCGGCGGCGGCCATCGAGGACCAGGAATATTTCCGCACCATCCGCGCCCGTATCCTGGCGACGCGCAATCGGATGGAAAAAACGCTGACAGATCTTGGATTTAGTGTGTGTCCGAGTCAGGCGAACTTTGTGTGGTGTCGGCGACCGGATCGGCCCGTCAAGCAGATCTATGAAGAGCTGAAAAATCGCCACATTCTGGTGCGCTACATGAATTACGGAGACCACGGCGACGGCTTGCGCATCACGGTTGGGACGGAGGAAGAGATTGACCGCTTGTTGACGGAACTGGCGGCGATTTTGTGAGAACAGGACATGGCACGAACCGCACACATCCACCGTGAAACTGGCGAAACCCAGATTGACCTGGGCCTGGACCTCGACGGCTCTGGCCAGGCAAACATCCGTACCGGTATCGGCTTCTTCGATCACATGCTTATGCTGCTGACTCGCCACAGTCTCATCGACCTGACCGTGCAAGCGCAAGGAGACCTGCACGTGGACGCCCATCACACCGTTGAAGACGTAGGCATTTGTTACGGCAAGGCGCTGGCGCAGGCGCTGGGCGATAAGGCCGGCATCCGCCGCTATGGCGACGCCACTGTGCCGATGGATGAAACGCTGGTGACGGCGGCTGTCGACGTGAGCGGCCGGCCGTTCTGTGTCTGGCATGCTGAGGTGCCCAGGGAAATGCTCGGTACGTTCAATGCTCCCTTGGCCGAAGAATTTTGGCGGGCTGTAGCGTCGAATGCAGGATTGACCCTGCACGTCGTTTGCCATTATGGCCGCAACACGCATCACATGGTCGAAGCAATTTTCAAGGCGGCTGCGCGGGCGTTGCGCCAGGCGGTCGAGATCGACCCACGCGCAAGTGGTATTCCGTCTACAAAAGGTGTCCTCTGAATCCGTTTTTTCGAGAACGAGCATGGGCCGCCTCGCTCCATTCGAGTGGTTGCTTTCGCACAAAGCGCGCTGCTCCCATGCCCTATTATTCCTCCTCCTCTGGCTGTCGCTGCTGGATTTCCCACGCGAAATCAGCATTCAGACCATCGACGCCAACTGGATACTCTGTCTGGGACATTTCCTTGCCAATCGTTACCAGTGCGGCGTGGATTACGTTTGGACCTATGGACCTCTGGGATATCTGGTTCATCCCGTTTACGATCCCGACCTCTTTTGGTGGAAATATCTCTGGGAAGTGAGCATCAAATTGGCGATGGCGTGGTTGCTAGCGGCCTGGGCAGACCGGCTGCGGCCGGGATGGACCCGGGCGATATTCGTCCTCATGACGTTGCTTTTTCTGCTTGGGGCCGTGGATGCGCTGTATCTTTTCTGCTTGATAATGTTGGGCCTCTTGCCGTTGCGCGACGAACGCTGGCGACGGTCGGAGCGACTCGCCGTCGTCGCCATCCTCCTGGCGGTCCTGGCATTGACCAAGTTCACGTTCTTGCTTTTGGGTACGGCGGTCTGGGGCGTTGTTACATTAATGCCGGGCCTAAACGGGCGGCGCCGGGTCGCGCTGGCGGCCGGCTATCCTTTGGCTTGGATGATCGGCTGGCTCTTGCTCGGTCAGTCGCCCCACAACGTTTCGCGTTTCCTGGCCTCGTCCTGGGAAATAGTGCGCGGTTACGGCGAAGCAATGGTCACCGAGGGCAGCCCACGCACGGTTTACATAGCAGGGGCGGCGCTGATCCTGTTCCTCGTACTCTTGGCCTCTTATCCTTTCACACAGGCCCGCCGCTGGGAGGACCGATTGGGCGTGTCCTTGCTCTGCGCCAGCATGTTTCTAGCTTGGAAACACGGCTTCATCCGTCAGGATCGCCTGCATGAATATCATTTTTTCGGCTATTTATTGTTTGTACCATTTGCAGTCGAGGGACTTAGGGGAAGTGCAGCAGGGCCGCCGAGTCGCTTCCGAGCGGGATTGGCAGCGGCGCTGGTGCTTATCGGGGTGCTCTGTCGCGGTCCTATCCCCCGTCCTACGGATTGGCTACAGCGCTTGTGCTTCAATGGAATAATCGTCCTGACGCCAGAACGATATAAACGCTCCCTCGACAAGCAGCAAGAAGCATTGGCGGCCGAATGGGCCTTACAGGAGACCCAGCAGCGGGTAGGCGAAAGTCCGGCGGACCTTATTTCCCTCGCCCAAGGCGTACTGCTGCTCAATCGGTTGACCTATCGTCCTCGGCCAATCTTCCAGAGCTACTCTGCCTACACTTCTGATCTCCTGGAGCGTAACGCCGCTTTCTACCGGAGCGAGCGAGCGCCCCCCTTCGTTCTCTGCCAACTCGCTCCTATCGACGGCCGTTTCCCAGCGATGGAAGATGGTCCTTTGCTCCTCGAGCTGCTCTACCGCTATCGCCCCATGTCCCGTGAGAAAGGTTTCCTGTTGCTGAAACGTCGTGCAGATGCCGACACCGCAGGATCGAAAACGCATCCCGTTCTGTTGCAACGAACAATCACTTTCGATGAAGAAGTCCGGCTGGACGAGTTAGGTTCCATGCCCAAACTCTTGTCCGTTCACCTGGAAAACACGCTGTTGGGCCGGCTGCGGGCGTTCCTGTTTCGGTCGCCGCTCCTTTTTTTGGAGCTGCAAACCCCGGAGGGCGGAACGTATTCGTATCGGTTGATACCAGGCATGGCTGGCTCCGACTTCCTCCTCGATCCCCTCCTCCGCGACCAGGCGGACCTCGAAGCGCTCTATGCGGGGAAACCGCTGCCGCGGGTCCAATCGTTTTCTCTCCACGTCGCTCCTGAGGCGCGAAGGTATTTCCAGGAGCGCCTGGCAATCACTGTACGAGGCGCCGAAGGATTGTGATTCTATTTTACTCCACAAACTCCACATCTACCGGATTAGGGATGACACCGGCGCGATGGCCTTCTTGCAGCAAGCGCCGTACCGCTTCGCGGCCCCGCTCTCCGTAATCCAGCGTCCACTCGTTGACGTACATGCCCACGAAGCGATCCGCCAACGTTTTGTCCATGTCGCGCGCGTATTGGAGTGCGTATTCCAGGGCCACGTCCCGATGCTCCAGCGAATAGCGGATGCTCTCCTTGAGCAAACGGCTGATGGTGCGCATGGTCGGAAGACCAAGATCGCGGCGCACCACATTGCCGCCTAACGGCAACGGTAAACCCGTCTTTTCTTGCCACCATACGCCGAGATCGACGACCAGGTGCAATCCTTGGTTTTGAAATGTCAGCTGTCCCTCGTGGATGATGAGGCCGGCATCGAACCGACCTTCGGCCACCGCATTCAGGATCTGATCGAACGGCAGCACTTCATAAGTGAAACCGTCTGGCAGCAGCAGACGCAGCGTCAGAAACGCTGTGGTCAGCGTGCCGGGGACGGCGATGCGTGCGCTTTTGAGTTGTGAGAGCGTCAGCGGCTGCCGCGCCACGACCATCGGGCCGTAGCGATCGCCCATGCTGCATCCACTGGGCAGCAGAGCGTATTTATCCAACAGCGATGCATACGCATGAATGCTGATCGCCGTCACTTCCAGCTCGCCTCGCAGAGCACGACGGTTGAGCGTTTCGATGTCTTGCAGGACGTGGCGAAATTGCAGCTCGCCGGTGTCCAGTTTGTCGTGCGCCAGGGCATAGAACATGAAGGCGTCATCGGGATCGGGGCTGTGGCCGACGGTGATTAAATGTTTGCTCATAAGATTGCCTGATGTTTCCAGAGCGCGTTTTCTACGGAGACGACCGCAGGTGGGCCAGATGGATAACCGTCATTGAAACGCGGCACGCACCTCGGTACTTAGCAGGACGATCAATGCCCAGATGCCGACGATCTCGCCAAAACAACAGCAGCCGCCACAGGAAAGGCAAGGGATGGCGGCACTGATGGCGCCGGCGAGACAAAGAGCATAGGCTCGCAGAGACAACATGCATATTCCCCCCAGTAAAGGCAGAAAAGCTATCAGCAAACCCAACGCACAAGAGGCCCCGCTTATAAGAAGGACTTGCCTCTTAAAATCTTCAGGCGATTGTCCCTGTTGTTGTTGCTTGTAGGTAGCGAGAAACTCCTTAGGCAGAAGCCCAGCTTCCTCTAGCACCTTGAGAGTTTCATCCCGTTCCTGTATCAATTCTTGAGGAGACGCGATCGCTATGAGCACCGTCCTCCCTACCTGGAAAACCATGAGCAATAAGTTCAGGATGCCCACTACGATTAACGCAATGGCCGGGGCCTGCACCCGCTGCCGGGCATAAGTCTGTATACCAGGCGGCGGCTCCGAAGCGTTGTAAGGATCAGAACCATAACTCATTGGCGTCTCTCCCCAAGCGGTCTGCGGCTGAAGCACCTGAAGTACCGCGAGACCTACAGGTCGGCCCTATTGTACGATTTCGACATAATCGTACCAGCCCGCAGCGCCAGCGAGGGTGATCTTTCCCTTGCTGGCGCTGCGGGCTGCGGGCGCTACGGGCTGCGGCGCTGCGGGTTGAGAAAGCCCGCAGCGCCAGCAAGGGAAAGGGAAAGATCACTGCGGGTTGAGAAAGCCCGCAGCGCCAGCAAGGGAAAGGGAAAGATCACTGCGGGTTGAGAAAGCCCGCAGCGCCAGCAAGGGAAAGGGAAAGATCACTGCGGGTTGAGAAAGCCCGCAGCGCCAGCAAGGGAAAGGGAAAGATCACTGCGGGTTGAGAAAGCCCGCAGCGCCAGCAAGGGAAAGGGAAAGATCACTGCGGGTTGAGAAAGCCCGCAGCGCCAGCAAGGGAAAGGGAAAGATCACTGCGGGTTGAGAAAGCCCGCAGCGCCAGCAAGGGAAAGGGAAAGATCACTGCGGGTTGAGAACGAAAATCCCTGGACAGGATTTCGCCGACCGTTTAGAGTATTATTTAGAGAACAGAAAGAGAATGAAAAACATGAGCATAAAAGATTGCTTTGTCTCAGGAGGTTTGTTTGACGACCGCAATGATGGTGGAGCCATGCGGCGGCTTCCACGAATTATCGCTTTCTCCCCCTTTGCTGCAAGCCCTCGATCGCGCCGGTTATCGTGAACCCACCCCGATTCAGGCCGCCTTCATTCCCGAAGCCCTTACCGGACGCGATGTTATCGGCCAGGCCCAGACCGGCACCGGCAAAACGGCTGCTTTCCTGCTGCCTTTTCTCCATCATTGGCGCGACGACAACCGGCCCGGCCCGCAAGCCATCATACTGGCCCCGACGCGCGAACTGGTCATGCAGGTCGCCGAAGAGGCGGCCAAACTGTCACCCCATCGTCACTGCCGAACGGTGCCTATCTACGGCGGCCAGCGTTTCGGCACCCAATTGGCCCTGCTCAAACGCGGTTGCACTATCGTCGTCGGCACGCCGGGCCGCGTCCTCGATCACCTAGCGCGCGGCACCCTAACTCTGGAGCGCGTTCGCTACGTCGTCCTGGATGAGGCCGATCGCATGCTCGACATCGGCTTCCGGCCGGACATCGAGAAAATCCTGCGCCGCTGTCCGCAGCAGCGCCAGACCTTGCTCCTGTCGGCAACGCTGCCACCGCCGGTGCTGCGCCTGGCCCAGCGCTACATGGTTGAGCCGATCAACATCAATCTGTCGCCGGAAAAGATAACCGTCGAGAACATCCGTCAGACCTATTTCACCGTCGATGAGGACCGCAAGTTCGAACTGCTGCTGAAGGTCTGCGAACGCGAACAGCCACGCCAGTGCATCATCTTCTGCGAGCGCAAGCGCTGGGTGGAAGACGTGTACCGCATGTTACGCAAAAACCTGCCGCGCGTGGCGGCGATGCACGGCGATCTGCCACAAGCACTGCGCAATCGCATCATGCAGGGCTTCCGCGACGGCAAAATCGTTTATCTCGTGGCAACCGACGTGGTTGGCCGCGGCATCGACGTGCGGAACATCTCCCACGTCATCAACTACGACATCCCACTCGATCCGGAGAACTACGTCCACCGCATCGGCCGAACCGGTCGGCTCGGCGCGGACGGTGTGGCCATCGCCTTCGTCACCCCCGAACAAGGTGAGCAGCTGACCGAAATCGAGCGTTTCATCAACAAAATGATCGACGAGGACCAGATCCCCGGTTTCCAGGCGTATACCCCGCGCATCCGCACGACGAACGGAGCTGCCCCCAAGCCGGTTGTTCCCATCTTCGGCCGCCGTGTCAAGCGTTACAGCAATCGGCTGTAACGCTCTCCCCTCCAGTCCCTTGGTTCCCGGCTTGCGGGAGGTCCGGGGCTGTACATTTTTTGATTTTTTTGTGAACCTTTTCCCTTTTACTGTGTCCCATGTGTATAATGGGGACGAGTGTTTGCGCTCCCGATTGAAAAAAGCCTGGCTGACTTTTTTCGATCTTGCGTTCTATAGACCTTTCTCTTTCGATCGCCGGAGGTCTGCTATGGCCGTCAAGAACCTAAATTGCTTGGTGTTGCGTGGCTCCGCCGTCCTACGAGTCGGCAAGGTCGGCAATCCGCGCCTGGGTTCGGACATCACGGCCAAACCCGCGGCCCTGGAGATCGGCATTTCCATGCCACGCCCGTTGCAAGACGGCATGCAGGAATTTCTTCCTGCATGGCGGCCCGGACATGCGAATTATTGTCGCATAGGTTCCTGGGCTGTATCAGGGACCGGTCGGTCCCTCCGTTGTGTGGGCGTCCTCAGTCGCAGTCGGATACGCCGGGCCCCCGCAGGGCCACATCGTTAGCCTGAGGATTCGGGTCTCTCCAACCCGGCCCAACGAGCAGCAACCGACTGTTCTCCTGATCGCACTGCGATCCCCCCACCCCAACCCTCCCCCACAAGGGGGGAGGGAGAAAGAGACTCCCTCCCCCACAAGGGGGGAGGGAGAAAGAGACTCCCTCCCCCACAAAGGGAGAGGGCGAAAGAGACTCCCTCCCCCACAAAGGGAGAGGGCGAAAGAGGCTCCCTCCCCCACAAGGGGGGAGGGCGAAAGAGGCTCCCTCCCCCACAAGGGGAGAGGGCGAAAGAGGCCCCCTCCCCCCCAAGGGGGGGGGGGGAAGGGTCCCCCCCCCCCCAGGGGGGGGGGT
>Ga0078972_1009192_pt1 | contig 19747 bp, 14 predicted proteins | sample YelNatPaOPGAMG01_FD_67568 | JGI IMG/M metagenome (GOLD analysis project Ga0078972, IMG submission 67568) | Hot spring thermophilic microbial communities from Obsidian Pool, Yellowstone National Park, USA - OP-RAMG-01 (SPADES assembly) (version 2) | ecosystem: Environmental > Aquatic > Thermal...
CGCTTTTATGGTGCAGTGCATGTCCGGCAGCGTATCATGCGCCGAGTTGTCTCAGCGCCGCCGCTGCTGCTGCTGCTGCTGCTACATCAGTTACAACGACAAGTCTGACATCGGATGAGCAGGAGCAGCAGAACGTTGCGACGACACCACGCACTGGTGTCGACGCAGACCGGCAAGCATTCTGGCTCTGTCCGTTTTGTCGTCGCCAGCGTCTACCATGGTGGCAGAACAGCTCAGCATCAGCACCCGGTACCGTGCTGCAGAAACGACATCGACACCAGCGGGTGCAGCAGCGACTGCGACAACCAGCGGCGCTGCTGGAGGCACTCGCGCGCTATTGTCGCAGAACCTGGCCGCCGCGTGTCTTCAGCGGACCCCGGTTCGTAGTGCTCTCTCTCTTTGACGGTTTGGCATCTGCGCGTCACGCGCTGGCCTTGCTGCAGATACCACCGACGCTCATCCGGTACTACGCTTCCGAGATCGATCGAGACGCACTGGCTGTGGCACAGTCGCAGTACCCGGACGTGCTTCAGCTGGGGCCAGTCGAGCACCTGGCCGCCTTTGACGACATTCCCGAGCAGATCGATCTGCTGATCGGCGGCTCACCGTGTACTTCCTTGAGCGGCCTCGGGAAGCGCAAAGGACTGTATCACGGCACATCGGCACTGTTTTTCGAGTTCCTGCGCATCAAACGCGTCATGAAACCGCGTTTTTACCTGTTCGAAAATGTAGCGTCCATGCGTTGTGCCGACAAGCGTCGCATTCACCAGCTGCTGAACGCGAGCAGACTCAACAAAGCAAGCACAAGTGCCGACCAACGACAAAACAGTGTCCTGGTCGAGTTGGATGCAGCCCGTGTGACCGCGAGCCTGCGTCGACGCCTCTATGTGGCGAACTTCCCGTTGCCCGCGACGGATGCCGCGCTCCCCGATTGGAACCTGCGTCTCCAAGACGTTCTAGATCGCGACGGTAGTATTGCCGAGTCGGCCAAGGCGTTCTGTATCACGACGAATAACATGCAGGGTCGTCCAGGAGATTCCCGTTTCAATGTGATTGCAATGCCGGAGCAGGGCGTGCGACGCGGACTGCGCATCCACGAAGCCGAAAAATGTCTCGGCTTTCCGGCAGGCTACACAGCGGTGTTGGCAAAGCGATCCGAGGGAGCAATGCCCCGACGCTGGCGACTCTTGGGGAATGCGTTTGCACCACCGTTGATTGCGCTGCTTTTGAGGCCGCTGCTAGAGCACAGCGTGATCGGCGCGTATCTGGAGCGAGCTGCGGTGCTCCCGCACCTCGAAGCGGCCTGTCGGGAGCAACTCCGGGGTGATCGCCCGGAGGCGAACACGCTTGTGCTCGTGAAGGTTATGCTCCAGAGGCCATCGCATGCCCAGCTCACTGGAGACGATGAGGGCACGGTGTCTTGCGAGTCGCGTATGCGCTCCGTGGCGGGCGCTCAGCGCACCAACAGCGATACCTGTCTTGTTCGGGGGAGCACGAGATAGCGCATTCGCTGCGCTGCGCTGCGCTGCGCTGCGGTATCGAAGGACGCATTCAGTAGCATGCCATTCGACAGCGGAGTCGTTTCGCCGCTCGTCGCATCTGTGTAGAGGACGCTCTTGCGCCTCAGAGTGCACTTGGCCAGAGCGCTGGATCCAGCCAGCCTCAAATCGACGACGAAAGAGGCGAACGCACCTGTAGGCTGCTACGACTGCTGTGGGTTGCGCTGACCGCTGTTGCTGCTTCCGATTGCGTGCAGAAACAAAAAACGCGCAGTGCAGAACGGCTTGGTGTCACGGGACGCACAGGACGTAGGCTCTGGACGCAAATCATCTGCGACTGGTGTCCGGACGCCTCGTGGAGCAACTCCGCTCCACGTCCTGTGCCTGGGTAGATTGCAGCATGCGATTCCAGCGGGAGCGCTGCTCGCTAGTCAGTGCACCGGGAAAAACATCGCACGAGCACCCAGGTACGGGTCCAGGTCTGGAGCAAGCGACTCGAACATGCCGTCTGCGCTCTGCTATAGAGGCGTGCAGCGTGCCTCGGGGCGATTGCATCTGGGTCTCGAATACGACCTCGTGCGTTTCGTATCTGTTCGCTAGCGCGTTCACTCGTGCGTATCGCGTCATCGTTGGCGTTCGTGTATACACATCCGGTGGACGCGTCGATCAAGCGCTGCGAAACGCTTCCCGACGCCTTGACGAGCATACCGCTCCGAGCTGAACACAGTCTCTCGGACGATGCTAGGCGAGCCAGTAATTCGCGGTGTCAACCAGATAATATCCGAGCTGGGTGCAAGCGTCATGACGCTGCGACACCAGCAGAACGTGAATGCAGGTCTCGGGAAGTGTCGTACCAGGAAGCTGCACCTCGGATGCACGGCAGCATCCGATCTCTGCGGTTCCATATCACTTCAGCGCCTCCACGCGAGCGCTCTTCCCTGTCTGTAGACGATATGCATGAGGCTCACGCGACGCGACACCACGCCATGGTTGATCCCGCGCAGTGCCGTGCGACAAGCAGCAGCAGCAGCAGCAGCAGCATGAACAAGCGCAGCAGTGTCGCGTTCGGAGGTAGCTGATGCGACGCCCCCGCTTGCCCGCCTCCCCTGACACCGCACTATCATCCAAGAAACCGTCCCGCAAGAGATGCGGCAACAACTCGGGTGCTGCACCGAGCGCTGGACGTTGCACTCTGTGTACAGCATGCGTTCACAATGTGTATAAAACACATCAAGCTCGGCTTTGGAGCTGCTGGTGAGCGCCATACCCGCGCTCCGTACGAGCCGGTGCTCGTGAAGACGCCCCGCCCCAGTTAACCTTTCTCGAGTAAACTCAATGTCAAGAGCACGATAAAAAGCAAGACCGCTGTGCGGTAAGTTGCCCCCAGACCAGGCCACTGTGCGAGCACGATCTGCACCAACAAGGACAACCAGAAGAGCGGCTCCGTCCAAACAGGCCAGGGTTTGGGCACCGGCTGTCGCTTCAGGAAACCGTTCTCGCCTATGACGAGCCGGGGAGAGATTCGTAAGCGTCGTAGTCGGCCCGAGGCCTCGTTGCCGTGTTGACGGGAACGTGCTACGGTCCGACTAGCGGAGGTGCGGCTCTGAAAGGCCGCCAAAACATACGCAGAGATGATACTCGAGGTCGCGTCAATCTCAATCCACTGAAAACAACGCGGATATGGCACGTCGTTCCAGCCATGGGCGAAGCTATAAACCGTCGTAACGAGCACAAGAACGTTACTCACGACTGCGGTCCATTCGATGAGTCCGTGGTCGGCCCAGGTGAGCTGCTCAGGTGGCCAGTTGCCTCCGAGGAGGCAGCTCAGCACGAAAAAGTGCCAAGTGATGTGCAAGATCCACAGCCCAATGGGCATGGACGGTTGATGCTCCACAAGAGCAGATTCCACGACCATGGATGCTGCGGACTGCTGCAATGCTCTCGCTCGTACCATGGCGAGATGTTGGTGCAGAATATGCCTACCGAGGCGCGGCAATAAGATAGCGTAGAGCGCCAGAAAGCCGGTATCCAGTGAGAAGAACATCTGGCTGAAGCGCTGAAGCAAACGACGACGCGAGCTACGACGCCAACGAGTTCCCAGTGAGGCACTCCGTAGACGTTGCGGAATCGCTACCCATCGTATCCCAGAGGCATCATGCTGGAGCCGAAACTGACTCAGAATTCGGATGAAACATTTTGCGGGATACCAGAGCGACGCCAGTGCCGAGGTATAGCGGCAGTGCAGTGCGCGTCGAAGCCATGAGCGCGGAGCTGCAGTTCGGGGCCTCCAGAGCCGCCCTGCTGAGCACGCAAGACGAAGACAACTGAGAAGCTTCCAAGTCGATCGTCGAGGCGCTCGCACAGCGGCTGACATGATCAACGCTCGCTCCGTAACATTGCACGCTGGTGCTGGTGATATCGCTCCCGCTGGGACGAACTCGGAGGGTCCAGACAGAATCTCGTGGACTGGACACGGTGCTCCATGTGCCCGAGTCTGCGCTCGTGTGCGGCTCACGCTGTGTAGGCCAGGAGACGAAGATGCATCCGCCGCTGATAATGACGACGATGACGATGACGATAAGGATATTGATGTTGATGGCGGAGCATTTGTGGCGGGAATACGCCTCCAGTGAGCATCCGCTGCGATAGGCTCCTGTGAGGCGTTGCAACTGCCGCTGCAAGCAGAGGTTCCCGGAGTCGTCACGGAGCGATGCGGGGAGCTCGAGGCAGCTGGCCTCGTGCGGTACGCTCCTGCCTCACTCGTGCTGCCTTTTGCCTCCTCCGCTTCGACAGCATCCATAGTAGGCACCGAGGCGGTAGCCGTGCCTGCAGCAGTTTCGTTCGCTGATGCAGTCTCGCTCTGGATAGCATCGGATGCAGATACCGTAGCAGGTATCGTATACCGAGTATCGCTTCTAGCATTGTGGTTCGTTGTTGCACTCTCGTGCTTAGCACTGGACAGCTGGGTAGTCGCATTGGTGCACTGAGTGGAGACTGTCTCCCCTGATTGTCCGTTTTCGCTACGAACGAGACGTTGCGAGACTGTCGGCTGCACCGCACTGGTAGCGCCTTGAAGCATCAACGGGACCTGCGGCGAGTTCTCTGGGCCTACGCTGTGCGCTGAGCTGCGCTCGACACCAGGTGACGATAAGACAGCAGCAGCAGCGCCACGATGGACTGCTGGCTGCCGTAACCCCGCGGGCGACGCATTTGCAGGTGCAACACTCGGTATTGGCAGACATGTCTGGTCCCAGAAAGGTCTCGTTGAGACAGGGCAGCGTGATACTTGCTCCGCGTCACTGATACGATCGCTTGACGCTGAGACCGGCGTCAGTATCGTCTGTCTAGAGACTTGTGTCGTAGCAACAGGTTTGACGAGTGACTCCCACGAGCTTCTCTGAGTAAACGTACCCAAGGAGATGTTCTGGAGGGACGACCATGGACCCGGTGTGCAGGCGCTGAAGCGTTCTCTTTCATCCACCGGTATGCAAGGCGTGTCTGTGACAATGCTAAGCGGAAGTTGGAGGCTTGGTGTATTTTGCTCTGCGGCGGCATGGGAGCTGCGTATTCTTGGCGACGAAGCAGCAAGACTCGCGCTGTTTGATGCTTGCGAGTGATCCTTGCCCAAAGCAGGGATCCTGTCCACACACTGACCGTGCAGCATTGGCGGCAGCAGTGTTGCAACATCCGCAAGATGCAATCGGTCCCGGGACTCGCTTTCACCAGTGCGAAAGAGCGCCCCTCGTACGTCGCTGTCGTCAGTTGAAGGCAACTCTGGGACTTTCCGTCGTCGCCATCCCCAGTCCTCTACCTGCATCGTCGCTGCATCGTTGCCGTGGCTCCAGTGACACTTGAAGGGCGCCGAGGCCGCCAAGGGAGTGCTCATCAGAGATGCCCCAAGGCAGTCAACCGGAGCAGACGTGCTCGGCGACGGAGATGGATTGTCCAGAGTCTGCATTTGCTCCTCCTGTTGCTGCCGTTGATGTTGTTGTTGTTGCTTCCAAAACGGGGAGAGACGCTGTTGAAGCGTCGGCAACAGGCTCGAAAATTCCAATTCCGAGCGATTCTCCGGATAATTTGTGAGCCACCACACGAGATATTTGTAAGCATCCTCCTCATCTGCTGGATGGAAAAATCGACAACGACTTTCACCACGGTAGCAGTTCGGCCAGAAGCGACACAGACCGCGAGCTTTCTTCTTTGCCAATCCAGCCTGTGCTTTCTCGGATATCGATGTCGAGCTCGCTGCGGACGTCGTAGGCACGAAAGGGGTTCCGGTTTCCGACGGCAGCGAACTGTTCGTGTGCCGCAAAGCTTGGTCTGCAGGTCGCGGCTCACGGCTCAAGCCTGCTCTGCGAGTTCCACTCGGTCGGCTGGAGAAGGGTCCAGCACGATGCCTAGACGACGACTCAGGTCCGTGATTTCCTTCACCAGGTTCAGTGCGTTCCTGACGCAAGTGACGCTGTGTGCTTGAAGGCAAGCTGGGTATGTCCCGCCCGAACGCATATCGCGGAGATGGCGACACTGCTCGATCGTAATGCCAACCCCGATCAAGCAGGCTCTCACTTACGCGCTCCATATCCTCGGTATGAGACGTCAAGTTGGGACTGTGCTGCCTGTTGGTAACGCTGGCTGGCGGCAGGACCACGTCCTCCGGTTCCAGCAAGTCTCGAATCATCGCGACCATCAGGGAACTGCAACCGAGACTGATTTCGATATCCTCAGGTTCCTGGTCATGATCAGGATTATCTCTCAGTGATGCTTGTGCCGCAGATGCAACTGCCGGTGCTTGGAAGGTTGTCTTCGCGGACCCGGATTGCAAGCATGTCTCATGCCTGACGCTCGGCGGTAAGTTCGGGAAACGAGCGGGGAGGTCGCTTACACTGGCCCCTCGATGCTCGGATGTGTGCAACGATACATACTCAGTGGCTTCAAAGGTCCCAAGTCCAGTCTTCGTCGCCGGACGGCCAACCCAGGCGGGGGAAGGCTGTTGCCGCGTCCCTTGGAGGCTCACTGGCGAAACCGGTGCACTTGCAGGAATGCGCTGATCGAACTGAGGTTCAGAACTCCAGTGAGGAGTTTCCCACGAAAATCTGCCAGACGCAGCTTCGGCCAGCAATGGGGGGCTGCTCGCGTCCCCGGGCGACAAGCCGCCACTGAAGTGCCGCGCCTGTTCAACGTCCGCCCGCTCCGCACGCTGCGAACTCTGCTTGGTGCGTGAACCCTTAGAGCCCAAAGAAGGGAGGGCGAAACTTCCCGTCCGTGTACCCTCTCCGGGTGATGTCGCCATATCAGTCTTCAGGCGCGATGAAGCTTTGCTGCGCAAACCAGAGAAGCCATGTCCCTGTGCAGCATCGAGCGCCAACACCATCGAAACGCGTCGAGCGCACGCCGCCGGCGATGCGGATGCTGGCCCTGGCGGGAACTGGAGAACGTGAATCTTATGAAACTATATTATATAAAATTATAAAGAATTGGATTCATAGGGATTATCATGATATAAATGAGAAGTAAATGACATACACGTTTGAATATAAAATGGTATAAGTATGCACTATACGGACTGTGATCGATGGAGTCCTGGGCGCACGCCTCAGTCGCTTCCTGGTGAATCGCGGGCCCGTCGGGTTCCGTACGCGTTGCCGCCTCGGTCGGTATGCCTGGCGTATTCCGTGCTGCTCTCCCAAGAGCAAGGTGCGTCTACCGACAAGCAAGCAGATCGAGTTCAACGCTGCACAACAGCCGCGGTGAGTAAGCGCCAGAACATGCACGAGGTCACCAACCGGTTGACCACGTCCCTTTGAGGTCGCGTACGAGCGCATTTTCGGTTTGCCAGCACGTTTACACGGACCGGTAAACATTGATGGTGCGCTTTATATCGTCGATCCGGAATGCATCCATCATTCCACGCCCAATTTTCCATCTCTATCACGCATACTTCCCCTCAAAGATATCGGTGATGTCTCGGGTTCCACCACGAGCCGAGCTCGCCGTCAGCCTTGAACATGTCGCCTCTAACGCCGGTGCCGACGATACCCGGAGAAAGAACAGCCCTGCCATATCGCGCAGCGCATCCGCTCAACGACGCACGTTCGATGTACTGGCCACAACGGGCGATGCCCCGCGACGCTAGGGCGTGAAACGCGGTACGACTGCTCAGGCAAGTTCTCCGTGGGAGCGTAGGCGTCCTGGAATTTGAAAATGAGGTGTGGAATGACGGACGCATTCCCGATCAAAGATACGTAGCGCACGTTCAGGAATCACCAGTCATTGGAAACGCTTTGTCAAAACAGGAGTTTGCGGTCGCTGTCGCTCTGGAAGCGCTCCTGTACGGTGAGCTTTCGATAACGCCGCCAGCGCAACAAAGTGCACGATCGATGCCTGCGCCTCGGGTGCCGTTCTTTCAGGAACACCAGAATCTGAGTCCGAACGACCCGTATCCCAAGAAAAAAAAACCTGCCTGGTTAGGCCAAGAGTTTTCTGGAGGCTTTACGCGAGCCTCTACGGGCTGCAGGTTTCTTTTTTCCCGTCGTTCGCGGCTGAACGATGAGCGCATCCGCCGCTGTATCCGTTTCCGATTCGGTGCCGGTGTCTGGTGCAGCTGCTCCACGGGTGTCATCAATGACGACAGCACCATCCGCATCGAGTAGACCTGCGTTGCCGTCGCCGACGCTTTCGTTTTCGTTGTCCTGGGGGCGCTCGGGAACACCGCGGCGCCCAAGCGGCACCAGATGAACGGGGTGCTCGTGCTGCTGGTACGCTCTCGTCAGCGCAGCCTTGATACTAGCGGGCACCTCAACACTTGGTCTAAGCCATAATTCATCCAAAAGCGAACGCCAGTGTTCCAGGGTCAACGAGTACACATCCATCGTATCCACGACGCCTGGAAGCGCATCGTTACCCTGCAGTACAAGAGGCACGACGAGCCGGTACGGTAACATCGGCCGATAGTCGAGCACCAGGGCACGCCTGTCGACAGCGCCGCCAAGAGCGCCCCCTGGACCACGTGCAGCCTGAAATCGTAACACCCAGTCGCTCAGCATACGCTGCATTTTCCCTGTTGTGCTGTTCTTGCCCAGCCAGGATGGGAAATTAGGTCGTCCGCTCATCTGGGATCCGGCCATGGCGTGACCCGGCAGGATGCACGATAAAAAGGCCAGCACGTTGCTGAGGTCCCAGCGATTCTGTCGACGAATCTGATCGTTGGTGAGGTCTCCCCAGGAAATCGCGTCCGCGGCATCAGCCATGCAGCGCAGAGCGTACGGTGCATGTGTGGGATTCCGCTTTCCATTGGTGAAGAGCAGATAATTCTCCTGAACCATAAGCGGAAGGAGATCCGCGTCCATGAAAAAAGTTTCAAACAGGTCGCTCAAACCCGGTAGTTGTGCCGATGACTCGAGTGCTCCATGGTCGACGCGCGGGTCCACGTGCGGCGTCTGTCCTGGGAGGTGCCATCCCGGGCTGTGGAAGAACAGACCGAACAACTGGAAAACGGACTGATCCTCAAAAGTCTTGCCCAGGAATTCGTTCAACTGCTTCACATCCATGTAACTGAGGCGTTCTGAACTGCTTCCGCTGTAGAGCTGCATCATGGTAATCATTTGACGAATGTCCCCGTGGCACGCTTCAGCAAGCTTCTCCAAGGCGGCATCGTCAACGCGCAGACCCTCTTTCTGGGCGATCTCCTGCAGACGTTTCCTAATCTGGCTCCACATCGGGCGGCGGAAGCGCAGGTAAAGCGTTGAATATTTGAGCGTTCGTAAATTCGGACTCGAATCGTCGTTGCAGATGCAGATAATGGGTACTCGCGACTTTCTAATGAGTCGCGAGAGTTCCGCGAGACCCCCGCGATCACCCGATGACATGCCGTCGATTTCATCCATGATGAGTACCTGGCCCTGCGGAGCGGGTAATTTGTTTCTCCAAAGACCCTTGCTGGTGCCGGCTAACTCCAAGTGTGGGCGCCCTTGACCAAAGGCATGCATCGTTCGCGAGCGCAGCAACTCGGCTACGGTTTCATGGAGCGAAGAACGGTTCCGTGTATCACTCGCATTGAACTCGATAGGTTCGTAGCCACATTGCCGAGCAACAGCATGAGCTGCACTCGTCTTTCCGATTCCAGGCGGACCTGCAAGCAGCGCTGCCCGCGGAAGTTTGTTGTTCCCGTTCGTAATGCGGCCTCTTGAACCATTCGCTGAACTCGATCGGTTGCTGGTATGATCAGCTGCGCCATAGACCTGGCTCCAGGTACGTAACCAATCCTCGAGTTGCTTGAGTACACCCGGATTCGCTAGGAGCTCTGTCGCCTGCCGCGGATGATACTTCACTGTCCACAGCTCTGCTTGGGCATTCATTCGCGCGGGCACATTCTCCTTGGTCTCCTGCCTCGGCACAGCGGCATCAGAGCGGGGACGCGGTGGCGACGGCCGTCGACCTTTTGGTGGCGGAGCCAGTGCCTGCTCCAACTGAGGGTTCACAGGCGGCTTGGTGTCTCTCGAGCGCTCTCGAATCAGCGCAAAAACACCATCCTCATCAAGAACCGTGATGCTGGGCCTGCTTGCAGCGAGCTGCATCTTCTTGGGTCCTGGATCCGCCCCGGCAACAAGATAGTTCAGGTTGCGCGTGACGCTCTTGCAAACATGACCACCGTTGGCACGAATGAGATCCTCCATCTCCTCGCGCGTCAAAGAGTCCATTACGCCTGTGATGCAAAAGTTCAAGCCCGAAAGACAGTCGGGGCTTCCACGAGGTGGCGGGGCCTTCTTCCCACGTAACGGAGGCGACATGACCTGTTGAACGTGCTCCCAGACGCGCTGTCGTATGCTCTCTCGACTGGGTGTTGGTGTCTCAGCTTCCGCGACGTTCTCACCTGGTGAAGAGCCCCGAGGTGCTCCCGCTCGGGCTTGCGTCACTCTGGGTGGCGTGACAAGGTGCTCGTCCACGTTGACTAACGATCGCTGAGGGCTTTGCTCGAGCCCAGTGGAGCGCGCTTCAGCTTCTTCAACTGCGCTCTGCCTTGCCCGTTTGCGTGGCGTCGTTTCTCGTGCTTGCGCTGTAGCCGCTGAGGCCGACTCCGGTTCCCAGTCTGCACCAAGGGCATCCTCCTCGTCATCGTCGATGATGACGCGCCTCCTGGAAACGCTTGACTTGCGGCTCGGGCCCGGCATACTTGACTATTGCAAGTCTATAGCAAATACGTTGTTCGGTGGTATGGCAAGGTGTTGACGGCAGCAGCGCCTGCGAAGCGCAGACATGTGCGCGCGCAGCCGTCGAGGTCGTTTACCGGTGATGCTTTTCGCAGAAGCGCGATGCCCAGAGTACACACGCCTTGTGCGGAAACGACGATCGAATAAATGAGCAGAAAGAACTTGCAGGGCGAGTCAGTCGCACTCGTGCGAGATGCAGGATGCTCGCTTTGCGCATAAAACGTCATCGGTACACGCGCATGGTACATGTTTTCGGGTGGTATATGGATCGCACCATGGCAACCCACAGGTGCATTCTGTACGCGAGGTAGCGACAGCGACTTGTGTATCAGGCGGCTCGTGTCCAGGGCAGGGGGTCCAGGCTAGGCACGCCCCGTGCTCGGGTTCGTACGACGACTCGCAGACCAAGTGCTTGGATTTCGATTTCCCTCACCCAATATGATAGCGTGGGAGCGAGCGAGAGAGACAGAGAATCTCCAGGGCGTCCAAGCAACGTGAAACGTGCGGTTGCGCTTCGTACTGCTGGCATTCGCGCAGCCGAGTGCCGCTGACGAGGTCCGTGAATCCTGTCACAAAAAAAAGCTTTGTCTTCTCTCTAGAGCTCTGGACGCCGAGTGAACGCTCCGCAACTACCTCGATCCAGGAAGCACAGGTCCAGAGATGCCCAGAGCGCTTCCACTTTTAGTCCCAAACGAGCGTATCTGTCCGGCACCTGCTCTGAAAATGAAAATGCCCCATGCAACCCAGTCGGTCCGCCTTGAACCGAAAAGGTGCACACATCCACGCAAGAGCGTACCGTACCGCCTTGATGCTCAAGGCATATGGTTCGACACCGGCTCCGGAACCCTGGAACATGCCACATCCAGAGCGCAGGATGAGGTGTTTCCCGGGCACAGGAAGCGTGCAAAGCGCCGACGCCCGAACGCCGCCTTCTCATCAGCGATGTCTTGCCTATACTAAAAACATCGCAGTACAGTGATCATCATTAAGGTCATCATCACCATCATCATCAGCGATGCCTCTGTTATGATATACATCATACTACATTGATAATCATCATCTTCATCATCATCGTCCGCGATCCTCTCATATTCCATACATCATCATACATTGATAATCATCATAATCGTCGTCGTTAACATCATCATCATCATCTTCTTCTTCATCAGCGATGCCTCTCATACTCCATACATCATCATACATTGATAAGCATCATTATGGTCATCATCATCTTCTTCTTCTTCTTCGTCCGCGATCCTCTCATATTCCATACATCATCATACATTGATAATCATCATTATCGTCGTCGTTAACATCATCATCATCATCTTCTTCTTCATCAGCGATGCCTCTCATATTCCATACATCATCATACATTGATAAGCATCATTATGGTCATCATCATCATCATCATCATCATCATCTTCTTCTTCTTCGTCCGCGACGCCTCTCATATTCCATACATCATCATACATTGATAAGCATCATTATCGTCGTCGTTAACATCATCATCATCGTCTTCTTCAGCGATAACCGTTGCTACAGCGCCAAAGCAGCGTGTGCGGCAGGCGCGCCGCGCACCCCCAACGTGAAGATCGACTGCCTCCGACGTCGCCGACTCACGGTTTTCAGTACCAAGCAGAGGTCGTGAGCGTCTCCTGAGGCGTGTGCAATTCTTGAGTGCTTGTTTCAACTCGTCCCTCGAAAATCTATCGATTTGAGTAGGTTCCGGATCCAGACTATATGGTTGAGGCATTCGTTTGGTCGGTTGCAGCGGCAAAAGTCCCACGTACGGGCCGTCACACTCTTGGGGCGCAGCGGCGAGCCTACAAGCCAGGGAGTGCAGAGCTGTCGGCGTGGCGGTGTCCGCAGAGACGCCTGAGTGCTAGCAAGAGACCAGCACTTGTCGCATCAATAGCTACCGAGGCTGGCGTGAATCTAACGGGAGTTTTCATTCTCGCGGGGACGGTGGTGATCCACGAGCTTGGGCACTTTCTCGCTGCTCGCCTGCAAGGTATTAAAGTGAAAGGGTTCTCTATAGGCTTCGGGCCTCGCCTTTTCAGCTTTCGACCGAAAAACTCGGAAACAGAGTTCGCGATTCGGCTCCTTCCACTTGGGGGCTTTGTCGCCTTCCCCGAAGACTATCGATACGATGAGGAGTCGAAAACCATCGTCAAGAATGACGATCCTGATTTGTTGCAGAATCGGCCGTTGATGCAGCGTGCACTGGTGATCGCTGCGGGCGTCCTTGCGAATATCGCGCTCGCTTGGACGCTGCTTTTCACTTCAGTTGAGACGGTTGGCGCTCCGCGGATGCAGTTTGAAACGGGAGTTTCAGTGCCGGCGCTTACGGATATGAGCGCTCCTGCAGCGAAGGCCGGACTCAAGCCAGGTGACGTCATTGTCGCAGTGAACGGCCAAGCGCTGGCACCCGGTGCGGAATCCGCGTTGGAGGCTGCGAACATGTTACGGCGCCTCGCCGCAGATCCCCAGCACAAACCGATCGAGCTGCAGCTTTCAGACGGAAGCGTAGTGCGAGTGGATCCCGAAGGGGGCCGCATCGGCGTGCAGCTGGTCCCCAATGCGAAAGTATCGCGTGAGCGAGTCCCTCTACGGAATGCTGTACCAGAGACCAACAAGGAGTTTGTGAATACCTTACGCAATACGATCAACGGTTTCATCACGCTGTTTTCGAATCTCAAAGAAAACAGCAAGGAGCTCAGCGGCCCGCTCGGCGTGGCATCCATAGGTGCCGAAATCGCTCGCCATGATGCCTCTGTCCTCCTGCAGTTTGCTGCAGTCATTTCGCTGAATTTAGGGATCATCAATGCGTTACCGTTGCCGGCTCTGGATGGCGGTCAGATGGCCTTTTTGATTGTCGAAGCGATTCGTGGGAAACCGTTGCCACGGAACCTCGAGAATGCGATCAATGGGACTGCGCTAACCCTGTTGCTGGTGATGAGTGGGTTCCTGCTCATAGGCGACCTTGAACGGATTCAGGTGCTGTCGTGGCTGATGAATGGCCCTTCGCCGTGAGCACCCCTGACGGCGGTAGCTGGTATAGGCGATGGCGAGCGTGCTCTCAGACGCCATCGATAACCTTGGGTGTTTTTTGCGAGCCGCATGCTGCCGAGGACAGGACAGGGGCACGAGTTTTTCGAGGTCGCCTGCACATAACAGACGCGTTTCTCAAGGGCACAGCACCTGATCGCCGGTTTGGCAATCGCAATCGAGCAGGTCCCTGGGGAGGAAAACCCGTAGCGTTTGTTCGGCATGGACATCGCTCTGGTGGACCATAATTTTGAGGTCGAATACATCTTGATAGATACTGTGTCAATGGAGCGAGGCGTACACTTCCTCTGTATGCCGCGGTACCAACTGCACATGGCGCCTGTAGCCTGCCCGCTGTGCGAGCGGTTTGCAGCGCAGCTAGCAGTGGAACGCTCCGATGGTACGATGTGCAACGGTAGTTCGTGAAAGGAATACATGGGTGCATCTATTGAGCGCTCGTTTACTAGAGGTGTGAACAAGAGGCATCGCATCGGTGCGATACCATTCGCAACTGCAACTCGGGAAAGGAGTACATGGTTGCGTCTACTGAACGCTCGGTTACCCAAAGTATGAAAGAGAGGCATCGTGCCGGCAGACAATGGCGCTGGACCCATTGGACTCGCCTTAAATGGCTGCTGTTTTCATTCAAGGTTGTGATTGGTGCATCGTTAACAGGGCGCTGCATATGGACGCTGCACGGTACGCTTGGGTGAGTGTTCGTTCAAGTGCGTCCGCTGTGGCGCCACATCGCCGTGCGCAGTATCAGTTGTTGCTCCCGTTGTTGTAAACAACCTGGAGGCCTGCCCAAGGCGACGAAGAACTCCAGCTCGAGCCAACACGCGCTTTAGTCTGTCCAAGGCACGATTTCTATGCAGGGCACCCACGGCAGCGACACATCCGACACGGGTGCTGGCGTCTGAGGCAGACTTGGCACCCCGCAGGTTCGCTGCAGCGATCGAGCTACGATCGTATACGTGAAGCCGTTTTTGGAATCCGTCCGATATTGAGGTGTCTGGTGCGAAATGGTCGTCCGATTCCTGAATATCGACAGCCACCGCATGTCCAGAAAAGTCGCATTGGACCTATCGATTGTACTTTAAACGAAAAAGATGACCATTCAGCGGCAGAGGTGGCGCTCTTATTCAACAACGAGCTCCAGAATCGGAGTGCGCGCGTATCCCGAGGCCATAACGCCCAGCAGTGCCCTGGGTTCTCTAGCGAGTAGCGAACTCACCGGTTATTGATCACCGGTCTAAGCAAGTCCACCATTGTAGTCCCCAGGCAAAGCTGATCGACCCGCAGACACAGACTCGTACCTGCTCTTCACTCGCGTCCTAACTAGCGCACCCGCAGGTTCTCAGATATTCATTTTTGAAAGCATTCAAGCGTGATCTCGATGCACCTTCCCCCGTCGCTACGTCACCATTAAATTGCATAGACGTAGACGAGCCCCGCATCACCTCCAAAGGCAATCAACCGTTCAGTTTGAATGATATCGAGACTGTTCGCGAAATCGGCTCCGGGTCCTCCACGAACCACTGGACCCAAGTCTGCCGCTGTACTGCCAAAGTACACCCGCCCGTCTGTCCCACAAGAGGCGATCTTGCGTTGCCCACCCGCACACTGGACGCTGCGAGCATCAAGGACCGGGCCCTCGTGCAGGCGGTCCGCTCGCAGCAGGCTCGCCGGCTGACGTCGATCCCACTCCAGAACGTCGCCGCAGTCGGTGCCGGCAACCAGGTACCGCTCATCGACATCCATACACAGCGGAATCGAGCCTTGTGGTCGCGGGAATGCGCTAATGGATGACGCCAGTAGAGCGCTGGGGAGTTCAGAGGCAGCGCTACAGGCATCAGCGCGAACACGAAGGTCCCAGCATCGCACGGCACCGTCACGGGTTGCAGTCATGACCTCAAAACTGTGCTCGAGCGCCGCAAAAGCGCTAAAACCTGTTCCAACCATCCCATGAAGCTCAAAACATGCGCTTTCGAGGTCTATACGGTATAAGTGTCCCGCATCCGTGGCTACTGCTTTCGAGTTCAGCCCGATAATCGAGCTGCGCGCTGTTTGCATGATGACCTCGAGCTCGTACGTCTGGTAGCTAGGAGCTCTCGCAGGCTCACGGTTGTCTGCACTTGTATTCGGTAGTCGCAGGATCGTACCGCATGCCGTTCCAACAAGGGACAACTCCGCACACAGCGCCGTGATGGGGTCTGTGTGCAGGCCGCGGCACCAGTGGTCCCACTGCAGCACCCGTGCCGAACTTGAGGAGCGTTGCAGCTTGCGTTCGTCCTCTTCAGTCACTGCAGGTCTTGGCTCGTGTTCCGATACGCCGGGCTCTCTCGAGCGCAGAGCGCCTATCACCCACGAACGGCCGCCCACGATAGTCGCTATCCCGCTTTCTCCCAGACGAAGCCAACGCACCGGTCCGGTGAGTACGACTGCCGCTGGCGCCGGTACACTTTCGAGAAACCCCATATCATGATTGACGTCCGCATCCTGCTCGAGAAAGGCGGAAACGGGCGTCCTGACTTGCTGCATGAACGCGATGCCTCGGCACCAGGTGTGTCGCCTGTACGGAAGCAGCGCGACCACGGCGCTGGTGTGTGTGTGTGAACGCGTGCTGGCCCCCAGGCCGTACAGCAACTCGCCACGGCACGCCAGTTCTGCCCAGAAACAGACCGAGCACAAGAGCCTACGCTTTCTATCGCCGGGGTCTTCCTGCAAACGCTCCGCACGGAACGCTGGACCAATGTAGGTCGTGCATCCGCAGCAGAGAAATGTGCGGGGAAATGGGTGTGCGTCAGCAGCTGCGACCGTGCCCCGGACCTCCAGCATCGCTCTATTCATTTCTACTCTGAAAGAGAAGAACTGTAAAGGATATCGTTTATCGAGATCGGGACTCGTTTCGTATAGAACCTGCGACGCGAACTGCGTACTCGGTATGCCACCCGCTTCATGGAGCGCACCTGGGCCTTCTGCGTAACACCACACGTACAAGAGCACAGAGCAAGGCGCCACTTGTGATGAATGCTGGGATGCAATCAGTTCGAACGCTCAAATGATCACTGCAGCTGCTTGCGTCGAATTCCAGGAATCAGACGTGAAGGAGAAGATGATGACCGTCCATTTCGCTGCAGAGGAAGCGTCCGCGCTCGACACCGTGCAGGGCTGCGTTCTGGGGCGCATTCGAGAGCGCAGCAGCTACCGATGTGCAGCTATCACTCGCGATAGAAACGTTTCATATCCTGGGAGGGTATGTATATACCCACTCGGAGACGACTCCCAGCCTTTCTTGACTGGCCACCATCAACCGGTGTCGGTTCATCCAGGCACACTTCGTGGGTTAGGGACTGCCTCACAAAGTTGGATCGTGGCAGCTCCGCGGATGTCGACTTCAACACCATACACGTTCTGATATTCATGGCGGCATAAAGTCTCGGTTCACGGACTCCATGCGTTTGTTGCCTCTACTCAAACTCACCATTGCTAGGATTCCTCAAATACGTGTCCTTTGAGCCACTAGAATCCCGTCATCGTCCTGTCGGGCAAACAACACTCCTCTTCTATCTCCGCTCTTCGACCTCTTCTTCATACCTAGATCGTCGTCGCGCCCTATAGTCGGCGAGTAGAGGATTTTATCGTTTTGTTTTATACCATCCGACGATAACGTGTCTCCGGGATCCTCGACCTGCATATCCATGACTTTCCCCTGTGTTTTTATGTCCTCAAATCAACGCTCTTCGAAAATGCCTGCTATGAACCGAGGAAAAGCATTTCGGTGACACGCACCTTGGAATTGGAACGCAATTGAGATGAAATGCCATGATATACAGGTTTATACAGGATTGATGAACCCAGTTGCTTCTGCTGGGAAACGCAGGTGCTCGACGAGACGTCATCGCCACCTGGAGACAACGTCATTTTTCAAAAACTAGGCTCCAGTTTGGGCAGACGCATTATTTCAACAGGACTTGTGTGCGCTTGGGAGTAGACGGAACGCTTTCGAGCACTTGGGACGGGAGCGCTTTACGGGTGCGTCCGAGGTCATACTTCCAGTCGTGCGCGTCGCTACGAAGCAGGCGAGCGCTTGGCGGCAGTGGTCTTCGTGGAGGTGGTGCTTCGTCTCGAATAATCTCGAGACTATAAAGACGTTAATACGCTGGTTTGAACCTGGACAGCTCCAACTCATGGCCCGCCGAGGGCGCGGTGCTGCAGCCAAGTCAGCTGGCCGTGCCGGTTCGCAGCCGCGAGACGACACTCCCGTAATAGGTACTTTGCGGCCGTTGGTGCCATTTTACGTACCAGACGGCGCGGAGGGTGCTGGCAAAGTGAACACTGAGCTACGCTCTTATGAAAGAGGGAAAGCTAGCCACGATAGTTGGTCACGAAACGAGAGGCCGGCTGTTTCTGCGGAAGCGAGCTCTGGCGGTGCGGCTCCTGATAACCGTATCCCTGTTCGAGTGAGACGCTGGGACGCACTCCAGGGCACCTTCGGACCTGAAGACGTTCATTACGTCCAGGTTGCCACTTCGTCACTAGACGGCGAGCAGCAGTCAAAAGCGCCCGTAACGCTTCCATATTCCAGCGCTCAAACACTCGTCACCGGACAACAAGACACCGCGAGGAATCTCCTGACTCCGGATAGCATTCTACAGCAGAGAACTGAGCCCAAACCGCACTACGCCAATCCCGCATGCACTATATCAAAAGAACTTGCAACATCTCTGGTGCAGTACCCAAATCACGGCGCCCGTGAACGTCCGGAATCGTATACACCTGGACAAGCGGCGAACGCATTAGGAGCGCCTACCTCGCACCACCCGATGCAGAATGCTTCACGTCGTCATTCCACGAGCGCATCGGAGCGCATCCGCTACGAAACAGCAGCCCCACTGAAACATCACACGCACCGTAATGGATCCACATCGACAACGTCTCATGTGCGATTGGATCAGGGAAAGCGCTGCAGCACCGTGAATGACGGAATGCGGTACGCAGGAGCGAGCTATTCTGCAACGGTACCGACACCGCAAGCCGTTCCGATTCCAAAGTTCGCGAGGCGATATCTAGAAATGCAAACAGCAACACCAGGTCCCAGCACAGGAGCATCCTCATCCGCATCAACGACGGCATCGGGACACACCACAATGTTGCCCACAAACATTCCCATGGACTCGAATGGGACCTATTCTCATTCTCGAAGCGCCTTGACGGCCGCAGAACGTTGCACACTCATGGATGGAACGCAAGTCGAGCGATGTTTGCTCGCGCGGAGCGACTACGGAGAACAAGCCGGATCGCCAGCTGTGCTTTGCCCAACAGCGAGCACAGCGTGGGCGCCACCGATGCATTCGGGAACGGGCCACCAGTCAGTGGACCGACCGATGCCGCCATGGAGTGTGTCGGGGTATCAACTCTATCAAAACCTGGGATGCGAACAAGCGCCCAGCACACATGCATTGCGCCCTTGGCCTGCCAGCGAGCACCCGCTGGGACCCGCAAGTCTGGCGCCTATCACGACGGTGCCTGTATCGAGTCAGACGGCGTCATCTGTAGGGACAACGTCGACTGGTCACGATGCGGAGGATCCTATAACCGCACAACTTCGCCAGGTGCTGAGGCTCGCCTCGCCAGCGGCGGTGCCGCAGCAGCAGCAGCAGTCGAAGATGCAGCGCTCACCGCGCTCGCGTTGAGTGCTCGGCACGGACCTGAGAGCCGCAACGTTCCCCGTGCATAAAAGCAAAACACGCGCCGGCGTGTGGAATGATGCCGATGATCGTGACTTGTTTTTGCCAAGACACGGAAATGATGATACGCTTGGTTGATCACGCGCTGTCAGCTTACGTGAGCAGCATCTACTCGGGCGTCAGATGAAAATGGAACACTGAAGCTGTGGCTCCATTCGGGTCTTTCAATTTTCCCGAGCTTTTTTACGTGTACAGCCTCGACATGCGAAAAGCAGGTGCAAGTGCTGCCGGATTCACGCGT
>Ga0078972_1009193_pt1 | contig 19746 bp, 12 predicted proteins | sample YelNatPaOPGAMG01_FD_67568 | JGI IMG/M metagenome (GOLD analysis project Ga0078972, IMG submission 67568) | Hot spring thermophilic microbial communities from Obsidian Pool, Yellowstone National Park, USA - OP-RAMG-01 (SPADES assembly) (version 2) | ecosystem: Environmental > Aquatic > Thermal...
TGGGAGACGATAGGACGACATGGCTTGAAGTATTTGATACCCGCTGGAGCCACTGTCATCAATGGTCCGGTTGTCCTACCTGGCAAATGTCCCGTTATTTATTCGGATTACAGCCTCATTATGATTTGGGCAACCGGCATTTCGTATTTGTATTAAATCCCGGCTCACTTAAGAATGCACAGGGAACGATACCTGTACCTGGAGGAGAAGGAGTTATAAAAATAGAGTGGTCGCGTCAGTCAGATGGATTACACTACCATTTAGAAACCCCGGTTCCAATATATCTGCATATAGATGGAAAACAGTATGGACAAAAATCTAAAGTAGTCCATATAGAAAAAGAATTAAATACAGTATTCAAAAACTTATAATATTTTTATTTAGGACAAAATGAATTCAAACAAAACAAAAATCGGATTATTCTCAATAGGTCTTAATACATATTGGGATCAGTTCCCGGGACTTTTAAGTAGGCTCGAAGGTTACCGGAAAAACATTTTGAAACGGATAAGCAATGATGAAGTTGAAGTAATTGATGCACAGATGGTGGACACAGTGGAAAAAGCGCGTTCGGCTGGCGAGCTATTTAATCAGGAAAACGTTTCATTCATTTTTCTTTATGTATCAACTTATGCTCTTTCATCTACAGTATTGCCGGCAGTGCAAAAGGTAAAAGTTCCGGTGATCATTTTAAATCTTCAGCCGGTGTCAGCTATTGATTATGCAGCATTTAACAAAATCGGTGACCGAGGAAAAATGACAGGCGAATGGCTTGCTCATTGTCAGGCATGTTCAGTGCCTGAGATAGCAAGTGTATTTAATCGTTCGGGTATCAAGTATGAATTTGTAACCGGTTATATGGAAGATCATACAGCCTGGAGTGAGATAGAAGGCTGGATTGAAGCAGCCCGCGTCGCTGAAGTGATGCGCACAAACAACCTCGGTATTCTTGGACATTACTATAACGGTATGCTTGATGTTTATACCGACCTAACCCAGCAATCAGCTATTTTCGGTACTCATATTGAACTTGTTGAAATGTGTGAAGTAAAAAAATATCGCGATGAAATTACGGATCCGGAAGTAAGAGGAAAGATTAATGAATTTAATAAAGAATTCGAAATCTCACCTGAATGTGCACCTGAAGAAATTGAACGTGCAGCCCGAACATCCATAGCTCTTGATAAGCTTGTAAAGGCACACAAACTTGGCTCACTGGCATATTACTACGAAGGAACTTCAGGCAATGAGTATGAGAATATTGTAACATCGGTGATTGCCGGGAATACTCTTTTAACCGGAAGGCACGTTCCAGTAGCAGGGGAATGTGAAGTAAAAAACGCTCAAGCAATGAAGATAATGGATGCGTTTGGTGCCGGAGGATCTTTCTCAGAGTTTTACGCCATGGATTTTAATGATGATATTGTAATGTTAGGGCATGATGGTCCTGCTCACTTCAAGATTGCAGAAGGTCATGTTAAGTTAGTTCCACTTCCTATTTATCATGGAAAACCGGGTAAAGGATTATCCATCCAGATGACTGTAAAACATGGCCCAGTTACTTTGCTTTCAGTAGTGGAAGGCAAAGATGGTGTATTTCTGTTGGTGGCTGAAGGTGAATCGGTTGCGGGACCCGTCCTTGAAATTGGGAATACCAATAGTCGATATCGCTTTTCGATTGGAGCAAAACGGTTTATGAACGAATGGTCGAAACAAGGACCTGCTCATCATTGCGCTATTGGTGTGGGTCATATTGCTTCAAAGATTGAAAAATTTGCCTTTTTAATAGGTATTCCTGTAGTTAGAATATGTTGATTTTTTGAAGATTACAACAAGATTGATATTGACTAACGTCTTGAAATAGTGGAACAAAAACAGCGATTTGGTGATTTAGTGATAGATACAATAATAGGGAAAAGCCAAAATAGAGCTTTTATATCTTAATTATTATAGTAATAAGTAAGTTATGTATTATAAACTTACGAAAAAAGGAGCCACTTGCTAGTTGAAAAAACCATACAGATGTCTTAGCTGATAGCAAACACTTAATACACACGATTACGACTGATAATAGGAAGTTGCGAGTAAGTGAGAAAAATAAAAATTGCTTTACTAATTGATTGTGATAAAATATGTAAAAGAATTAGCTAAGCAAGAGAAAATTGCACGAAAATTGAATGTAAATTTCTATTTTTGCAAACCATACCACTCATGGGAACATGTTGCCATGAAAACACAAACGGGCTTATTAGGCAATATATCTCAAAATATATGTACTTTAGTGAGTTTACTTAAAAAAATCAGATGAATTAAGAATAAACATATCAAACATTTTATTTTAGTCGATTAAAAATGATAATAAACAAAATAAATAATAATTAAGGCAACAAAAAATGAAAGCAAATAATGTATTAATTCAATTATGTATTCTATTGATGATAAGTGTAATCACAACTGCACAACATCAATCACTTAGCAGAGATACAACTGCTTATAATATTCAAGTTGAAAATGTGATGAAACAAATGACACTTGAAGAGAAAATAAAAATGTTAGTTGGAGGGGGACCTAGTGAATTTGAAGGTATTCCAAGGCTTGGAATTCCCAACATGATTTGTTCCGATGGCCCAAGAGGGCCCCATGGTCCTGTCGGTTATCCAGCAGGTATTAGTATGGGTGCTTCATTTAATCCTGAATTGGTAAAAGAAGAAGCTACTGCTATGGGCAAAGAGTGCCGCGCAAAAGGTATAGGGATGCTTCTTGGACCTGCCGTTAATATTAATCGCGACCCGTTAGGGGCCCGCTTCTTTGAATATTATACTGAAGACCCATATTTAGATGCACAATTGACAGCCTCATTTGTACAAGGTATTCAAAGCCAGCATGTTTCTGCCTGCGTTAAGCATTTTGTGTGTAATAACAGAGATTGGAATCGCAATGATTACATGTCAATAGTAGACAAGCGAACATTACATGAAATTTATTTCCCTGCATTCAAGGCAGGAGTTGAAGAAGGCCATACCTTAGGCATTATGACAGCAGCAAACGGAGTGAATGACGAATTTTGCAGCGACAGTCATTATCTCTTGACAAATATTTTAAAAGACAGATGGGGATTTAAAGGATTTGTTATAACCGATTGGCTTGGTACTCGTTCGACTAAAAAAGCTGCCATGGCCGGCTTAGATATATCAATGCCATATTCCGAAAATTCACTATTTGGCAAACCTTTGCTTGAAGCAGTTCAAGCAGGAGAAGTTCCCATTAGCGTAATCAATGATAAGGTCCGCCGGATATTACGAGTAATGGCATGGGCGGGAAACTTAGAGAAAGGTGGTATAAAAGCCACTGGCTGGTTTGACACAACATCTCATGAAGAGATAGCTCTCAAAGCCGCTGAAGAGGGGTTGGTATTACTTAAAAATAATAATAAAGTTTTACCGTTGGACAGAAAGAAAATAAAAGAAATACTTGTGTTAGGTCCAAATGCAAACAAAAGATTTTGTGTTATTGGGTTGGGGGGAAGCTCATGGGTTGATTCACCAGATGAAGTTACGGTGTTAAAGGGGATTAAAGATTTAGCAGGCCCTAACGTAAAAGTTAAATACTTTTCGACCGATGAATTAGGGGGATTTCAACAGATAGATAGGAAATATTTAAAGACTGATGACGGCAAGAACGGATTTACAGCGAAATATTATAACGGGCAAATAACTGATAAGCCTATTATTACAAGATTTGAAAAGAATGTTGATTTCAATTGGGAGATGCGATCGCCAGATATAGAAAAAATAAATTCCGATAATTTCAGTGCGCAATTCACAACTCAAATAATACCTCCGATTACGGGTACTTATGTATTAAGGGTTAAAGCCGATGATAATGCTTCGATATTTGTAGATCGTCAAGGGGGTGCACCAATAGCAGTAACTGTAAGTGATAAAAATAATGGAGTGGGCGAGGCAACTGCTACGGTTCAAATGGTTAAAGGAGAGCCGTTCTTTATTCGAATAGATTATCATGAGAATACCGGAGATGCAAGTTGCTTCCTGGACTGGCAAATGCCGAAAGATAAAGATATAGTAGAAAAAGAGACAAAAAGTCTTGATAAAGAAGTTATGAATGCTGATGCGGTGGTTTTTGTGGGCGGAATAGACCATAGTTTAGACTCTGAAGGGAGAGATCGATTAAATATAGATTTTCCTAAATCTCAACAAGATATAATTAATCATATTAGTAAAATAAATCCAAAGACAATAGTTGTATTAATAAACGGATCACCTCTAAAATTAGGGGGCTGGTTAAATAATGTCCCATCTGTATTAGAGGCATGGTATGGAGGCAGCCGTGCTGGAACAGCCGTGGCTAAAGCATTATTCGGAGATATTGATCCTTCTGGAAGACTGCCTTTTACTTGGCCAAAGAGACTAAAAGATAGTCCTTCGCATGCCGTTGGCAGTGAAAATAAAGACTTTGTTTATTACAAGGAAGGCATACTAGAAGGCTATAGATATTATCTGACAAAAAATGTAAAGCCGGAATTCCCATTTGGTTATGGGTTGAGTTATACAAATTTCAAATACACAAAACTGAACATAGTCAAAAACAAAGACAGAATAATCGCGAATGTAGAATTAAAGAACACTGGCAAACGTTATGGAGCAGAAGTTGTACAACTATATATTCACGCAGAAAAGTCTTCCGTTGAAAGGCCGCTTCGTGAACTCAAAGGATTTCAAAAAGTCTTTTTGAAACCGGGAGAAACAAAAGTGATTTCCTTAACTCTGAGTCCGATTGATTTTGCGTTCTATGATGTTACCAAAAAAGCTTGGCATGTAGAAGAGGGGAAGTATGATATACAAATCGGATCGTCGTGTGCAGATATTAAACTGTCTCAGCCGGTAAATATGAATGAAAAAATTATAAAAGATTAATATGTTATATCTATAACACAATTTAAGCGAGGTAATAAGGATGGCAAGATATATTCGACTACAATTTTTATTCATGTTCATTTTAAGTCACGTTGTTTTAGGTAATCCTGCCTTAAAAGGGAAAATATATCCCGCAAAGTTAAAATGCGAATATTTGACAAACCCCATAAACATAGATGAGTTAAACCCTAATTTAAGTTGGGTTTTGAAATCAATAAACCCTAAGGACAGAAACCTAAGCCAATCTTCCTACCATTTACTTATTGCTTCCAGCAAAAAGCTTCTTAACAAAAATTTTGGTGATCTATGGGATTCCGGAATTATTAAATCCTCTAATTCGACACACATCTCATACGAAGGAAAGCAATTACATTCCAGAGAGAGATGTTTCTGGAAAGTACAGGTATTCGATCAAAATAACAAAGCATCGAATTGGTCGGCGATAGCTGAATGGGAGACGGCTCTTTTGAAAAAGAAAGACTGGGCGGGATCTGAATGGATTGGTTTAAAAAATGACAATAGAAATTCTCCTTTAAGTTCACGACCTTTTCAGACTTCCGAGATGAATGAACCTGTTTTGGAATCAACGTATGCTTCTCCTTTGTTAAGAAAAGAATTCAAAGTTACAAAGCAGATAAAGAATGCTACAGCCTACGTTGCTGGTTTAGGTTATTATGAGTTTTATCTAAATGGAAAGAAAATCGGAGATCATGTTCTGGATCCAGGACAAACCAACTATGATGTTTTTTCTCTATACGTAACCTATGATATTACTAAAGAGTTAAAGAACGGTGAGAATGCAATCGGTGTAATGCTCGGTAATGGGTTTTACGGGCAGGACATTGCTTTTGCCAGCTGGCTTGAATACGGGAAACCCCGGCTGAGGTGTAAAATCTGGATTAAATATAAAGACGGTTCGGAAGATTCAATAGTAACAGATCAGAGTTGGAAAGCTTCCACCGGACCAATTATGTACGATAACGTGTATGCCGGTGAAAGCTACGATGCAAGAAAAGAAATGAAAGGCTGGGATAAGCCCGGTTACAATGATTCTTTCTGGCAAAATGCGGAATTAGTAAAAGCGCCTAATGACAGCCTGCGTTCACAAAAGCTTCCTCCTATAAAAAAAATAAAAACTATTAAACCAATTAATATATTTCAGGCAAAAGACGGGAATTGGATAGTGGACCTTGGTCAAAATATTGCTGGCTGGGCAAAGATTAAAATTAAAGAAAAACGTGGTACTCAAATAACGATGAGATTTGCGGAAAATTTAGAACCTGATGGGAATGAATTAGATTTCTCCTCACTCGGGCAATTAGCTACCGGAGTTTTACCGACTAATATTTATGTATGCAAAGGCGGCGATTGGGAAGAATGGGAACCTAGGTTTACATATGCAGGATTTCAATATATTGAAATCTCCGGTCTTTCTAATAAACCAACTGAAGAAACCATTCAAGGCGTTGTAGTTCATTCTTCAGTTAAAAGAATAGGACATTTTGTATCATCCAACCCTGTACTGAATAAAATTTACAATGTTTCCTTATGGACAATTGTCGATAATTTACATAGCATTCCAACAGATTGCCCGGATAGAGAAAAATGCGGTTGGCTGGGTGATGCTCATTCTACGGCAGTAACTGACTTGTACAACTTCGATATGTATAGATTCTATTCAAAATATTTGAGAGACATCCTGAGTCAATTAGGAAGAGGTGTAGAGACATATAAACATGAACCGGCTACACTGGGAATACCCACAAACATTGCACCAGGAAGACGTTTTTGTCAGGAAGCAAGAGTAGATTGGGGAGCCGCAATCGTGCTGCTTCCGTATTACTTATATCAATACGACGGGGATATTCGTCCATTTAAAGAATTTTATCCTCACATGAAAGACTTTATAAAATATACGGAAAGATATGAATCTCCCGATGGAATAATTCAAAACGGATACGGCGATTGGTGCCCTCCCGGCGGTAACGAGAAAATGGAATGTCCTCCTGAACTTTCATCAACAGCTATATTTTACAGGATGCTGGACATCCTTAGTCAGGTTTCCCCAAAACTTAATGATAATGATTATTCAAAATGGTGTACTGCGAAAAAAGACTCTGTTAAAAATGATTTTAATAAAGTCTATTTTAAACCGATTTCGGGAACAAAATATTGGGGTTACGGAAGCCAAACAGCGGACGCAATGGCGTATAGCTTCGGCATGGTACCTGAAAATAAACTGAAATCCTTTGCCGATGGACTAATTTATGATATAGATAGTCTGCATAACGGTCATATTACTACAGGTATACACGGACAACAGTATATTTATAATGTATTATGCAAATTAGGTTATTCAAAAGTTGCATATAAATTAATGACGGAACCAACGTTTCCTAGCCTTGCATATACAATATACTGCGGTTTTACAACTTGGCCAGAAGTACCTTTAAAATATAAAGATAGACAAGTCAAGAGAAATAGCTCCTTTAATCATCCAATGCAATCAGATTTCGCATCTTTCTTTCACGAAGGTATCGGAGGTATCGAACCGGTTTTAACTTATCCCGGCTTTAAGCATTTTGAATTAAAGCCATACTTTATAAACGAACTTAACTGGGTAAAGTCAGACTTCGATTCCTATTATGGTAAAATAAAAAGCGAATGGAAAATAAAAGGCGACGATTTTATTTGGGATATTGAAGTTCCGGTTAATACGACCGCAGAAGTTTACATCCCCGCAATGAATACGCGAAATGTTTTTGAGGGCGGAATTACTTTTAAAAATAAACCTGAAATTAAATATATAAAATCGGAAAATGGCCGTTCAATTTTTGAATTGGGCTCCGGGAACTATCATTTCGTATCTAAAATAAATTCAGGGAAAAAATAAATTCGTTCTTCGGCAAATTAAGTTTAACAATCAGTAGATAATATGTGCTTCCTTTCAAAATTATTCTCTCATTGTTTAATACTATTGATTTTTATTCTCGGGACTGTCTATTGCCAATCCTCCGGAAAAATAAATCGATATGATTTAGTTAACCGTTATAATGTAATCAATACAAAACCTGATTCATTAAACTCATTAACGGTCGGTAACGGCGAATTTGGATTTACCGTTGACGTTACCGGGCTTCAGACATTTCCGGCATACTATAAAAACGCGATGCCACTCGGTACCGAATCCCAGTGGGGCTGGCATTCATTCCCTAATCCGAATCATTATACACTTAAAGATGTAATGAGAAATTACGAAGTAGGAGGAAGGGAGATTCCCTATCCGGATGATCATGATTTTGAAGGCCATGGAACGCCGGCAGGTAATTGGTTGAGAGAAAATCCTCATCGTATTGATCTTGCCAGGATAGGGTTTGTTTTAATTAAGGGTAACGGTGAGAAGGCCGGTTTAAAAGATCTGACTGATATTAAACAGATTCTTAATTTATGGAAGGGTGAAATAGAAAGTAATTTTAAATTAGAAGGCAAACCGGTTTTTGTTAAAACGCTATGTAATTCTAATCTGGATATGATCTCTGTCCATATCGAGTCGCCGTTGTTGTTTACAGCACAAATTGGTATTAAGATTTCTTTCTCTTACGGTTCCGGCGATTGGAAAAATCCTGATGATTGGAATAGTCCATCTAAACACGAAACAAAATTAATTATGGAAGGAAATGGTTGCGAATTTGACAGATGGCTCGATAAAGAGAAATATTATGTGAAAGCCGGATGGTCAGCCGGAGGAAAAGTAGTTCAGGACTCGGTTCATTATTATCGAATAGTAATAAAAAACAAAAACAGCTTTGATTTCAACATCGTATTTTCACCAAAACCAATTAAGAATAAAATGCCGGATTTCCTAAAATCGGAAGAAGCGACTAATGCATATTGGAAAAATTATTGGACGGACGGAGGGATTGTCGATTTTACTGGCAGTAAAGACCTACGCGCTGACGAACTGGAAAGACGTGTCATACTTTCACAATACCTTACCGCAGTTAATTGTGCCGGCTCTATGCCGCCCCAGGAGACCGGGCTTTTTGTTAATAGCTGGAATGGAAAATCGCATTTGGAAATGCACTGGTGGCATGCAGTTCACTTTTTGTTATGGGGCAGAAGTAAGCTCTTTGAACGAAGTTTCAACTGGTACAAAAAAATTATGCCTGCTGCAAGGAGAACGGCTGAACTTCAAGGATACAAAGGGGTAAGATGGCCAAAGCAAGTTGGTCCTAACGGGAGGGAGACACCGAGTTCGATAGGAGATTTTTTAATTTGGCAGCAGCCGCATCCAATTTATTATGCCGAATTATGCTATCGTAATAAGCCTGATAGAGAGACATTGGAAAAATATAAAGATATTGTCTTTAATACTGCTAAATTTATGGCGTCATATCCTGTGTGGGATAAACAAAATAAAAGATATGTTTTAGGACCGGCTTTGATACCAGCACAAGAATCATATTGGAAGAATAGGAAGAATAACATAAATCCCACATTTGAATTAGCTTACTGGTATTGGGGACTTGAAACAGCTCAAAAGTGGCGTCTGCGCCTCGGACTTGGAAGGAATAAGCATTGGGATAAGGTTATGGACAAGCTTTCCCATCCCACTATTCGTGATAGTGTTTATGCAGCTTTAGAAACGCCACCTTATGTCCTTCCCAATGATCATCCTTCCATGTTGATGGCTTACGGCTTTGTTCCTCCTACTCCATTAATAAATAAAGAAACAATGCAAAAGACTTTGGATTATGTGTTAAAAACTTGGGAGCTAAAAAATTGCTGGGGCTGGGATTTTCCTATGATGGCTATGACTGCTGCAAGGCTCGGCGAACCGGAGAAAGCAATTAATATCCTTTTGATGAATTCTCCAAAAAATAAATTCTTAAAGAATGGACAGAATTTTCAGGAACTACCGGCATTACCTCTATACCTGCCGGGCAACGGCTCATTGCTCGCTGCTATTGCCATGATGGTTGCGGGATGGGACGGGGCACCTAAAATAAATGCTCCTGGTTTTCCCCAGGACGGAAGCTGGAAAGTAAGATGGGAAGGTTTAAAAAAATTTCCCTGAAGCATGAAATATAAAGGCCTAGATTAAGAAGTGGTTGTATTAAATACACAATCAATGTTGCATTAAAATTGAGAGATAAATAAAATGCATAAATCGGATGTCTGGGCACCGGAAATCCATTATATAAATGGCAAATGGTATATATATGCCAGCGGAAATCCAGTGGGGGAGCTTAATCTTTCTCCTCAATATATGTTTGTATTAGAAGGAAATACTCAAGGTGCTCAGGGAAAGTATACTTACAAGGGGATTTATTATGATCAACCTGCTATAGATGGAACGGTAAGGATACTTCAACAGTTTCTAGCACTATAGGTGTTATAAAAAATAATGAAACTTTGCCTTATTCTTTCTCGGTATCTCAAAACTTTCCTAATCCCTTTAATCGCTCAACAAATATTAAAGTCAAATTACCGGTGGCAAGTGAATTGAAATTAAAAATTTTTAGTACTTTGGGAGAAATTACAATGGGAAAAGATTATGGTGAAAAGCAAGCTGGCAATTATATAATAAATATTACTATGGCCAATTATAGAGGCAGAATCTATTAGTATACAATTGTAGTTAATAAAATATCCTTAACACGTTCTATGGTATTTCTTTTAAATAACAAATTTTTTAAAATATATGTTTAATATTTATTCTCAGATTATATTAACACAAACAATAGCGGAGGTTTACAGATGCAAAGAACAAGCAATATATTTATTACGATACTCTTATTTTTAACATTTTTCTCTTTTCCCTTTGTAAAAGCTACCCAAAAAATTTCTTTACCCAAAGTTTTTTCAGACAAAATGATATTGCAAAGAAATATGATCATCCCCGTTTGGGGATCAGCATCTCCAGGAGAGAAAATTACTGTTAATATTGGAACTCAAAACGTAAAAACAGTTGTCGATAAAAAAGGAAATTGGTCAGCTAATTTAAAACCTATGAAATCTGGAGGTCCGTTTGAAATGAAAATATCGGACGCTGAAGGCGAATCTATAATTCTAAAGGATATCCTTATCGGAGATGTTTGGATTTGTGCCGGGCAATCTAATATGAATTTTATCCTTTCATCGGCTGAATCCGGTAAAATGGAGCTAAAAAATCTTAATAATGAAAATCTACGTGAATTCAGATGCGCTATGCCCGAGGGTGCTTTAAATCCTGAAAACAAGGAGCATTCCAGATGGATCCCCGCTTCTGATACTACTGCTAATCTCTTTTCCGCAGTAGCATATTATTTTGCAAAAAAGATTCAGGCTGTTGAGAAAGTTCCTGTGGGAATAATTGTAATGTCCTGCGGAGCAACCAGGGCTGAATCATGGACGTCTATAAGCGCGTTAAAGAAATATCCTAAATTGAAACCCCTCTTAAATTATTGGTCAGATGCAGCGCATGTAAATAAATCTCCGATTAATTTTATACCCGGTGTATTTTATGAAAAAGTAGTAAAGCCCGTTGTACCTTTTGCCGTGAAAGGTATAGTATGGTATCAAGGTGAATCAAATACACTACCTGACGAATCGGGCAGAACAATATTATCCAGGGCTGATGAATATGAAACTCTTTTAAGGGCACTGATAGCTAATTGGCGTAAAGATTGGAATATTAAGAACCTGCCTTTTAATATAGTACAATTGCCTAGCTATAAAGATCCCTCGGGAAATATATATTGGTCAGTAATTCGCCAGGCTCAGTTAGATATTTCAAAAAAAATAAACAATGTTGGATTGACGGTAACAATTGACGTGGGTGATTCGACATCACTTCATCCCCTTAAAAAGGAACCGGTGGGTAACAGAATTGCTTTGTGGGCATTAGCTAAAGTTTACGGTAAAAAAGGAATTGTTTTCAGCGGACCGGTTATCGATAGGATGAACTCTTTTGGGAATAAGGCTTATTTAGTATTCAAAAACATAGGTAAGGGATTAGTTTGCAAAAACTACAGTTTTCTTAAAGGATTTGAAATCTCAGATAATTCATCCCGAGATCAATTTATACCAGCAAATGCTTTTATTAATGGAGATTCGGTTATTGTTTCGGCACCTGGCGTAGAAAGGCCATATGCAGTGAGATATGCATGGGCAGATAATCCTTACGTTTCGCTTTTTAATTCTGAAGGGTTACCCGCATCTCCTTTTTGTATAAAAGTTGCAAAGTGATGATTTAAATAATTATTTAAAAATGTAATTATCAAAATTTATCACATCTAAATTTATAAAAGTTAAATTAAAATTTCCCTACATGTAATAAAATTAGAAATAAAGAGGTCATAATGGTTGGTAAAAAATTTGCGAAATATATTATCACAACATTATTATTGAGCCTATATTTAACAGTTTACCCGCAATCTTCATCAATAACAGTTGATGTAAATAAAAAAGGAGCACAAATTAGTCCGCTGCAGTATGGATTATTTTATGAGGAGATCCAACATGCCGGTGATGGTGGACTATATGCTGAAATGATTGAAAATCGTTCATTCGAAGAATTCCGTAATGGAGTACAATTTGAGAACCAATTAGATCAAGGCATAATGCCTACTATGGATGATCCTAAAAATATCAAAGGGTGGAAATTAACCGGTAGCGGCAAAATGTCTCTGGACCAGTCAGAACCATTAAATAGAAATAATCCTACTTCGCTAAAGGTAGAATCCGAAGGAGCTGTTTCAATAACAAGTGCGGGGTTTTTACCTCCTAGCCAGAAAGAAGGTATTGGAGTCGGACTTGCATGTAATAAAGACGAAGCTCTTAAATTATCATTTTACGCAAGGGGCGGAGCAGAATTTACAGGCGAATTAACTACTGAATTAATTGGAAAAGACGGCTCTGTTTTAGCGATGAAAACAATTAGCGGCATTTCGAAGAATTGGATGAGATATAAAATCGAATTATTGCCGAATAATACAGATGATAATGCGCGGCTTGTGTTGAAGTATTCAGGTAAAGGGATATTTTGGCTGGATATGGTTTCACTTTTCCCGAAGGATACTTTTAAAAATCGGTCCAACGGATTGAGAAAAGACATTGCTGAAATGCTGAAAGAATTGAACCCTTCCTTTATTAGATTCCCCGGGGGGTGCTTTGTATAAGGACTTTATCAATTAAAGGAAGCATGGAGACCATTAAGAACATTGGGTGATATAGCAGAAAGACCCGGATTGCCCGGAGCGCGCTGGCAATATGGTTCAACGGATGGCTTAGGATATTATGAAATGCTTCAAATGTGTGAAGACTTGGGAGCTAAACCTCTTTTGGTAATAAATGCTGCAATGAGTCATGGTGATGAAGCAATTATACATTATAACGATCCGAATGCTCAGTTTCCAGGTTTTCTGAACGAAGCTTTAAATGCAATTAAATTTGCAAACGAAAGTGAGAATAATAAATGGGGGGAAAAACGTATCAAAGAAGGACATCCGAAACCGTTTAATTTAGAATATTTTGAGGTTGGTAATGAGGATGGAGATTTTCCTTATTATGCAGCAAGATAAAAGACTTTTTACGATAAAATTAAAGCAAAATATCCCGGTATGCATATTATAGCAAATTCTCCTCTTTCAAATGATTCACTACGGGATAAATTATATCATAATGTATCGGTAAAAATTGCAGACGAGCATTATTATCAATCAGTGGGTTGGTGCATTAAAAATTTTCACAGGTTTGATTCTTATGATAGGAAAGGGCCGAAAATATATATATATAGGTGAATTCGGTGTAACTAACGATCAAGCATTTAAGACTAATAACGATTTGAATAATTTACGATCGGCCTTGGGTGAAGCAGTTTTTTGGCTGGTTGTCGAACGTAATTCAGATGTTGTTATCATTTCATCTTTTGCACCCCTTCTTTGTCGGTTAGATCAGAAAATGTGGCCATCAAATTTAATATATTTTGATCAGGCACATGTTTTCGGTTCTCCATCTTATTACGTGATAAAGATGCTTTCCAACAACCGTGGAGATGTAAACCTTGATGTGAAAAGCAAAAGTTTACCTGCTATTATAAATACCGAAATGCCAGGTCAAAATGGATTTGCAAATTATAAATTTCATGAAAGTATTTATGCAGGAGCTACATTAAGCCAAAGGACCGGGGAAGTGATCCTAAAGTAGTCAATTTTTCTCCTGTCCCTCAGTTGACAACAATAAACATAAAAGGTATAGGCCGGATTAAAGGGAAGTGTACAGCAGAGATTTTATCAAACAAAAAAATTACTGCGGTTAATTCTTTTGAAAAGCTGTTAATCGTAGCAGATAAAACCGAAAGGTTCAATTGTAGCGGGCCTGAATTCAAATATGAATTGAAGGCTAATTCTTTTACAATTATCAGAATTCCCGTAGAATAGTGCTGAAGAAATTTATCCTCTAAAAATTTTGTCAAAACAAGAGACGTCTTAAAACAAAAGTGATAGGAAGGAACTGAATGTTTAGTAATAAATTTTATCCTTTAGTAATTGTCATTCTTGGTTTTTGGCTGACAACTTCTGTCGCTCAAGTTGACAGCTTAAAATCTCAGGATATGTTACTGCTTAAGAAAATTGCTTCTTTACGTAATGACCTGATTTTCGCTCGAACCAAAAGTTTTAAAGATTTGACGTTGGCTAATCAGAACAAAGCAGCCGGTATAATCGAAGAACTTCTGAATCGTGCCGAACAAAAGATTTGGAATGTGCTTCCGAAGGGGAGATATGATTGGAGCTGGGCCGGCTTTGATAAACCAATTGATATGGTTGCCCAAGCAGAAGGATTTCTTAAAATACTTTCTTCAGGCAAGGATCCTTTTGAAGGAAAGTTTGCTGAACCGGGAGGTTATGTGGTAGACCATGCGCTCATAGAAAAAAACGGTGCGAGTCATTTGTTTTATATAAGGGGAGTAGCTGTTACAAATTGGCCTGAGTTTCCACTTTATAATTTCGGGCATGCTGTAAGCAAAGACTTGATAAACTGGCAGATAGAAAAACCTGTTCTACAGTGCCCGGATTCGGGCTGGGACGATTTTCAGGTCTGGGCGCCTTATATTTTAAGGTATAACGGCAAATACTGGATGTTTTACGCCGGCGTTAACAAGAATAGTTGTGAAGCTATAGGCCTGGCAACATCCAAAAATCTATATGACTGGAAACGCTATACTAAAAATCCAGTAATCAAAACAGGTCGCTGGGGATTATGGGATTCAACTAAATGGTCAGATTGCCGTGACCCAATGGTCTTGCAAGATGGCGATACATTTTATTGTTACTATTGTGCCGGTAGAATCAATCCCAAAACTCAGACGCATGAATACTGTGTCGGTATTTCCAGTTCAAAGGATTTATTAACATGGAAAGATGAGGGGTTCATACGTCTTAAAAACAGTCTTGAAACGCCTCCTGAATCTCCATTTGTTGTAAAACGCAATGGAACGTATTACCTCTTTTATACGAGTTATAAATATGGCACTGTCTATGCAACCAGCCGGCATCCTGTAAATGGTTGGCATGAACTCCCTATAGATAAAATGAGAATTATATCAGGAGTGTCGGCATCCGAAATTTATAGGACAAGCGGTAAATGGTATATTTCATTTATTTCGCACATGAAAAACGGTTTGCACTTTTTTGAAATTCGAAAGCTTATCTGGAATAAAGACGGTACATTTTCAACACAAAAGATTGAAAAATGAATATTTCATATTAACTATAATGAATAAAACTAAAGGTGAAACTTTATGAAAAAATTGGTAATTATATTTGGGTTTATTAATCTTCTTTTCAGCGGAATTATTTTTGGTAATGATTTAAAAATTGGACTTACTGCCTCAGATCTGCGCTGCGAATATAAAGTAACTCCAGTTACGGATGTTAAAAATCCCCGGCTTAGCTGGATATTAAATTCTAATGAAAGAGGGCAGTACCAAACTGCTTATCAAATAATTGTGGCATCTTCACCCGAAAAACTCGAACCGAGCAAAGCTGATCTGTGGAATTCCCAAAAAGTAAAAAGTGATAAAACTTATCAGATCGCATATAAAGGAAAACCCTTACTATCCCGCGAAATATGCTATTGGAAAGTCAGAAGCTGGGATAAGAACGGCAAGCCGGGGCAGTGGAGCCCAATCTCGCATTGGGAGATGGGTCTTATTAATAAAAATGAATGGAAGGCAAATTGGATAGGTCTGGATTTGAATAACCTCGGTAAAGGGAAAACATATCATTTACCGCCTGCTCCTTATTTAAGAAAGGAAATTAAATTAAACGGCAGAATTAAAAAAGCCCGGTTGTATGTTACTGCTTTTGGGCTGTATGAGTTCTATATAAACGGGAATAAAATAGGGAACGATTATTTGACCCCCGGCTGGACGGATTATGACAAGCGGGTCTATTATCAAACTTATGATGTTACAAATAATCTTTATAAGGGTGAAAATGCAATCGGTTCTATTTTATCATATGGCTGGTATTCCGGTTATATTGGATATGCTTTGTTAGTTAATAACCCTAAAGTAAGGGCGTTTTACGGTAAAGTTCCTAAGTTAATGGCGCAACTCGAAGTGGAATACGATAACGGGACGAAGACAGTCTTCACTACCGATGCTTCCTGGAAAGCTGACTATGGTCCGATAGTTCAATCAGATATACTGGAAGGTGAATTATATGATGACCGCAAGGAGTTCAATAATTGGGCAAATACGGATTTCAATGATTCAGATTGGGAAAAAGTAGAAATTTATCCAAAGACTAATTGTAAAATACAATGTTATCCTGGGAATCCTATTCAGGTAACACAAATAATTCATCCGATTTCAATTACTTCACGCGGTACTGGTAAATACATTTTTGATATGGGACAAAACTTCGCGGGAGTTGTTACATTAAAAGTTAAAGGCAATGTCGGTGACACTGTAGTTATTCGTTACGGTGAAATGCTTTATCCTGACGGGCGTTTAATGACTGATAACCTTCGTATGGCAAGGGCGACTGATACATATATCTTACAAGGTAATCCCAACGGCGAGACATGGACTCCCAGTTTTACTTATCACGGTTTTCAGTATGTTGAAGTAAGCGGACTAAAAAATAAACCTGATCTTAACACAATCACCGGCTTGGTTCTGGGCTCAACAACACCCGTAGCAGGCTCGTTTGCATGCAGCGACACTATGGTAGATAAGCTTTACAGCAATATAGTATGGACTCAACGGTCAAATTTTATGGATATACCGACGGATTGTCCACAAAGGGATGAACGTCTGGGGTGGACGGCAGACGCGCAAATTTATATTAGTTCTGCAGTCTGTAACAGAGATGTAGCGGCGTTTTTTACGAAATGGCTCGTCGATTTAAACGATGCTCAATTACCGAATGGAGCCTATCCGGTATTTGCACCTTTCCCACATTTACGCTCATCGGATAGTTATTCTCCCGGCTGGATGGAAGCGGGAATTATAGTCCCTTATCAAATTTATAAAACCTATGACGACACGCGTTTGATAAAGAAATACTGGTCCAATATGGTAAAGTTTATGAACTTTCTTCAGAAGAAGAGCAAAGGTAAATACTATTTTGCAGAAGGTTCTTTTAACGATATTGAACCTAAAGGAGGCTACGGTGATTGGCTGTCAATAGGAAAAAAAACATCGCCAGATATGCTAGCTACCATGTACTACGGTTATTGTGCTTCCATGATGTCTGAAATGGCAAATGCCGTAAATAAAACTGAACAAGGAAAATATTTTGAAGATCTTTTTAATAGAATAAAAAAAGCGTTCCTTCAGCACTATACTGCATCAGACGGAAGACTAAAATGCGACGCAAAAGCTTATGGTTCCGGTGAAGGTTATGTAGATGGCAAGCTCGGTTTTTCGGGCAATACACAAACCGCTTATGATAACGCAATTTATATGCACATGCTTCCTGATAGTCTTGTTGCGAAAGCCGGTGAATACCTTAATCAATTAATTCTGGATAACAAAGGATATCTTACGACCGGTTTTTTGGGTGTGAAAGCTTTGTTACCGGCATTATCTGTGACTGGGAATAATAAAACAGCCTATCAACTACTTCTTAATAAAGGTTATCCTTCTTGGGGTTATGAAATTGAAAATGGAGCTACAACAATTTGGGAAAGATGGAACAGTTATACAAAAGGTCAAGGTTTTATGGCCGGAATGAATTCTTTCAATCACTATTCCTTTGGTTCTGTATGTGAATGGATGTTTAAATATATGGCAGGTATTAAAACGGTCGAGCCAGCTTACAAGCATATCGTAATAAAGCCGGAGATTTCAAAAGAAGAAATCACTTATGTTCAAGCTTCACTGATTACAATGAACGGTAAAATCGTTTCTTCATGGAAAGTGGAAGGGAATAAACTGCTTTTGAATGTAACAATCCCAGTCAATGCATCATCTATAATTTACATCCCTGCAAAAGCTGAGGATTCTGTAAAAGAAGATGGCATTGAAATAAATAATGGTAAAGGAATTGAGGTTGATAGATTCGAGAATGGTTATCTAAGAGTAAAGGCTGGTTCGGGAGAATTCAATTTTGAATCAATAATTAATTGAATCCTCGCATCTATAAAAATTTATTGGCGAAATAATAAATAGAAATAAGGCAGCTAATTATACCCTCTGACTTAAGACATTAATGCTGATACAAATAATATCAATATAGATAAACTGTCTGTATTACAGCTAAAATCAGAATTCTAAATGGGAAACATAAGGTTCTCTATTTTCACTTACTGAAATTATTCTTCATTATAAATTACCTTTAATAAAAAGGAATCTTTAATTATTATAAACTATAGGCTAAAAAATGAGAAAACTAATACTCCTTTTCGCGTTGATATTTACATCAAATATTTTTTCCCAAAATAATTTCGACAAATCAATAATAGCAAAATACAGGCAGAATTTGAGCGGAATCGATTCTTTAATGCAAAACGGGATACTGACTGATTCCGCAACAGGTATGCAATTTTATACTGGTTATGCATATAAAACACTTTATGACTGGGACCAATATTTTGAAACCATTGTCCAAATTTATATGGGCTGGCCGTCAAAATATATTAAGGATGGGGTATTAATATTTCTTGATAACGAAAAGCCAGATGGGTTTATAGCTAGATCAGTTCCGGCTGACCAATGGGATATAAAAGAACAGGCTAAACCATTTCTTGCACAAATTTGTTACCTGGTTTATAAAGCTTATGGTGAAAAAGATTGGATATTGAAAGAACCTTATTTTACTAAATTAAAAAAGTATATAGACTATTGGCTTAATCAAATGACAAATAAGAAAGATGGATTAAGTTTCTGGATGAGCGCGCCCCATACAGGAATGGATGACCAGATAGAGAGGGCAGGCTATTGGGAGGATGCACAGTGCGAGGGCGTTGACTTAAATTGTTATTTAGTTCGCGAAACATTGGCATTCTCAAAGCTATGCAGTCTTGCGGGCAAAGAAAAGATGGCTGAAAAATATGCAAAAATATCAGAGGAAAGGAAGCAAGCCATCCGGAAATTGCTATGGGATAATAAAGATGGATTTTTCTATGATAGGAAAGTAGATCCGAAAAAACCCTTATCTAAAATGGTGTGGGAATATTCCCCGCTTAATACGCTATCGGCAAATCAGTATAAAATTCCGGTTAAGTCGGTAGAATCTTTTGCAGTGCTTTGGGCAAAAGTTGCAACACCCGAACAAGCAAAGAGAATGATTGTAGAGCATCTGTTTAATCCACGAGAATT
>Ga0078972_1009195_pt1 | contig 19742 bp, 17 predicted proteins | sample YelNatPaOPGAMG01_FD_67568 | JGI IMG/M metagenome (GOLD analysis project Ga0078972, IMG submission 67568) | Hot spring thermophilic microbial communities from Obsidian Pool, Yellowstone National Park, USA - OP-RAMG-01 (SPADES assembly) (version 2) | ecosystem: Environmental > Aquatic > Thermal...
TTGCCTGAATTTTATGATATTGACGTTACTCGGACGGTTCTTTCAATTTTGGATGAGGCTGAAGAAGTAAGAAAACTTTTTTCTCGCTGTTTTGGTGAGGGACCGGTTCATCTTTTGTTAGGTGATGAGTTGGGATATGAATTTTTAGAACCTTGCGGGATGGTTTTTACTACTTTTGATGCCGGTCCAAAAAAACGGGGTTCGGTGGGGGTAATTGGTCCGAATAGGCTTGACTATCCACGAATTATTCCTTTAGTTCGTTATTTTGGGGATTTAATAGAAGAACTAGCAGCAAATTTATGAAGAAGCAAGCAAACAAAGTTTCCCAGCTGGAAGAGAAAATTGCTGATTTAGAGAATAAATGGAAAAGAGCTTTAGCTGATTATGATAATTTACAAAAAAGGGTTGAAAAAGAAAAATCAGAGTTTATAAAATATGTTGGGGCAAGAATTTTGGAGAAGTTTTTGGAAATTTATGATGATTTACGGGTTTGTGAAAGTCATTTGAAGGATAAGGGTTTGAGTTTAATTTGTGCCCGGTTTGAGGAGGTTTTAAGAAATGAGGGCTTGAAAAGAATTTCTGCTTTGGGAGAGACTTTTGATCCGCAAAAAATGGAGGCAATAGAGGTAGTTGAGGGTCCTGAAGGCAAGGTAATGGAGGTAGTTCGCGATGGCTGGGAAATGGAAGAAAAGGTTATTCGTCCGGCAAAAGTAAAAGTTGGTGGCGGAAAAAATGCTAAAGAAAAAATGGAAAAAGCGAAAAAGTTAGAAGAGGAAAAATTAAGAGGAAATTATGTTTAGGAGGTAAAAATGGCAAAAATTATTGGTATTGATTTAGGAACAACAAACTCTTGTGTCGCCGTTATGGAAGGCGGCCGACCGAAAGTAATTCCCTCTGCCGAGGGAAGAAATGTAATTCCTTCGGTGGTTGAACCGGTTAAGAATTTAGTTGGCGACGTGGCGAAACGGCAAATGATTTTAAATGCCGAGAACACTATCTATTCGGTGAAGAGGTTAATGGGAAGAAGGTTTTCCGACCCCGAGGTGAAAAAAACAATGAAAATGGTTCCCTACAAAATTAAAGAAGGTAAAGAGGGGATGGCGGTGGTTGAGGTTGGGGGAAAAACTTATACTCCTCAGGAAATTTCTGCCAAGATTTTAGCCAAAATTAAAGCTGACGCCGAAGCCTATTTGGGAGAAAAAGTGACTCAGGCAGTAATTACCGTTCCCGCTTATTTTGATGACGCCCAACGGCAGGCAACTAAACAAGCAGGAGAGATCGCCGGATTAAAGGTAGAGCGAATTATTAATGAACCAACGGCAGCTTCTTTAGCTTATGGATTAGATAAAAAAGAAGGAGAAACAATTGCCGTTTATGATTTGGGCGGGGGAACTTTTGATATTTCCATTTTAGAAATTGGCGATGGAGTTTTTGAGGTTAAGGCAACCAATGGCGATACTTTTTTGGGTGGGGATGATTTTGACAGGCGAATTGTTGATTGGATTGCCGAAGAATTTAAGAAGGAAAATGGAGTAGATTTACGGGAGGACAAACAAGCCTTACAGAGACTAAGGGATGCAGCAGAAAAGGCAAAAATTGAACTTTCCTCAGCCACGGAGACAGAAATTAATCTTCCTTATATTACTCAAGGACCAGCCGGTCAGCCCCTTCATTTAACAATGAAACTTACTAGGGCAAAACTAGAACAACTAGTAGATGATTTAATCCAAAAGACAACTGAGCCGGTAAAACAGTGTCTAAAAGATGCCAAACTTACGCCGGCGGATGTGGATAATGTGATCTTGGTTGGAGGAATGACAAGAATGCCTAAAGTTTATGAGACAGTGAAAAATTTCTTTGGTAAAGAACCAAACCGCTCAGTTAATCCCGATGAGGTGGTTGCTGTTGGCGCGGCAATTCAAGGGGGAGTTTTGGTAGGCGAGGTAAAAGATATTCTTTTGTTAGATGTTACTCCTCTAACTTTAAGTATTGAGACCTTGGGAGGGGTAAGCACACCGATGATCCCTCGAAATACGACGATTCCTACCTCCAAAACTCAGATTTTTTCTACCGCTGCTGATAACCAAACGCAGGTAGAAATAAATGTCTTGCAGGGAGAAAGACCAATGGCAGCGGATAATAAATCTTTGGGAAGGTTTATTTTAGATGGAATTCCTCCGGCTCCTCGGGGAGTACCACAAATTGAGGTTACTTTTGACATTGATGCCAACGGAATTTTGAAGGTGACGGCAAAAGATAAAGCCACCGGTAAGGAACAGGCAATTACGATTAGAGGAGCGGTTGGCTTAAGTGAAGAGGAAGTTAAAAAAGCTCAAGAAGAGGCAGAGAAATACGCCGAGGAAGACAGAAAAAAGAAAGAGCTGGCTGAAGCTCGAAACCAAGCAGAAAATCTCGTTTTTGTCGCGGAAAAAACCTTAAAAGAAGCAGGAGAAAAAGTTTCTGAAGAAGATAAGAAGAAAGTCGAGGAAGAAGTTAGAAAGGTAAAAGAACTTTTGGAAAAAACAGAAACCACCAAAGAGCAAATTGAGGAAGCCTCCAGAAGACTTTCAGAAGAACTTCAAAAAATTGGTGCGGCGATGTACCAACAAGAACAACCAACTGCCAGCAGCCAACAACCAATAGAAGAGAAAGAGGAGAAGGAAGACAAAAACAAGGCAGAAGAAGGAGAAGTGGTAGAGTAAAATGCCCACTAAAAGAGATTATTATGATGTTTTGGGTGTAAGTCGCAATGCTTCTTTAGAAGAAATTAAAAAGGCCTATCGGAAATTGGCTTTGGAATGGCATCCTGACAGAAATAAATCTCCCGAAGCAGAAGAGCGTTTTAAGGAAATAAATGAAGCTTATGAAGTTTTATCTGATCCAGAAAAAAGAGCAGCCTATGATCAGTTTGGTCATGCTGCCTTTACCCCCGGAGGTATGGGAGGATTTGAAGGTTTTCCCGGTGGTTTTACTAGAACTTATAAAAAAGGACCATTTACCTATACTTATACTACTTTTGGTAGCTCCCCTTTTGAGGGATTTGGTTTTGATTTTGAGGGATTTTCCGATCCTTTTGAAATCTTTGAACAGTTTTTTGGCGGCTCTCCTTTTAGAGAAACAAGACAAATTCCTCGGTACGGATTGACTCTTAGTTTTTTGGAGGCAGCAAAAGGTTGTGAGAAAGAAATTATTATTGATGGGAAAAAAAGAAAAATTCGTATCCCTCCGGGAGTTGAAGATGGGACGAGAATTAAATTTTCTGATTTTTATGTGACAATTGACGTTAAACCAGATAAAATTTTTCAGCGAGAAGGAGATGACATTTTTGTTAATCAGGAGATATCTTTGGGAACAGCAATTTTAGGAGGAGTAGTTGAGGTTCCTACAATTGATGGACCGGTAAAATTAAAAATTCGACCAGGGACTCAGCCAGGGACGCTGGTTCGTTTAAGAGGAAGGGGAATTAAGCACCTTCATAGTTATGGTCGGGGAGATCAGTATGTTCGTCTTTTAGTAAAAATTCCCGAGAAATTAACTCCAAGGCAAAAAGAACTCATAAAAGAATTTGAAAAAAGCTGAAACCTTGACGAGGCCTTCTTTTTCGTGATAAAATCTTTTCGAGTTTTAATTAGAGTTATTATTTTTTGGAGGTGGGGCAGCCCACCTTTTTTAAAAAATGGCAATTAGCAAACCAAAAACAGAATTTGCAGCAGCAATAAACCAAATTTGTGCCGAGAGAGGTATTCAGCCTGAAGTGGTTTTAAAAACAATCCAAGAGGCAATGTTAGCTGCCTATCGGAGAGATTTTGGATTTAAAGATGGATTTGAATATGAGGCAGAAGTAGATCCCCAAACGGGAGAAACCCACATTTTTGCCTGGGAAAAAGAAAAAAAAGAAAAAACTAAAAAAGAAATCACTCCTCCAGGTTTTGGTCGGATAGCGGCTCAAGTAGCAAAACAAGTTCTTCTTCAAAAAATTCGCGAGGCAGAAAAATCGGCAATTTTGGATGAATATGCTAAGAGAGTAGGAAGCTGGGTAAATGGAATGATTTTGCGGTTTGAGGGACCAAATATTATCATTGATATTGGAAAGGGAGAGGGGGTAATGCCTCCCTCTGAGCAGGTTAAAGGGGAGAAATATAGCCCCAATCAAAGGTTGGTATTTTTAATAAAAGAGATTCAGGAAACACCTCGGGGCAGACAAATAATTGTTTCCCGGGCAGATCCTCAATTAGTAGTCGCTTTGTTTCGCCGAGAAGTTCCAGAGGTTGGTAGTGGAGCAGTTCAAATAAAAAATATCGCTCGTGAGGCAGGTAGTAGAACTAAAATTGCCGTTTTGTCTACCCAAACAGGAGTTGATCCCGTTGGTTCCTGTGTTGGTCAGAAGGGAGTTCGTGTTCAGCGAGTTATAGATGAGTTGGGAGGAGAAAAAATTGATATTGTTCAATATTCTGAGGATCCGGAGAAATTTATTGCCGCTGCTTTATCGCCAGCAGAAAAGATAAAAGTAGAAGTTGATAAGAAGAAAAAAATAGCGACTGTTATTGCTCCTGAAGACCAGCTTTCTTTGGCAATTGGTAAGGGAGGACAAAATGTCCGTTTGGCTTCTCAGTTAACAGGATTTAAAATTGAGGTAAAACAAGAAGAACCTTCTTCAAAAGGGAAGAAGGAAAAAGATAGTAAGAAGTGAAAGAATGGCAGATAAAAATTTGGCTCAGAGTTCTTTTGAAGGAAAGCTTCAAAAAAGGCCGCCAATTGTGGCGGTTTTAGGACACGTTGATCATGGAAAAACCTCTTTGATCTCTAAAATCTACGAAAAAGATCTAACCAAGAAGGAATTTGGGGGAATCAGCCAACATATTGGAGCCTATCAAATAAGTTTTAAAGGCAAAAAAATAACTTTTATTGATACTCCTGGCCATGTAGCTTTTTCTAAAATGCGTTCTCGGGGAGCAAAAGTTGCCGATTTAGCAATTTTGGTTGTTGCCGCCGATGAAGGAGTTAAGCCGCAAACATTGGAAAGTTTAAAACATATTCAAGAGGCAAATATCCCCTTTCTGGTGGCTGCTAATAAAATTGATCTTCCCAATATTAATTTAGATTGGTTAAAAGGAAATTTGGCGGAGAATGGGATTTTAGTTGAGGGTTGGGGAGGAAATGTGGTTTTTGTTCCTGTATCAGCAAAAACAGGAAGGGGAGTTGATGAGCTTTTAGAAATGATTCTTTTACTTTGGGAAATGGAGGAGGTTAAAAGTGATCCCGAAGGAGAATTAGAAGCAGTGGTAATTGAATCAAAACTTGATCCTAAAAAAGGACCAGTGGCTACGGTTTTAATAAGAAATGGAAGTTTAAAAGTAGGAGAAGAAATCAGAACTGAGGAGGTAGGGGGGAGAATAAGGGCAATGATTGATGATAAAGGAAGAAATGTAAATATTGCTTATCCGGGTGAGGCAGTAGAGGTTTTAGGGTTTTCTAAAGTTCCTTTGGTAGGTTCAAAAATAATCCGTGGGCCTTTGGAGGAAAAATTACCTTCTTCTTCCAAACCAAAAACTTTTGAAAAAAACAAGGAGGAAGAAAAGAAGATAAAAATTATTCTTAAAGCAGATACTCAGGGAACTTTGGAGGCAATTTTGGGAAGTTTATCCCAAGAAATTAAAGTTATTCTTAGCGGTGTAGGAAATATCAACGAATCAGATGTTCTTTTGGCAAAAACTAGTGGAGCCCAAATTATTGGTTTTAACGTTAAGGCAAGTGGGGCAGTGGAAAAACTGGCGGAAACGGAAAAGGTGGAAATAAAAACCTACAATATCATTTATGAACTTTTAGAAGATTTAGAGGCAAGAGTTTTAAAACTTTTAGAACCAACAATCGATGAAGAAGTTTTGGGTCAGGCAAAAATAATTGCTGAGTTTATTGTTAAAAACCAAAGAGTTGCCGGTTGTAAAGTCGAGGAAGGAGAAATTGAGAAAGACTCCCCTCTTCATCTTAAAAGAGAGGGGAAAATTATTGCCGATTGTCAGATTGCTTCTATGAAAATTGGAAAAGAAGATACAAAAAAAGTTAAAAAAGGAGAGGAATTTGGGGTAATTTTAAATTGTCCCGTTGACTTTAAAGTTGGTGATGTGTTAATATCATATCGCAAACTGCCCCAATAAATGGAAAAAATAGCTAGTTTTGCTCAGCTACAACCGCTTTTGACTTCTTCTCAAACTGTTTTTATTCTCCTTTCACAAAGATTAAATTTGGATTCAGTTGCCGCCGGACTTTCTTTATTTCTTTCTTTAGAGAAAGCAGGAAAGAAAACTTCGATATTTTGCTCTAAACCAATGACAGTAGAGTTTTCTTCCTTGGTGGGGGTAGATAGGGTGAAAAATCAACTCGAGGGAAAAAATTTAGTGATTTCCTTTGACTATATTGAAGATTCGGTGGAAAAGGTTAGTTATAATATTGAGAATAATAAATTCAACTTGGTGATTCAACCAAAAGAAGGCTATCCGCCTCTTTCCCCCCAAAAAGTTCAATATTCTTACGCTGGTGCTAATGCCGATTTGTTTTTAGTTATAGGAACTGATTCGCTGGAGGAGTTAGGAGAGATTTATCAGGCTAATAAAAAAGCTTTAGATGAGGGAAGAGTAATAGGTTTTGACGTTCAAAGTTTTCAGTCTTCTGGTTGGTGCGAATTAGTTGCTAATTTAATCAAAAATTTAGGTTTTCCCATTGATGAAGATATTGCTACCAATTTGTTGGCAGGGATAGAAAAAGAAACAGATGGTTTTTCCCCAGAAAAAAGTGGGCTAGGCAGTTTTGAGGCAGCTGCTTTTTGCTTGCGAGCCGGGGGTCAGAGAGTCCGAAGACAAGCTTTTCCACCAGCAACAGAAAAAAAGAGCGTAGAGAAAAAGCCACAGGAAGTTAAAAAGGAGGAACTTCCTCCTGACTGGCTTGCCCCAAAAATTTATAAAGGTAATACTTTAGTTTAATTCCCTCTTGTGATATTTTTCATTTAAATTGATGAGACAGATGAGACAGTAGTATCACTTCAAAAAAGTGTATAGCATGGGCTGACCACCACAGGTTGATTATTTTTTGGTGAAGTGATAATTTTATTATAGAATGAAAGTATATTTTGTAGCTTCTTCTGCTGGTATTAAGGAATACTTAAGGCACTACCGTGTAATTATAAAAATTATCAAACGATTGGGCCATCAAATTATCGATGAATGGGTGGAGAAAGAAGTAGCCGCGCAGAAAAAAGAAACGCCTCAGCTTAAAAGGTTAAGAGAAAATATATTTCAACGGAGCATCAGCGCGATAATGGAAAGCGATGTTATAGTAGCCGAAATAAGCATGCCCTCCGGTAGCGTGGGATATCAGATAGCCTTTGCCCTTGATCATGACATTCCAGTCTTATGTTTATGTTTTAAGAATCGCCAAAAATATATCCCTTCTATGATTAAAACAAATCCTTCACAAAATTTAACTATTTGTCTTTACACCCAATCTTCCCTACCGAGAATCTTAACCGCTTACTTTCAATCTCATCCTAAAACCCAAGTTAAATTTAATCTGTACGTGTCACGAGAAATGAAACGTTATCTAAATTGGAAGTCAAGAATAACAAGAATTCCTAAGTCAGAAATTATCCGACAGCTTATTGAAGAAAAAATGCTCCTTGACCCTGAATATAAAAGGGCAAAACCTAACAAAGTTAGGTAACTCCAGCTATTTCAGTTTTCTTGACAAAACCCTCGACATACTCTAGAATATAAGTAATAGTTACTCATATATGAGTAATTATGACTAATATTGAACGGGACGAAATTACACTATTTCAAAACAGCGATTATCTTATTTTAAAAGGCTGGCTTTCGGAGTTAAGTCGATTTTATAATGGCCATGAAAGTGGAAAGTTCATAGAGCAATTGGTAGGGAGAGAAAACGAAGATGAGTTGGGATACTTCACTACCGCTAAAGAAATTTATGTCTTGCGTGAAGAAACAAGGCTCGTAGGAGCAATTTGTCTTAATTACAAACGAGGAGGAGCTGTTAAAGTCGGCCCATTTGTGGTTTCTCCCATCGAGAGAGGAAAAGGTCTTGGAACCCGGCTGTTACAGTTTGCCGAAGAAAGAGCGCGAGAAAAAGGAAAAAGAAAAATCTATGCTACCACTTCCCATCTAAATATACCCGCGAACAGAATTTTCCAAAAATGTGGATTTCTAATCGAAGCAAAATTTCCGGATCAATATAAAGAAGGGAGCACCGAATTGATTTGGGGTAAATTTCTCCAAAGAGGAAAAGATGCTTTCGTTAGGTGGGAAGAGGAGCAGGTTTCAACAGTTACGGAAGGGGGTTCAGAACAAGTACAAATTGTTTATTATTCTGATGAATATTATGAACCCCTTAGGAGGTTAATTCTAAATAAATTATCCCAATGGCATAATGAGATCGATGAGGAATTTGTAAGGAAAACGATATCAGGTCATTTTCGTGGAACTGATTTTGAAAAGAAAGGAAAAGTAATCCTTTTGGCTATTAGTGAGGAAGGATTAAATGGCTGTGCCGTAGTTGTACCGAAACGAGGAAATCCGGCAAAACTTTATCCTTTGCTGGGGAGTGCCCAGGCCCAAAAAAAGCTAATTGAAAGGGCAGAATTAGTAGCCAGAGATATTGGATGTCATAAGATTTATACGTTTTCTCCCGTAGGCGACCATATCCAACAGACTTTATTGGATTCTTTAGCATATACCCAAAGAGGCGTTTTAGCTGAGCCGTACAAACCCGGATATGACCTAATGTGTTTTGATAAATTCTTGCATCCTTTGTCCAACTCTGATAAAATGGAAAATAATCTTATGAACGGAGAAAAAGATCCTAAAACACTCTGGATTAAAAGGCGATTTTTAGAAGAAATACTCGCCGGCAGAAAAACTCTAGAAGTAAGAGTTGGCTATGGTAATATTCGCCAACTTAAACCTGGAATGCAACTTCTATTGAACGGGGAATATCCTGTAAGTATTAAAGCCGTTAGAAGATATAACTCTTTTGAAGAGATGATAGCAAGAGAGGACGTAGAGAAAATTGTACCTGGCAAAGAGAAAGAAGAGGTTTTGCAAATCCTCAAAATGCTTTATCCACCCTTCAAGGAAAAATTGGGTGTCTTCGTAATTGAGATAGAAAAATAAATAAAGACCGACATCCAAAATTTTTACCTCTTGTGATATTTTTAAATATTTGTTAAAATTGTGCCATGGCCTTAACATCTGAAGAAAAGAAAAAAATTATTGCCGAATTTGCCCAAACTAAAGGAGACACCGGGTCTCCGGAGGTGCAAATTGCCCTTTTGACTGCCCAAATTAAAAAATTAACGGAGCATTTAAAAGTTCATAAAAAAGATGTTCATTCACGCCGGGGTTTATTGGCAATGGTTTCTAAAAGACGAAGGTTGCTAAATTATCTTCTTAAAAAAGACGAGCAAAGATATAAAACTGTTATTGATAAATTAAAATTAAGCAAGTGAAAAGGGTTTCTAAATCAGTTGAAATTGGGGGGAAAACTTTAACTTTGGAGGTTGGCCGTTTAGCTTCTCAGGCAAATGCAGCAGTGTTAGCAAGATTGGGTGATACGGTAGTTTTAGCAACAGTTGTTTCTGCCAAAGCCAGGGAGGATTTAGATTATTTTCCCCTCGAAGTTGAATACATCGAGCGGCTTTATGCCGGTGGTCGAATAAAAGGCTCTCGCTGGGTTAAAAGAGAAGGCCGTCCTTCCGACGAGGCAATTTTAACCGCCAGACTGGTTGACCGTTCTATTCGGCCATTGTTTCCCGAGGGTTATAAAAACGAAGTGCAAGTGATGATTACTGTTTTGTCGGCTGATGCGGAAAACAGCCCTGATATTCCGGCAATTTGTGCTACTTCTGCGGCGCTAACTATTTCTGATATTCCTTGGAATGGTCCAGTGGGGGCAGTAAGGGTAGGTTTTGTTCCTAAAAACGGGGAGGGATTTTTTGTTGCCAATCCTACTAATCAAGATCTGGAGTTTTCTGATTTAGACTTGGTAGTTTCCACCACCGATAAAGTGGTTGTGATGCTTGAGGCAGGAGCAAAAGAAGTTCCCGAAGAGAAGTTTTTAAAAGCGATAGAGTTTGGTCAAAAAGAAGCCCAAAAAATTATTCAGTTAATTTTAGAACTTCAAAAAGAAGTCGGCCTAAAAAAACAAAAATATCTTGTAGAAAAACCATCTTTGGAATTAATAAAAGAAGTAGAAAAAGAAGCGGGAGAAAAAATAAAAGAAATTATACAAGAAGCGGCTGCTCAAAAAGAGTCTTTAAATTTTTTGACGGAAATAAAAGAGGCTTTGGCGGAAAAATATCCAAACGAAAAGAAAAATATTGTTTTTGCTGCCGTAGATCAACTTTTAAAGAAAACTATTAGAGAACAAATAGTGGAAAAGGGGATTCGGCCTGATGGAAGAAAACCTACCGAGATTAGGCCAATTGAGATTGAAGTAGGAATTTTACCGCGAACTCATGGCTCGGCAATGTTTAAAAGAGGGAATACCCAGGTTTTGACGGTGACTACTTTGGGTTCTCCTTCTTTGGAGCAATTAATTGAAAGTGTTGAAGGAGAAGAAACAAAACGCTATATCCATCATTATTATATGCCTCCTTATTCAGTAGGAGAAGTGGGAAAAGTTGGTTGGCCCTCAAGAAGAGAGGTGGGTCATGGAGCGTTGGCAGAAAGGGCGCTAGAACCAGTAATTCCCCCTGAAGAGAAGTTTCCCTATACTATTAGGGTAGTTTCTGAGGTGATGTCTTCCAATGGCTCAACATCGATGGCTTCGGTTTGTGGTTCAACTTTATCTTTGATGGACGCGGGAGTACCAATCAAAGCTCCGGTTTCTGGGATTGCTATGGGAAAAGTTGGTCAGGTAATTCTTTCAGATATTGCCGGTTTGGAAGATTTTAATGGCGATATGGATTTTAAAGTTGCGGGAACGACAAAAGGAATTACTACCGTTCAACTTGATGTGAAGGCCTTGGATTTAACTTTAGATTTAATAGAAAAAACTCTTAGTCAGGCTAAGGAAGGAAGACTTTTTATTTTAGAAAAAATGCTGGCAGTTTTACCGGCGTCTCGGGTTCAAATTTCTCGATTTGCCCCCAAAATAGAAGTGTTGCGGGTTCCAGTAGAAAAGATTGGGGAGGTAATCGGTCCGGGAGGAAGAATGATTAGAAAAATTATTAATGAAACAGGAGCAACAGTAGATATAGAAGATGATGGAACAGTCACTGTTTCTTCTCCTGATAAAGCAAGCGTTCAAAAGGCAGTTGCCTGGATAAAAGGGCTTACCAAAGAAGCAAAAGTAGGAGATATCTTTTTGGGGACAGTTAAAAGAATTCAACCCTTTGGGGCTTTTGTAGAGATTTTACCTGGAAAAGAAGGATTAGTTCATGTATCTCAAATGGGAAGAGGTTATGTTACTAATCCCGCTAGGTTATTAAAAGTTGGCCAAAAAGTAAAGGTAAAAGTAATTCAGATTGATGAATTAGGAAGAATTAACCTTTCTTTAATAAGTTCTCCTCCCTCTTGGCGGAGGTAGTTAATTATGTCAGATAAGCCTGCCGAACTTTTAAAGGAAATTTCAAAATTAAAAGAAAAAATAGAAAAAGCTTCTTTACCTCCTGAACTAAAAGAGAGAGCCGAGGAAATGATTCTTCGACTTTCTCGAATGGCGAGGCTTGGAGAGTATTCTTTGGAATACGAAAAAACTGCTAATTATATAGATTGGATTGTTTCTTTACCTTGGAATAAGAGAAGTGAAGATATTTTAGACTTGAAAAAGGCAAAAGAGGTTTTAGATAGAAATCATTATGGATTAGAAGGAGTAAAGGAAAGGATTTTGGAATATTTGGCAGTTTTAAAACTACAAAGGGAAAAATATCAAAAAGAAGAATTTAAAGTCGCCCGGGCGCCAATTTTATGCTTTGTTGGTTTGGTAGGAACAGGAAAAACAACTTTGGCTTATTCAATTGCCGAAGCTTTAGGGAGAAAGTTTGCCCGAATTCCTTTTGGTGGGATGGGGGATCCGTTAGATTTGCGAGGACAGTCGCGTCTTCGTCCTGACGCTGAACCGGGTTTGATAATAAAAGCTTTAAGAAGAGCAGGAACAAAAAATCCAGTTATTCTTCTTGATGAAATTGATAGGGTCACAGATGAAGGGAGAGCGAGTATTATGGGAGTTTTAGTTGAGCTTTTAGATCCAGAACAAAACTTTGCTTTCCGTGATCATTTTTTGGATTACCCTTTTGATTTATCAGAAGTTTTGTTTGTTGCTACTTGTAATAATACCACTAATATTTCTGTAGCGGTAATGGATAGACTTGAACCAATTCAAATGCCTTCCTATACCGATGAAGAAAAAATTACTATTGGAAGAGATTATATTTTACCAAAAACAATGGAAGAAATGGGTTTGGAAAAAGATCAAATTAAGATTGACCCTGATGTTTGGCCAAAAATAGTAAGACCTCTGGGCTATGATGCGGGAATTAGAACTTTGGAGCGTACTATCAACGGTATTTGCCGTAAAGTAGCAAAAATGATTGTTGAGGGTAAGGGAACGCAGTTCCACGTTACTACTGCGAACATGAAAGAATTTTTACCGAGTTGGTGAAATTTTAATTAATTAAAACCTTCTCTTTAATTATTTAAAAATGGATTTAGAAGAAAAAAATAAGGAATTAGAAAAAATTGCTCGACAAGTATCTAACTGTAAAAAGTGTTCGCTTTATAAAAATGCTACTAAGCCGGTTCCAGGCGAGGGAAATCCTCAGGCAGAAGTAATGTTTATTGGTGAAGCACCGGGATATTGGGAAGATCAACAAGGACGTCCTTTTGTTGGTCAGGCGGGAAAATTGCTTAATGAATTACTCCAATTAATTAAATTACCTAGAGAAAGTGTTTTTATTGCTAATGTTATTAAGCATCGACCGCCAGGAAACCGTGACCCTTTACCCGAGGAAATTGAAGCTTGCAAAGAATTTTTAGATGCCCAAATAAAAATTATTGACCCTAAAATAATTGTCACTTTAGGAAGATTTTCTTTAAATAAATTTTTGCCAGGCGAATTTATTTCTAAAATTCATGGACAGGCAAGGTTTGTAGAATTTGCTGGTAGAAAAAGAATTGTAATTCCAATGTACCATCCTGCGGCTGCCTTAAGAAATGAAAGAATAATGAAGGAGTTAAAATTTGATTTTCAAAAAATTCAAAAGTTTTTAGAAGATATTTCTTCAGAGGAAAAAGAGGAAGAAAATAAAAAGGAGGAAAATAAACAACTAAGTTTTATATAATTTAATTAATTAAATTAGTTTTTTAATTATTTAAAATGGGAAAAGACAGTCTAAAAATTATTTCTCTTGGTGGATTTGGTGAAGTAACCAAGAATATGTTTGTTTACGAAACTTCTAATGACATCTTGGTTGTGGATTGTGGAGTTGGTTTTCCGGAAGAGGAAATGATAGGTATAGATTTAATTGTTCCGGATATCTCTTATTTAAAAGCAAGATTAGGAAAAGTTAGGGCGATTATTCTTTCACACGGGCATGATGATCATATCGGTGGACTTCCCTACATTTTGCCTCAACTACCAAAAAATTTACCAGTTTTTGGTCCAAGGTGGGCAGTGGCTTTGTCGGCTTTAAAACTTCAAGAATTTGGACTATCAGCAAATTTTAATGAAATAAATGAAAAAAGTAGAATTAAACTTGGAGATTTTTCTTTAGAATTTATTCAGGTTACTCATTCTATACCCGATACTTACCATATAGTGATTAAAACTCCGGTAGGAATAATTTATCATGCTGCTGATTTTAAACTAGATTTAATCCCGGTAATGGGAAAACCAACGGCTCAAGAAAAAATTAAGGAGGTAGGGAAAAGGGGAGTTTTATGTTTACTTTCAGACTGTTTGCGGGCAGAAAACCAAGGATTTACGCCGGCCGAAGCAAAATTAGAAGAGATGTTTGAGGAGGAGATGAAAAATTGTCGGGGAAAATTCTTAGTAACCACTATGTCTTCAAACATTTCTCGTTTAAAACAAGCAATTGATGTTTCTCGTCGTTTAGGAAGGAAGGTAGTTTTATTAGGAAGGTCAATAAAAGAAAATATGAAATTAGCGGAAAAATTAGACTACCTTAGATTTCCCCAAGGCACCTTTATAGATAAAAAAGAAATTAAAAATTATCCGCCAAACCGTTTAACTTTATTGGTTGCTGGTAGCCAGGGGCAGATTGGTTCAGCTTTAGATAGAATTGTTGCTCAAGAATTTGATTTTGTTAAAATTCAACCTGGAGATAAGGTAGTATTTTCTACTGATTATATTCCCGGAAACGAAACAGCAATTTACCGACTAATTGATAATATTTACCGTCTCGGCGGAGAAGTGGTTTATCAAGATATTCATAGTAATGTTCATGTTTCTGGCCATGGTTCTCAAGAAGATTTAGGAAAATTAATGAAAATGGTTAACCCGCGCTTTATGATTCCAATAGGAGGAAATTTTCGTCATATGGTTGCCTATCAAAAATTGGCGGTGAGTAAAGGGTTTAAATCTCAACAGGTTCTTTTACCAGATGATGGAGAAGTAGTTGAGTTCTTTTCTGGAGGAAAAGTAAAAATATCTCAGAAAATTGAAATTCATGATGTTTTGATTGATGCTATAGAAGGCAAAGATGTGGAAAGTATTGTTCTTCGCGATAGAAAAGTCTTAGCCGAGGAGGGAATGGTGGTGGCGGTTGTCGTTTTAGATAAACAAACTCACCTTCTTCAGGGAGAACCGGAAATAATTACCAGGGGCTTTATTTATGCTAAAGAAAATAAGGACTTTTTCCGACAAGCTAAAAATAAAGTTCGTCAGGTAGTTAAAAAAATGAAGGGAAAAGGAGCGGACAGACAGATTATTCGTCGCAAACTCCAAAATGAACTTGAGAGGTTTTTCTTCAAAACAACCAATCGCCGGCCAATGGTTTTGCCAATAATAATTGAGGTTTAAATTTCTTCCGAGTATAATTAAACTATCATGGCCAGAGGGAGAAGAAGAAAACCATTTAAGCTGAAACTTAAACAAGAGACAGTTTATACTTTCTCTTCAGTTGCTCTTTTTTCTTTAGCAGGTCTAATTATCCTTTCTTTTTCTCGCCAAGGAAAATTTTTGACTAGACTTTGGTTATTTTTGACTTCTTATTTCGGTTGGGGGATATTATTTTTCCCCTTTTTACTAATTTTAGCTGGCTTGATGCTTGTTCGTTTAAAATGGCGGATTACCAGGCCAAATGTTTTGTTGGGAGGAGTGATTTTACTGATTTCTTTAATTTCTTTAACCAGGGCCGGTTTAGTTGGTTTAGAAATTTGGCAAAATTTGGTTGTTTTTCTTACTAAACCAGGAGCAGCTCTTGTTCTTTTTGGTTTTTTCTTTGTTGGTTTAGTAATTACCTTTGAAACTTCTTTAGAAGAAATTTTTCTTTTTTTAGAAAAAATTTTTAATTTACTAAAATCAACAAAAGGAAGAATAAGAAAAATTAGAAAGCCGGTTATTATTACCAAAACTCCTCCGCTGGTAGAGGAAAAAAGAGTCGTTCCCGCTCCTGTTGTTTCTTCTAAATCATCTGCTAAGGAGGAGATTGAAGAAGTTCCTGTTCAACAAACAGCCTCAGTAAAAGGTCAGCTGTGGGAATATCCGCCACTAAGTCTTTTAGATGATGTTGTTTCCGGAAAAGCAGATCGAGGAGATGTTAATAAAAATGCAGAAAAAATAGAAAAGACCCTGGAATCTTTTGGAATTTCTGCGAGGGTGGTGGAAATTAATCCGGGGCCAGCAGTAACTCAATACGCTCTGGAGATTCCCTTAGGAACAAAACTCTCAAAAATTACTACCTTGGCTACTGATTTAGCCTTAGCATTAGCTGCCCCCACTGGGCAGATAAGGATTGAAGCACCAATTCCTGGACGTTCCTTAGTTGGGGTGGAGGTTCCTAATTATTCTATGGAAATAGTGACTCTTAAACAAATGCTTAGTTGCGAAAAAATGAAAAAAGCAAAATCGAAGCTTACTGTTGCTTTAGGATTGAATGTTTCCGGCGAGCCAGTAATTGCAGATATTTGTAAAATGCCCCACGTTTTGATTGCTGGGGCCACTGGAAGTGGAAAATCTGTTTGTATTCATTCTTTTATTAATGCTATCCTTTTTCGGGCTTCTCCTTGGGAAGTAAAATTTATTTTGGTTGATCCAAAGAGAGTTGAATTAACTCAATATGAGGGGATTCCTCATCTTTTAACCCCGGTAATTGTTGAGCCTAATAAAGTTTTAGCTGCTCTAAAATGGGCAATTTCGGAGATGGATAGAAGATATAAGCTGTTTGCCGAAGTAGGAGTAAGAAATTTGGAGGCTTACAATGAACTTTCCGGTTTTGCTGCTTTACCTTATATTTTAATTATTATCGATGAGTTAGCGGATATTATTCTTTTTTCTCCGGCAGATATTGAAGATGCAATTTGCCGAATTGCCCAAATGGCAAGAGCAACCGGAATTCATCTAATCGTTTCTACCCAAAGACCCTCGGTTGATGTTTTGACTGGTTTAATTAAGGCCAATATTCCCTGCCGAATTGCGTTTAATGTTTCTTCTCAAGTTGACTCCCGGGTAATTATTGATATGCCGGGAGCAGAAAAACTTTTAGGAAGGGGAGATATGCTTTTTATTCCTCCTGACCAAGCAAAACCAACTAGAATCCAAGGAACTTTTGTTTCTGATGGAGAAATTCATCGGGTAATTGATTTCTTAAAAAAGCAAGGATTGCCACCCCAATATAAAGAGGAAGTGACTACAACGACGACGGAAGTAAGAATAGGAGAAGGAGAAGCAGAAGAAAAAGATGAACTATTTGATGAAGCGGTGCGAGTGATTCGTCAGTATGATCGTGCCTCAGCCTCTTTACTTCAAAGGCGATTAAAAATTGGTTATGCCCGAGCGGCAAGGATTATGGATCAAATGGAAAAAGCAGGAATTGTTGGTCCGGCAGAAGGAGCAAAACCCCGAGAGGTCTTTGTTAAAAACGCTGATGAATATTTGGCTTCTAGACAATGAAAACTGTTGGCCAAATTTTAAAAAACGCCCGATTAGAAAAACAAATTTCTTTAAACCAGGCCTCTGAATTTCTTAAAATTAGAAAGGAGTTTTTAGAGGCATTGGAAAATGATAATTTTTCTGTTTTGCCTTCTTATATTTCTACTGCCGGTTTTCTTAAAAATTATGCTGAATTTCTAGGTCTTTCTCCGGATTCGGTTTTGGCAATTTTTCGAAGAGATTTTTCTCTTCCAAAAGAGTCAACCCATAAAAAAAGAAGCCCTTTTTCTTTTAACTTTAATTGGGCTCCTAAAAATATATTAATTTTAACGATAATTATTTCTCTTTTAGGTTTGGGAGGATATTTAGGTTTTCAATATTTTTCTTTTAGAAAAGCTCCCTTTTTGGAATTAATTTCTCCTTCTGAGGGAGAAAGAGTTTTTCAAGAGAAAATTGAAATAAAAGGAAAAGCTCAACCAGACTCTTTAGTTACTATAAACGATACTCCTGTTTTTCTTTCGTCGAATGGAGAATTTCGTTTTGAAATGGAGGTTTTTCCAGGAGAAAACAAAATTATAGTTGTGGCTAAAAATAAATTTGGGAAGGAAACCAAATTAGAGCGTACAATTTTCCGTCTTGACAAATAGATTTTTATTTTTAATACTTAAATAAAATGACAGAATCTGCCCAACTTCTTTTAATCGTTGTGGTTACTACCCTAACAATTCTTCTAACGGTTGTTGGTGTAGAAGTTTTTCTAATCCTTAAAGAAGTTAAAAAGTCAGTAGAAAAAATAAATAAAATTCTTGATGATGCAGGGATGATTTCTGAATCGGTAGCAAAGCCTATTGTTTCTGCTTCTTCATCTTTGGGGAGCCTTTCGGGAATAGCAGGTCTTTTGGGCTTAATTTTTACCAAGAAAAGGAAGAAAAAAGAGGAGGAAGAAGATGAACGAGAATAATAAAAGCGGAGAAAGTTTTTTGACAGGATTAGTTTTGGGAATAATTTTAGGTGCTGGTTTTATTTATTTTCTTTCGTCAACTGAAGAAGGAAAAGTAATTAAAAAAAAGTTAAAAGAAAAAACTGAAGACGCCTTAGATAATTTGGGAGAACTAATAGAAGAAATTGAAGAAAAAGGGGAAGAATTTAAAGAAAAAGCAGCGCAGATTCAAAAACAACTTGAAGAAAAAACAGGTGAGAAAAATTTTTCCTCAATAGAAAAACTTCGCGAGAGAGGCCGTCGGGCAATTAAATTTTTTACCCGTAATGGTAAACCCCTAACTTAAATTTTTTCTACTTGCTTCGAAACTAATTTTTGGGTATTATTAGGTCAAATGAAATCCCAAGATTTAAAAAAGAAATTTTTGGATTTTTTTGTCGAAAAAGAGCACAAGATTTTGCCAAATTTGCCTTTGGTCCCGGAAAACGACCCCACTACCCTTTTTATCTCTGCCGGAATGCAACCTTTAGTTCCCTATCTTTTAGGAGAGCCTCATCCATTGGGGAAAAGGCTTTGTAGTCTACAGCGTTGTTTGCGTACCGGAGATATTGAAAGCGTTGGTGATGTTTTTCATTTAACTTTTTTTGAAATGCTTGGCAACTGGTCGTTGGGAGACTATTGGAAAAAAGAAGCCCTTTCTTGGAGTTATGAGTTTTTAACTAAAGTTTTAGGATTAGATCCTGGGCGTTTCCATGTAACTATTTTTGCCGGTGATAAAAATGCCCCCAAAGATGAGGAATCAGAAAAAATTTGGCTTTCTTTGGGAATTCCCCGCCAAAGAATTTATCCCCTACCAAAAGAAGATAACTGGTGGGAGGCCGGAGCTACTGGACCTGGAGGGCCGGATAGCGAAATTTTTTATGATACTGGAAAAGCTCCCTGCGGTCCAAATTGTCGACCGGGAGATGGTTGTGGTCGCTTTTTTGAAATGTGGAATAACGTTTTTATGGAATACAATCGGAAACCAGATGGAACTTACGAAAAACTTAAACAAAAAAATGTTGATACCGGAATGGGAGTGGAAAGAACTTCAGTGATTCTTCAGGGAAAATCTGATGTTTTTCAAACTGATGTTTTTGCGCCAATTATTGCCAAAATAGAGGAAATTTCCCACAAAAAATATTCTTCTGGTCAACGGCCGATAAGAATTATTGCTGATCATTTGCGGGCGGCAACCTTTTTGGTTGCTGATGGAGTTTTACCTTCAAATGTTGAGCAAGGTTATGTACTACGGCGGCTGATTCGCCGGGCAATTCGTTTTGGAAGAAATCTAAAACTCCAGCCAGGGTTTACCAAAAAGATTTCTCAAATTGTGGTAGAGACAATGGGAGAGGAATATAAAGAATTAAAAGAAAAAAAGGAGGTGATTTTTCAGGTTTTAGAAGAAGAAGAGAAAAAATTTTATCGTCTTTTGGAAAAAGGGCTAAAAGAGGCAGAAAAATATCCCAGTTTGGATGGCAAAATTGCCTTTTGGCTTTATGAAACTTATGGAATTCCTCTGGAGATGAGCGAGGAAATTGCCCAAGAAAGAGGCCAAAAGATTGATAAAAAAGCTTTTGAAGAGGAATTTAAAAAGCATCAGCAACTTTCTCGTCAGGCAACCAAAAAAAGATTTGCCGGTGGT
>Ga0078972_1009196_pt1 | contig 19741 bp, 10 predicted proteins | sample YelNatPaOPGAMG01_FD_67568 | JGI IMG/M metagenome (GOLD analysis project Ga0078972, IMG submission 67568) | Hot spring thermophilic microbial communities from Obsidian Pool, Yellowstone National Park, USA - OP-RAMG-01 (SPADES assembly) (version 2) | ecosystem: Environmental > Aquatic > Thermal...
CCACGGCAGCGTCTTTCGCTTTTTCATGTGCTTTGAAAGGTTAAATGCGAGTCCCTGTGTTTGACTCAGGCCTAGTTTTCACAAAGCGCGTACAAATATAGATGCCGTCGTTCTCCATCATTCCTATTATGTGCCTCCTATTTTCCCTGTGTAAACGAGAAACCGTGAATGGATATCGTCAGTGCTATTCGCAAACCTGTTCGAATGCTTCATGGTTTCTTGCAGAGAAAAGCCGCAGCTTACTCTAGAGGCTTTACAGCGCAGTAGCGTATAGAAGTGTCTACTTTGATATTGTGATCTCTGATGCGACATGTGCAGACCATAAGGAAAAGCGGCTTGAGAAGCTGAGGGCGCTCGCTTACCGTCGATACAATCTGGTCTGCTCCGGAGCGCGCTGCTCGAAAACACGAAGAGGCGCATGATGCTAGAAAATTCGGCATCAAGTTCCGAACATCCTTTGGATGCAACCGTTGTCGGTACTTACCCGAGATCAGTACGATGAGTTTGGTCGATCTGAAGCGACTCCTGCTCTCCGTGCCGCATATCTTTCATGCTCGTTGCGAACTCGAACGCTTCCGAAACCACCAGCTACTCATTTGCATCTGTCGATGCCGCATGAAACGTTTCCATTCTGCGCTGCTTTTCTGGGCCAGTATAATGCGGCTATCACTAGTGCAACGTCCACAGGCTGCAACCCATGAAGAGCTCTAAATTTACCAACACATGATTTCTGGATTGCTCTGATGCTTTCTACCACGGGCGCTGGTGATGAGGCGACCACCTGCATGTCGCGGAGACGCGTCAAGCTATTCTCGGAAGCATGTGTGCATACCATGGATCCTGCGATAACACGGTTTTGCATCAACTGTTCAGAGCATCAGTTGGCGCACGATGGTTCAACAGGAGAATTCGAGAGGAATTCGGACAGCTGGCAGGCCTGAGTCCAGACCTCCGAAAAACAGTTTCTCGACGAGACGCCGCAACCTGAGAGAGGTTATGCGAGCCCGCTTCGTGTACAAAGCCTCACGATCCCGAATGGCGCCCCGCATCACTCGTTTTGGAAGATCCTCACCATGAACGTCGTTTATTACGACGGCTTCAGGACGGATCCGTAGATATCTTTCCGATCCGACAGTCTTTTCTTGTTGTCCTTCTTGGTTGCACCTTTGGGAGCAGCTCATTCTCTTCTTTGTCCGATGATTTCTTCACCTTCTCCTGTGCTATGTGGGGTGACATTTCCGTGGTTGCCATGAACTACATCTGTTTTTCCTTCGGGATTTAGACGAATTGGATGGACTTGGGGCCGAAGCTCGCCTGTTCTACGTATGTATTTTCTCTTCCTCGAGCACTTTTTCGTCACCTTCCCCGTAGCGAGCACGTCAGTGGACAGGAACGCGCTTTTCCGCTCCATCTCGTGCACGAAGAGAGAAGCAACAAAGCACTTGAGAGCTGCTGCAGAGAGAGCATTACCCGTCGAAGAGCGGTTTCAGACCTACGAACGACACGCATGTTGTTCTATGAGCCTAAAAATGATGTGAGACAGCGAAGGAGTTGCTTCCGATTGGATTGAAATGAAAAGTGTAGTCTGGTACGAACAGCAGCTCATCGCAAATCTCAGTTGCGTACTTGTTGACAGCTTTCTACTTATGCAGAGCGACGTTGTCTAAGGCTAGGGCAGAATAACGTGGGACATGGAAGCTACGAGGTGCTTTGACGAAGGATGAGGTGTTGGACGATCCCGTCCGGTTGGCGATATGCAGGCGACCACACAACAGCATCGCCGCTATGGCTAGTGTCGTTGTCATTCTGCTTCTTTCTGTTGTAGAAACAGCAGTTTGCCAATCGTTTTGGACACATATTCAGGACTACATTGTTTCCAGACTGCACGCTTATCGAATGAGAAGAATATCCGTCCCCGCAGAAATTAGCGTTCGCGTTTCAATACGGAATCTAGTGTGTGTTGTTCAACGCATGACGCTTTCCCCGAGAAGCGCGCCTTTCTCTTCGTCCATACATGTCTCTTCATATCGATTCGTGCCATGGATACAGAATCTTTCCATCCTCTCACTTCTTTGCTAGAATTTCGGAGAGAACGTACGGATTGGAATGCATTACCGGGACGACAATCTTGCGCTTGAAAAGTGTGATAACTTCTGGTTTGATTACACGATGCTCTGGATAAGGACTACAAGAAGCGCGGTTCACGTATTTTCTGACGGTAGCATCACTGTCTTGTACAAGTAAGGTCGTTTTCACAAGTTACCATTGACAACAAAGTCTTTTGGCATCCTCTTTTCAATTCGCAGGATACATTCATTTTATTGAACATGTACGAGAAAAGTAAACAAGAACGAAAATTGTGCCAGTACATCTATTCTAGAATTCACTGCACTGTGTAGAACGTATGTGCTCCGCCTCCATCTCAACAGCACGTATCAGGAGCACAGCACCAGCAGTCTGTTCGCGTCGGTGCTCGGCACCTCTGCGTAGCAAGCGTTAGGCGAACCTGTGGAGCTGGAAAACACAGGACGTGCACGCGTTCGCAGTCGCACGGTTCGCGGTATCACGAGAAAACCACGCCCGCCCTGGTGCGCTTTCGTGGGCCCTTGGCATAGCCAGCCGTGCGTGCGGTCTGAGTGTATCGCTTTTGATTCATGGATGTGTTTTCAGGAAATTCGAAAAGCTCCAATGACGCCGCATAGCCTGTCAGGCACTCGATCTTAAAGTAAGACGTAAGATGTAAAGAAACAGAGCAAGGCTTAAGCGGAACGAAAAACCTTTTGTCGAGTATGCAAACTCCACATATATTCTTGAGGATAACGCGGTATTACGAGAGACAAGCTTCACGCGAGAAAACTCCAGAAGCTTGTACAGCTACACAGAGTGGTTCCTTCTGCCCCCACAACGCTAAAAGGGCATCTAGCTTGCTGCGAGGACAGCATCAGTCAGACGAGCTGGCAGCTCGCCTGCTCGCAGGGCATTACATATCTCGTGGGCAGCGAGCTTTCCACTGAGCACTGCGCCTTCCATGCTTGCGAAATACATTTGTTGGGTGTAGTCTCCCGCCAGGAAGAAATTTTTGATTGATGTTTTCTGTGCCGGCCGATACGGTTGGAGTCCTTTTGTGGTCTTGTACACCGATCGTGGCGTTTTCACCACGTGGTACTTGCGCAGGCGTGCCGGTTGCTCAGCGTGCGGGCCAAAATGACGCGGAAAGAGAATCTCGAGCTCTGCCATCGTTGCTTGCACAATAGCTTCATCGGAACGACCAATCCAATCTTTCGCTGGCGCGAATACGAGTTCCAGCATGGACCGGTCTGGGTCCGCGTACCCTCGACAGGTATTGCTCATGTCGGCGTAGACACTTAGAAGCGGCGAACGGGAGAAAAGCAAATGGTCAACGTCGGTGAGCTTCCGATCAAACCACAGGTGAATATTGATAACGGGAACACCTTCCAGATGTTCAAGACGAGCGAACTCGGGGAAAGTATGTTTCCATACCTCTGGAACGAGCAATTTCAGAATGTCTACGGGTACAGCAGATACATAGGCATCGGCTTCAATCACCTCTCCAGATTTGAGTTTCAAACCTCGAACGAGGCAACTTTTCTCGTCGTAGATAATTTCGCTTACTCGTTGGTTGCATTTAACGACTCCACCTGCAGCTTCTATGGCCTGTACCAACGGTTCACAGAGCCGCTCAGGTGGCGCACCGTCCAGGAACGCCATCTTGCTACCCTTTGCCTCCTGAAGGAAACGGTTCAAAGCAACGAGTACAACTGAAGCGCTGATTTCGTCGGGATTGATGAAATTCAACGCTTTGCTCATTGCAATAAAGATCTCATCATTCACACGTTCGGGTATACCTTGCTGGCGAAGCCACTCCGTCCAGGTGAGTTTGTCGCATCCATCGACATACGCTTGTCCCTTCAGCATTGCTGGTACAAGGCCCCTCGCAAACAGCACTTTCTCCCGCCAGGTTAGCATTTCACGGTTCGAAAGTATCGCCCAGATCCCGTTCAAGGGCGCCGGAAGTGCTTCGGGAAAGTCGAAACGCGAGTACTCACCAGGTCTCTCCCGCATGTTGAAAATCATGGAGTGCTCTTTCCATTGGAGACGGTCTTCAATACGGAGCTCACGAAACAACTGGAGCATATTTGGGTACGCGCCAAAGAAGATATGCAGACCGGTTTCGTACCAGTCACCGTCGGCGTCCTTCCATGCGGCTACCTTGCCACCAAGCACATTCCGCGACTCGAGCACGATAGGTCGAACGCCTGCCTCGGCCAGGTACTTCGCACAAGAGAGACCTGCAAGCCCACCGCCAGCGATAACGATCTCTTTGCCTGGTATGCCAACTGGCTGAGGCGCCTGTAGCGGTGGAACAGGCCGTCCTAGGAGCCCTCGCAGACAGAGGCGGCGAGGCCGCACGCTCCCGCATCTATAAGCGTGCAGGCGAGTAGAACCTACTCGTCCAGGACACCATGCCCCCAAGTGCTTGTTGAAAACTCCACATGGAAGAATGAAGGCGCTGTCTTGTTCACCGGCAAGTCCTCGACTCGTGCTGTAGCGAAGCGGCCTCGACTCGAAGCTGTTCACCCTGACGCCGGACTCGAGCCGTTGTTCGAATGCGGCCGCAACACTCATTTGATACGAAAAGCGAAAGTGTAAATCTATTGAAATCCTACGATTGTGGAGCTTGTGCAGGTTTCGAGTGTATGCAAAGACTCCAATATACGTTTCTAAGCGTTGCGTGACTCAGAGAAGAGTTATTTTGTTGGAATCGATGGCGATCATTGCAAACGTGAAGACTGTATAAGCTAGACATTTGGAATAATTCAGAATAAAAAGGACGGAGAGGATATTTTACCGAGACGCCCTTGGTATTGCAAGCAGCTTTCGAGATGACGCCGCTCTGTCTCCGTGCAGCGACCGCACACGATAGGACGTATGAAACTACCAGAATATCCGAGAAGAAGTATAGGTAATGTAACTTGGAGGGGAGTTTGATGGATACTTCACCGTGCACTGAAAAAAACCCAAAAAGAAAAGAAAAAAGCGCATAATCGGAGAACGTTGACCAAAGTAAACGTTTTGTGAATGAAAAAAATTGCAAGCAGCTGTCCCGGAACACTCCATGCGTTTCGGACGTATCGGCTCTCGCATAGGCTCTTTGATCGCTTGCTCTGCAGCGCACGCAAATCGACCTCTACAACGGCGAAGCCTGTGGACCCAGCGCCGTCCCGGTCAACACTATTCCGAGACCAAACCTTGTTCGCAGCGTATCGTCGGGTACTACGCGTATCGCACCGCCGCGACAGCAGTCAAGCCCAGGTGCTATGAATCACGGGAAGCGGCCGCAGCTGTGGCTCTTATTTCTTTTGGCGGAGCATAAAGCGCGCCTCGAATCCTAAATTTCTCTCATCAACAGCACACGGACACGCACCTGGCATCCCAGCGTCTTCGACGCGTATCAGGAATCCGCCGCGCATTGCATCCGAGATCCGCGTACAGCCATGGAGACGCGTCTGTATTCGCCGCGCCTCAAGCGACGATGATGCGCAGCCACAGGTGCAGGCGCAGGCGGCCGCCGCAGTCACCGCCGAGGTCGTCGGCGGCGCCCCAGCTGCGTCATCACGCCTCACTGGACGCGCTGACGATACACTGAGCAATAATTTGTCTTTTGGAACGTCTGCACGTAGCCGAGTGTCTGCAAGCTCAATCAAACGGAATCCACTTGTAGACCAGTGCCATGTTCATTTTCGCTGCACCAAGCATAACTAATGTCGCAGCGAGGGGAGACTGTCGGAGGCCTGCACGCTTCAGTGTACCGCAACTCGTAGCGAGCCGTACGGCGTCGTTCACCCCGTCGATGCGGCGCTGGCTCCCAAGGCCCGCCGTTCGCTGTGGCGCGCGCAGTACTCGCATGGCTGTCGCAACAGAAGAAGAAGTTGCTGGTCGTGTTGTCCCCCTGGAGACTGTGCGCAACATTGGTATCGCAGCGCACATTGACGCTGGGAAGACGACGACGACGGAGCGAATTCTGTTGTACACGGGAATAACGCACAAAATTGGTGAGGTTCACGAAGGAACCGCGGTGATGGACTATATGGAGCAGGAGAGGGAACGCGGTATCACCATAACTTCTGCAGCAACGACCTGCTTCTGGCGCAATCACCAAATTAACATAATTGACACACCAGGGCACGTGGACTTTACAATTGAAGTGGAGCGCTCTATGCGCGTGCTTGACGGTGCTATCGCTGTGTTTGATGCGGTGTCCGGCGTTGAACCCCAGTCGGAAACTGTTTGGCGGCAGGCTGATCGCTATCGAGTACCGCGTATTTGCTTCATCAACAAGATGGATCGCGTGGGTGCCGACTTCTTCCGGTGCGTGGACGAGATACGCAAGCAGCTAAATGCGGTACCCGCGGTGATTCAGTTGCCGATCGGTTCAGAGTCGAACTTTGAGGGTGTCATAGACCTTGTGAACATGGAGGAAGTCGTGTGGCTGGGCGATGAATTCGGATCCAAGTACGAACGCCGACCAATCCGGGATTCGCTTAAAGCGCAAGCTCAAGAATGGCGCGAGAAGTTGATTGAAGCCGTTGCGGAGTCCGATGAAAAAGCGTTGGAGAAGTATCTCGAAGGGCAGGAATTCGGTGTAGACGAGTTGCGCGCACTTATTCGCAACGGCACCTGCAAAATCCAGTTTGTGCCTGTATTGTGCGGATCCGCATTCAAGAACAAGGGAGTGCAGACCTTGCTTGACGCTGTTGTCGAGTATCTGCCGTCACCGCTTGATGTAGAGCACGTGCGAGGTGTCTCCGTTGACGGTGAGAAGGAGATATATCGAGCAACTAGTGATCGCGAGCCATTCTCGGCTTTAGCCTTCAAGGTCCTAACTGATCCCTTTGTGGGAACGCTGACCTTTTGCCGGGTGTACTCGGGTGTCATTCGCAAGGGCGATACAGTACTGAATCCAACCAAGAACATTAAGGAAAGAATCGGGCGGCTGCTCCAAATGCACGCCGATGAGCGCAAGGACATTGAAACTGCGCGATCAGGAGACATCGTGGCCATTGCAGGGCTGAAAGACACCACTACTGGTGACACGCTTTGCGATGTCGACAACCCGGTTGTTTTGGAGCGCATGGTCTTCCCAGAACCAGTCATTTCTGTTGCCGTAGAGGCATCGAGCAAGGCCGATAACGAGAAGATGGGCGTCGCGCTCGCGAAGCTCGCCTCCGAGGACCCGTCCTTCCGCTTCAAGCGAGACGAGGAGACCGGACAAACCATTATTTCGGGCATGGGTGAACTCCACTTGGAAATCATTGTGGACCGCATGAAACGGGAATTCAAGGTAGACTGCAAGGTAGGTGCCCCGCAGGTCGCCTATCGTGAGTGTATCACAACCAGAGGCGAGATCGACTACACGCACAAGAAGCAGTCTGGCGGGAGCGGTCAGTTTGCTCGCGTGAAGATTATTTTCGAACCTCTCTCACCGGAGGAGGCAGCCAGCGGTGAAGACTTCGTTTTCGTTTCTGAGATCAAGGGCGGCTCGGTGCCGAAAGAGTATTTCGTCGGCATAACCAAGGCACTTGAATCCGAAATGTCGTCAGGCGTGCTCATTGGTGCTCCACTTTTGGGACTGAAAGCTCGACTGATCGATGGCGCGTACCACGAGGTTGATTCTTCGGTTCTCGCGTTCGAAATTGCCACCCGCGCTGCGTTTCGAGAGGGGATTCCCCGTTGCAAACCGCGCATCATGGAGCCCATCATGCGCCTAGAGGTGACAACCCCCGAAGAGTACCTGAGCAATGTCGTGGGCGATATCAACTCGCGACGAGGTTTGATCAATGAAATCGGGGATCGTGGAGCCCTGAAAGTCGTCAAGGCGCTCGTGCCACTATCAGAAATGTTTCAGTACGTTTCGGCCCTGCGCAGTATGAGCAAAGGTCGAGCGAATTACACCATGTTCTTCGAGAAATACGAACCAGTACCGCCAAATATTGAGAAAGAGCTACTGGAGAAATTCGGTGGCTCGCGCTCATCAAAGAAGTAATCACCTAAACAGCGGCGGAAAGCTTTTTCCTTAGAGTTCGGTACCTGTTTGTGCCGGTGGGATGCATAGCCAGTCGTGCGTTGCCTACATTCGTGCACCGGTTGCGCCTCCTGCGTGCTGATTCTTGCTCCATCGAGCAGACTCGCCCATCCATGTCGCACGCAAGACAAGACGTAGTCCATGGAGGCGTCTGCAAAATCAGAGGATACCCGCGAACGAGGCCGCACGCAGAGGGCGCCACCAGTGAAGTGATCAGCTAATCGCGACGAAACCAACACCTTTGGACAGCTGCTCCAGCTCGGCATCCATGGGGCGTTAGATAAGTCAGAAGACAGGCCTGGATGGCCAGATGCATGCGCGCGCTCTCATCACCGAGTCGAGAACGCTTAACGGAACCCTGTAGCAAGGACGTGTTGGTGTCTCTCGTGGCGATGTTTTTTGGAATTTCGTAGTCATGTTCGTGCGTACATCATCGCTAGCGTTCCTCATGAGCGCGACCTGGATCATTTCGATGAAACGTTTCCCGGAGAGGTGCACTTTCAAACTTATGTTTACAAGGTGCCGCGAAGCGCATTTACGTCTATTGTTCGACGTCCGTCGTCGCTCTTGCTGCCAGCTTTTGTACAGTCTGTATGCAGGCCGTATAGCATACGCGTTCGCAGACACGGCGTTGTGCAAAGGTGACTTTTGGACCGGAAGTCCACAGATTCGGCGATTTCGTTACAGGTCCGCGTCGGACATGATGCTCGCCGAGCATCCCTGGCCCTCACCGGTGCTGCGGATAGACACGATAAGCGCGCGATTTCCCGTGATTCGGGATGAATGCCTCTCACAAGGTTCCTGGAATACATGAACGCCACGCCGAGTCTCTCATCTGTGGGGTATGTACACTACCGTCTCGGAACAAGAATGCAAATATCAATCTGATGATAGAGAGTCTCAGGTATCGATGCAAACGCTTCCGTACTATTTTCAGCATCCGGTCGGAACGTCGGGCGTGCGCGGATCGGTACTTGAATACGGCTGGCGGGAATCGCGTTTGCGACGCGTTGTCCAAGATCCGAGATCGCCATCTACAGCAGCGCAGCGCAGCGCGAACAACGCGGAGTGCGCATGCGTGCCGTCGCATAGCGCGGGGTATCTCTCGGATGCACATCGGCACGCAGAGGAGCGTGACGTGTCCGTTCATGCGTGCGTGCTTGCGAGCGTGTCCGTTCATGCGTGCGCGTTGAGACACGCTGAGCAACGTACGGACGTTGTCGTTTCGTGTTCTTTCAGCGTTGCTTCTCTTTACGACTGATTCCCATCTCCTGCGGAATACAAACGTCTGCTGAAAAAACGCCTTGTCAGCGTCATTCATGACGTCGTTACTCTGGGATAGTTTCCATTCGTTTCTCCAGCAAACGCGTTTTGAAAACATCGAGTCGCACGATGACGCGGGAACCAGCGACTTGGAGACTGCCGTTGACGAAGCCTCTCCCGCTGAGCGTGCATTTTTGCTGAAGCGTCTCTGTGAGGTTTGCGTTGAAAGGCCTCTGGCGGGATCCCGTCTGCACCTTTTCGTGACAGTTTTGAGGCGTCTCCTTTGGACAGCGTTGCTCGAAATGGGTTACTGCGAGTTTCCAGATCGCAAGGAGTCAATAAAGGCACCCGTCTCGCGTGGGCTCCATTCCAAGCGCGCGCCCAAACGTAGACGAGTTAATATTGGGGCTGCTCTGGACTCCGAGGCAGTAAGCGTTCACGGAAACGCTGCAGCTTTCGAAGAGCCCGAGAGCGACGAGATTCAGCCCTCAGCGGGTGAGCTCGTCGAGCCGACGCCGGCAAATCGCGGCGAACCCAAGGACGAGCTCCACTGGGACTCCTGGCCTCCCCCCGAGCATGTCGTTACAGCTTGGCTTGTTCAGGCCACAGAGTCGAGCTTCCAGGAATGCTGGCCGCTGCCGATTGACGAATGGCTCGTCGTCGTTCGCGAGTCACCGGCTTCGAAGCAGCTCAAAGCTGCCACCGCTGAACGAGCCCTTCTAAGGATGCGAGAAACACGCCGTCTACCACCGCCACTGATTGCGGCATGGCTGCCGCTGCTCATGCTCTCCGGAACACGACGCGTTCTGCTTGAAGAGGCGCTTTCTAGCCTTCTGGCTCGCGACCGACTCGACATTCCACAATCTGTGCTCGAGCTAGCCTTTCGGCGAGATACAGCTTACGCCAAAGCACTTTTGCGTATCGCGCGTGGAATACAATATCCGCATTCCATCTGGCATCGAGAGGCCGGGGCTGTGCTTTTTCTACTCGTCGCGAGCATGCCATCGTTCCATGCAACCTGTACACATTTGTTATTGCGAAAGATTACGGAATACCTGGAGGATTTGATCCGAACCGAGCGAACAATCTTTGCTTTCCCCAACATGGAACGCCCGCGTTCACCGACACAAGCCTGCATGATCATAGCGTGCAGCAAACCGGAACTTTTGGAAACCATTTTGGACCTCATGAGCGCCTGCTTGGATGCGAACGTTGTATGGCCAGACTCAGACTTGGCGCTATTTCCCAGCGACGCCTTGAAAAAAGCCCCGCTTCGGACAGATGTAGCCGCCCGGACTTTGGAGAGAATAGCCGTAGCGCCTTCGCGGCGGCTTCCGCTCATGTCCTGGCAACGTTTGCTTCTCGGTGCGACGGCGACACAACCACAGGCTTTTCTTTCGGAGCGCAGCCGTCAATTGCTCAAGGAATACGTCGTCCGTCCGGAGACAGTGCCATTCTTGCGCAAGCTCATGCGATACCTCCCGGATCTGGCCGAAACCGCTATCTACCAGTGCCGCAAACTGCTGTTCCAAGCATCAAGCGTGGGCCAGATTCCTGTTGCGCGTGCACTAGCTTCCATGGTAGCTTTTCTGGGAACGCAAGAACAACCCAGGCAACCGAATTTCTGCTCTGGATCGCACAAACGTTCGGAATTGGTGTCCCTCGGTCAACTGCTCCCCGATTTCATGCTCCTTTCGTTGCGAATTCTGCAACAGGGCTCAGCGCAAATGCGGCGCGTCTGGTACGAAACCATCATAGAGGAAGTAGAAGGAAACGGCTTCGCGCCGGCCGTCGTTGGCATCTTGCGAACCCATTTTTATCGAACATTTTTCACCGCAACATGGAAGCCCTCTGCGCCAGAGATCGAGTCTCCCTTGAGGCCAGGCTCGCACTGGATCGACGACGATGCGGCGAGTTTGCTTTGCCTACTCGCGCTTGGACACGATATGGAAGGCTTCGACGATTTTGTTGCCCGACTGAGCTACATGGACCTTAGCCACCTCGATATACCGGCAGAAGTTGGGGACCAGCCTCTCGACGAGACCGATCGCGGCGTCCTAACTCGGCTGCTGCAGACCATTGAAACCGCCATCGTCATGTGGCCGATCCTTCACGTCGCCGAGATCCCGGACTTATCGCCGGACTCGACACCGGGCACTGTCGCGCAGCGCCGCCACCGAGCAGCCTCAACATCGGCAGGCGCAGACGATGCAGCCGCTGCAGGTGAAGTGATTGGAGCCTCACCAACTGGGAGTCACGAGTCGCAAAATCATTCACCTGGAGTGCCCGTAAGTCCAAGCCCCAATCTTGATCATCTCGGAGCGTTCCAGGTCGCTCATCCTGGTGGCGCTGCCATCCGTAATGACGACCTCGATTTAGGCGTCACCGAGCTGGCGTCTCGGCGAGAGCGGCCAACGCCCGCTGGGCGGTGTCAGCAACCTTACCGACACGCAGACATCCATGGAGAGAACGAGTCGGCACCAGCAATCGCGTCTGTTCCGAAGAGCGCCGGCGTACAGCGCCTCACCGAATGCACGGACTGGTCCCGCTTCCGAACGGTGATAGCACCCCTGCTGCGTTTGCATCAGCGAGCCATGGAGCGTCTCGGTGATCCGTATGCCATATGGCAGCGTGGTGGCTGCCACGCGTCGACAAGCATGAATGCGAAACACGACAAGACGGAAGCACAACACAAGACAACCTCGACGTCCTCGAAGGAAAAACGGAAGCAAACTTCCGATAATGATTCGGGCGTCGGACGCTCGTTGGGCGTCTCGTCTACGAACACTACCATACCTGCCACAGCATTGGAAAAGTTTCTCGCTTTACTCACGGAGACGCTGAGGACTGGCAGAGCTTTTCAAGAAATATTCAAGCTCCTTGAAATCGCTCTACGGAGACTGCTGCTCGTGCCGTCGTTCCCCGCAACCATGACGACGCAAGGGCGCCTGGTACCCACGCTTCTTCAAATGGTCGCTCTGCCGCTCTCCGGTACCGAGGCCGATACTGCGTACCTGCTCGCCATCCTTCTTTTAGGCAAAATACGACGCAGCTCAGCTGAGCATCTCCCGTTCCTCGCGGAGAAGCAGCAAGGATTCGTCTCTGCGCCGACCCGAGGAAGCGGCATTCTCCTCGCAGAGCAACGTCAGCATGCAGTTGCTGCGCTGCTTCGGAGCCTACGCTCCCACTCCTGGTCGCTTTGTGTGGCGAGCGCTGCCCTGCTGGGAGCCCTGGGGCCGCAAGCACAAGCCGCGCCTGTTCCAGAATCCGGGCAAACTCGCTGGGATACTGCGCTTTGGCGCCGCATTCGCGAATGCTTTGACAGCTCGCGAAAAGTACCGCTTCATCCAGCGATTCGGCAATGCTTACCCGCTGGTGGCAGCGATATCCGGCTCTTGTTTCACGCCTCACTTGCGGACTCGCTGGTACCGACATCGTGGTACCCGGAGCAGCACCTGTGCTCGATCGCTATGGACATCCTGCAAACCTGGGCGTCCTCCACCGTTCTGGACTGGAACGTACTTCGACTGTTTACTCTTCAGCTGCAGTCATGGCTGCAGGAATGGAACTGGCTTGTGGAGCGCGGCTATCAGTACAGCGAGTCGACGGCAAACGCTACCCAAGTTTCGCAGCACATCCTTCGCATCTGGGCGGACTGGGCGTGCGCCCTCAGCTTAGTGACCACGACCGCCTGCGGAGACGGGACCACTAACCTGGCCCGCGTCAGTGCTCCCGAGCTCATAGAATCGGAGCGAACACTTGTACCCGTTGTCGCGGTCGCTCCGTGGACCTTCATCCGAACCTGTGCACGGACGCAGACGCTCGGCTTTCAGTCGCTGGTGCGGGTGGCGCGGGCCGTGCACCAGAAACGTATCGCGCTTTGTCGCCCCGCATGGAAGCGAATGACTTTTGTAGCTAGTCAAGGGCTCGCCACCGCTGCCTACGATCTGCTGACTGCCGCAACCGAGCCCACTGCGGAGGAGTCTGCAGCCAAAATTCGTGACGAAAGCCAGCTCTTTCCGCAGCTTATATACGCACTGGAGAGCGCCGAAAAGGCCCTTTTTGCAACAAGTCAGACGTATCGGGATCCTGGCCTGGTTCGACGCCTTCGACGTCCGGTAGCGCGAGACTTTAAGCTTGCCGCATTTCAGACCTAAATAACCAGAGAAATCAAGAGCATTCTACGACCATGGGGTGTCTATGTAGAACAAGGCGCAGATGCCTTGCGACCGTTTCTGACTGTCCACCCACTACTCGTTTCAACTTCTTCCCGTACACTTCGAGCCTGCGAAGTTGCCCCGCAAACTTAGATCATCACATCTCCTCGGGTTTCGTCTTCAGCACCGCTCATTGTCTGACATGCATAGCTGCGTTAAAGTCTCGGTTCATGAACTTCATGCGGTGATTGTCGCTGGTGGAATGCATCAGTGCAAGGAGTGCTCGAACTCGTGCCCTGTGTGCGATTACAGCCGCTTCTCCTTCTTCGCTCGATCGTCGGCGAAGCGAGGATTCTATTCGGTTCTTCGTCAGACTGCCCGCGACACCGGACTTCAAAGTTCATACGGTTCCCTTGGATATTTTATTCTTCAATATAAACGCAACTGTTTATGCCTTTCGGTTGTAAACCGCGAAAAAGTATTTCATGACACGTGCTTTGGACTTGAACACCATTAAGGTGAAAGACTTGAGGTCAACCGTCCGGGCGTAAAACTGCAGCAGCGTGTGTACATCCATCGCGCGCTACCATACCAGTGCGCTATGTCATGTCCTCTCAGTGCAAACGCAGCAGTTATGCAGTGTCAACTGCGTCGGTATACGCTTCAAGGCTAGTCAATGTTCACGAGCACTGCTGCTACTGCCGCGACCTATTTGCTGGCAAAGGTGCTCCTCCTGTACGTCGACGCGGTACCTTTCTGGTACCAGGGTTCGGCTGCGACCTGGCCAGCAGGTTCGCAGCCAACTGAACCCTCTTGTAGCTGCACATCGGCTCTGGGGCCGGACCAGATTACAATCGAAGTTGTCCCGGAATAATTGGACCTAGAACCATGCCTACTCACCGTATCATTCGGTATAGAAAGCACCATGAACCGAGGCACCTTGATGGATGAAGCCTGAGCAGCTCGTCATCAAGATGCCAACTTTTTCTACGCATCTAGTCCAAATCATCCATCCATCGATCTATAGATCTGCCCGTATAGAAAGCGCGGTACGACCAGAGCGTTTATGGAAGCCGTGATCGTTAGACCAGCGTACTGGTCGATCGGTACGTTCCTGAGCTCCAGCACGTTATGGTTCGCGATCCTGTAACCATTGATTGTACGGCTCGATCGATGGAGCCTGCCTCATACGCGTAGCTCCGATATCGCTACCGAGGAACACACACACACACAGACCGTCACTGCACCTCTGCATTCGCCATATGGAGGTGCTCACCAGCGGCGTCAATCTGGAAAGAACAGGCGTCTGTCAGCACATGCGTATTCTCGAGACGAACCGTCTCTGCAAAGCTGCTGAATTCACGAATCTTAGACGCATTCGCGGTGATCAGGCCTTTGTAAAGCCTGTGCGAAGCTAGGCCAAACTCGGCATCTACATGCATTTCTCGTGATCGTATCTGCACTTCCAGGGGCAGGCCTTGCGGATGCCTGAGCGTGGTATGCAGCGATCGATAGCCGTTCGCCTTGGGCTGGTCGCAATAATTCTTAAATCGTCCCGGCAACTCCGGCCATACCTTGATGACGTGCTTGTAAACCTTCATACATACTTCATGTTGGTCAGTGGATTCATCGATGCCGTCGATGACGATGCGTAAAGCCACAATGTCGAGAATATCCTCACGCCGCTTCCCGCTACGAAGCATCTTTTTGAACGTAGAGAAGAGGTTTTTTGCGCGGCCGGTTATTTCGTAGCGATATCGCCGCAGCTCCGGATCATTCTGCAACGATGCCAGTAGCGTGGCGCACGCTTCTTGAATAAGCTGGTCTGCTTGCTCCCAGATATGCGCGTGCCACGACTCGCACGCCCGATACGATAACGGGAACAAAATCCGGAAACTGAGATCTTCCAGAGGCCACATGACAGCGCCCAGGCCCAGCGCGTACGCCAGCGGAACGTGGACCTGTAGCACGAGCAGTGCTAGCGCCTGCTGGTCATACGCCGGTGATTCGGACTCGACCTTCTGTTGCAAGTCTTGCAGCACTTGCGTCAAGCGTGCCAGTACCGCGCGTGCATCGCGCAAAGCTATCAAAATGTACTCGCGAAGACGTCGTGCGTTCTGCTCATCAAGATCGCCGATATCCACTAAGGCAGATTGTTCGATGGCACGTAGTGCATCAAGGTCCTCGACAATCGCCCGAACAGCGCCATCCAAGGGCGGGTAACGCAGCAGGGTTCGCGGAAGCGCATCCACGAGCGCTGCACAGATCGTATCAGCGTCGACTCCGAGACGCGCAAGAAAAGCCGCATTGCGAACACTGATCATGGACTCTTCACCGGGTAACTCAGCACATAGTCGAAGTGCTTGGAAGATGCGCTCCAGCGAATCCTTCGACTCAATGTGCGCGCACGCTCGCTGCAGCACGGGCCAGAGCACGTCGACGACAGCGTAAGAGCTCGCGTTCGACTCTCTGGACGTGTGTTGAATAGCCGGTACTGCTGGTGCCGGTAACCGCGCACAGACACAGTGTCTCGCGGTCTTCGCCGAGCCCAACGCTTCATACACCCGCGGTCGCAAAGGTTCACGTCCCCGGTTCGGGAGCGCACACCTCGACCCCGACTTGGAACGCAAGCTAACGTGACCGACCGGTGCAGCAAACGCCCAGCCTACGTCATACAAGCGCATCTGCGCTACGTTTCTACAAGCGTATCCGAGACCAAGCTGTCGATTCTTGTTATATCCGAGTATTACGCAAACCAGAGAATCCAGTCACCCTTCACAGCATTGCGAGCACAGAGACCGTCTATAGAAAATATAGCTCATCGACGCATGTGATCGCGAGCGTCGCGCCCGCAGCCGCTCCGTTCACAAAGGGCGTCTTGTCCAGAAAATTCCTGTTCATCGCATCACCCCCAGGAGCGTCACGCACGCTCGGCCTCCGCGTGCGTGGCGCCCGAAGATTCCATCGTACGCGCATGGTATCCGATGCGCTCCAAAGCCTTCCAAATCTATCCTATATTGTACATTGAAGATCAGCAGCATGCAGCCCTCGTGCCGATTGCCTACGCACCGCGCGGCATTGACGACGACGCTGTGCGCCCGGAACAGCGAATGCGAAACGGACTCGGGTGCATCATGCGTTTTCGCGCCAAAACTTGCCAGGATGCCTTGCTGGCGCCCCTCGCTCTTGGGGCTGGATCGCTGCTTGTAGCGCCTCGCCCCGGAACTGGACGTCTTCTAATATGCGAAAGCGCTAACGCGCTGAAGGAACTAAACATCGCAACCCTTTCACAGCCTATGTGTGAACCGAACCTAATCGACGAATACATCTCGGACGATACGGGCGATAGATATCGAAGCTTTAGCCGAGATATTCCCAGAACAACGCAAGCGATGAAAGTCACGTCTGCGCAGCAAGCGAAACGTCACCGACTCGCACCAGCGTTCGTTACCTATTCTCGAGACGGTATCGAGCGCACAGTGCCACAGCCTGAAACGGATGCAACCTCCAGTTGCTCGTGGTCTATTGTGGTGCGCGATTCTCGGACAGAAACTGTCCTTCTGACGCGTGCAAAGTGCAGCGTCGCGAGCGGCAGCTCGAAAACAGCGCTCTCGTCGCCGATCGAAAAGTCAGAGCAGACACGCGTCTCGAAAGACAACCAGTTCGAGCGTGGGTGTTTCGCAGTGCTCCAGAGTGAATGGATGACTCGCGAGCTGCTCAGTAGCGGTGCATCGGAGTGCAGCACAAGTGCTGGTAACGGCGACGCTGACGCCAAGTCGAGCACATCTGCAGCCGTTCAAGCGATCTTATGCGCCTTGACCAGCACGATTGAGAAACAGCCGCCTCCATGGAGCGCTGAAATTGCGCGTGCTGTGCTTCCGCTTTACGTTCACCCTAACTTGCAAGTGCGCACTTGGGTTCTGGCAGTCATTAGCCACTGTGAAGCGGCCGACGAACTGCAGCGCTGGCTCGCGGACCAGCTCGCTGCAGACAACGGTCCACTTCTCGACGCAATGCGTGCGGCGTTTCATCCCAAGTTCGAGTCAGAACGAGAGCGTCTCGTAGCTATAGAGTTCTGGGCGAACCTTGTTCGACTCCTGGGTCGACGCGGCTTGGGTACGCCTGGTATTGCACGCAGGCTGCTGAACTTGTACGAAAGAGCACTAGCGGACGCGAGGCCGTCAGTCCATGCCGCCGTCCTGAGAGCATGGCACGCCTTGATCGGGGTTGTGCTCGATCAGCGCCTGCCCAAGCATGAACAAGAACGATCCTGGATACGCGTCCTCCTGCAGCCAATCCGGATGACGCTGCGGCACGTCCCGCGAACGGAACTTATACTCACCGAGGGACATACTCCATCTGAGCGGAAGCAAGTGCGTCAGGCTTTGATAGACATGTTAGCCTTTTTCTGCTATCGCTACCTGCGATATACGGACATTTCGATTCGTTCAGCGACAGCGCGCATCTTCGAGGCCTTGGCAGACTTCGACGACGACGACGATGACGACGTCGGCATTGACGTGGACAATCCCGATCAGCGCAATATTGTGTTTAGTAGTGTGCTCGAGCATCTGTTCGCGACTGAGCAGGTGCGCGAGGCGCTTCTGTTGGCTGCTTTGCATCGGGATTGGAGCCAAACGCGGCTAGCGGCTAGCGAGTTCGCACATGCTACGAGGACAGCGTGTCAGCCTGACCAAGCGGACTCGTTAGTAGATGAGCTTTTCGACGCCCATGCCATGGTTGTTCCAAGTATCGCGACGCGTCAGCGAGCGGATCGTCAACTCATCGCTCGGGAATGGTTGAGCGTTGGGGCTCGCGACCTCACTTACAGGCGCTTTGGCGAACTACTTGTTCTCGCATTGCACCAAGCTGGCGATGAGCGGCCACTAGATCCCAGCCGCTCTCTGCTGGTGCAGCGCAGCTTTACCACCCTCTTCTGCGCTTTGAACGAATGCTCACGGCAGTGCGAAAAGTCCATTGGCACGCTGCTCGATCAACTCACCGAGACGTTCACGCGCTACCCGATCGACTGGACCCTGCTTGCGTCACCCTGTCTTAGCGTTGTGGTACCAGGTCATGGCGATAAGCGCCAGAGTCCGGCGCTCTTGCTTCTGTGGCTGGTTGCTCAACGCCGCGGCTCGTGGCCTCCCTGGCTGGATGCTCTCGCACTTGCGCTGCCGGACTTTTGGAGTTGCTTTGAGGTGCTCACACCAGTTGAGCACACCGCGCTGTTGCAACACCTTGCCCAACTGGCAGCTCGTCGCGTTACGATGAGCAACGCCAGCAACGAATCCGAACAGCAGCAGCAGCAGCAGCGGTCGATAGCGGTGCACCACCAGCAACTCGATACCTGCTTTGCTCTGGTGTTTCAGGACCCAGCCTCGTCACTGCAGCTCCCTCCAGCGATGTATCAGAACGTTCCCGGCACCTTACTTGCCCATAGGTTGCAGCAGTATCGGCACTGGGTACCCGTGCCCCGCGCGATAGCGCTCCTGCCTTGGTACGCAGTGGCGGCCTCCGAGCACGCGCCCGAGCTCATCCACTACTTGTATCGTCTGGACCCCGAAAACGTCCACAAGTGCCTCCGTGCAGTGGCACCTCCATTGGCGGCTCGTCTGCGTCGACTACAAGCTCGTGAACCAGTATCGATTCTGAAAACCTCACCCGCGACACCGAGTCCTGCGGTCTGCAGTCGACGGCGTTTCCCGAGTAACGACGCCTGGACCCTGACTGACAGCCCTCATGACCAAGACGATACCGTTCGTGACCTCTCAGCGAAGAAAACTTCCCGTCACGTCCGCTTTGAAGATGAACCCGGACTCGAGCGTTTACCATCGTCACCGTTATCCTCACCGGTACGACGGGAATCGGCACCGTGTTCATCACCGCTTGTCGGGTACACACTGTAATGTCAAATACTAGATCATCATCAGTGTTTAAAAATAACGCAGAAGACTCGTTCTTGGTATGTATGGACGGCTATCCAGCATCTCTGGATCCCTCAGCCGCACCCTGCAAGTGCACCGCTTCAGGCGAGCAAGCCGTGGCCTCTCTCTCTGTCTCTCTGCGGGCGACTGAGCGATTCCCCATCACAAGTCCGCAGCGATTCAGCATATCACGCCCGTACACGGCACTAAAGTACTCACTGAACGATTCGTTCGATGCATAACCGTTGCACGATTTGGAAGCAAACGACCCATTTGCGAATGTTGATCGA
>Ga0078972_1009203_pt1 | contig 19731 bp, 10 predicted proteins | sample YelNatPaOPGAMG01_FD_67568 | JGI IMG/M metagenome (GOLD analysis project Ga0078972, IMG submission 67568) | Hot spring thermophilic microbial communities from Obsidian Pool, Yellowstone National Park, USA - OP-RAMG-01 (SPADES assembly) (version 2) | ecosystem: Environmental > Aquatic > Thermal...
GGAGTGGTTTGGCGCCACGGCAAGCAAGGATTCTTCGCTGGAATTGGCGCCCCAGTGCTGCCTGGCCGTCACTGCCGCTCAGAATGACTCTCACGGCGACGGTGGCCAGCAGACTTGCCGGCGATTCTGGGATGCACCCCTGTTGACGCGCGCGGGCAGCAGGTTATACTTCACCCCAACACCAAAGGAGGAAAGGCCAATCCCCATGGAGAAGGTGCTGTTCGCCTGGAGCGCGGGCAAGGATAGCGCGCTCGCCCTCTATGAACTGCTCAACGACCCGGCCTGCCAGGTGCAGGCGCTGCTCACCACCGTCACGCGCGAGTACGACCGGGTGAGCATGCACGGCATTCGCCGCAGCCTGCTCGAAGCGCAGGCGCGGGCCATCGGCCTGCCCATCGAAGAGGTCTTCATCCCCGCCCATGGCTCCAACGACGACTATGAGGCCGCCATGGCCGCCGCCCTCGAGCGCCAGAAAGAAGCCGGCGTCACCGCGGTGGCCTTTGGCGACATCTTCCTCGCGGATGTGCGCGCCTACCGCGAGCGCAACCTGGCGCGTACGGGCCTGCGTGGCATCTTCCCCCTCTGGGGCCGCGACACGCACCAGCTGGCCCACACGCTCATCGGCCTGGGCTTCCGCGCCATCACCACCTGCGTCGACACCCAGGCCCTCGACGCCCGCTTCACCGGCCGCCTCATCGACGCGCAGTTCCTGGCCGAGCTCCCGCCCAGCGTCGACCCCTGCGGCGAGAACGGCGAGTACCACTCCTTCGTATCGGCCGGGCCCATCTTCCGGGCGCCCGTGCCCTACACCATCGGCGAAACCGTCCTCCGAGACGGCCGCTTTTCCTACTGCGACCTGATTCCTGCCCCTTAGCTGGAGCCGGCGCCCACATCCCCTCTCCCCCGTGGGGAGAGGGTAGGGTGAGGGGCAAAGCCTCACCGGCGGCCGACCCACTCGCGCCAAGCCCACCCTCACCCCGGCCCTCTCCCTTCCAGGGAGAGGGGGGCGCCCACATCCCCTCTCCCCCGTGGGGAGAGGGCAGGGTGAGGGGGCTCACCCTCAAGGGGGGTGCAGCACGAGCGGTGTGGCCAACCTCGGGAACAAAAGGGGCCCTGCCGCCGTCTAAAGGATGCAGGCGCTGTCGATCACGCTCGCCCGATGGAGGTGTGCTATGAACGCCAAGCCCTTCAGGCCCAGCGCAGGCGCGCTCGGCCTGGCCCTCATCCTCAGCCTTGCCCTATCCTGCGCGGGGCCGCTGCCCCCTACGCCCACCCCCGGGCCGGCGCCCACTCCGGCCGGCGTGGCCAGCGAGGACCCGGTGGATGGCTACCTGGCGGTGGCGCCGCGCGTGTTGCAGAGCGGCCGGCCCCAGACCATCTCCGTCTCCCTCTTCCACGGCAGCCGCCCCGCCACTGCCACCGCTCGCCTCTCGCTGCGCCAGGGCAGCCAGACCCTGGCCCAGGCCGAGGCCCACGTGCAGGGGCGCGGCGAGCTCACGCTGGCGGTGCCCTCGCTGCCCGAGGGCGATTATGAGCTCGAGCTCTCGGGCCGTGGCTTTCAGGCCCGGAGCGCGGTGCGCGTCGAAGCGGGCACCCTCGTCTTCCTGGAGAGCGACAAGCCCATCTACAAGCCCGGCCAGACGGTGCATTTCCGCATCCTCACCCTCGACGCCCAGCTCAAGCCGCTCGCGGCACCCGTCACCCTCGAGGTGGCCGATGCCAAAGGCCTGAAGGTCTTCAGGAAGCAGGTCGGTACCGACGACTATGGCATGGCTTCGGTCGACCTGCCCCTCTCCAGCGAACCCAACCTGGGCGTCTGGAAGGCCACCGCCAGCGCCGGCAAGCGCCAGGCCCAGCTCGACGTGCGCGTCGAACGCTACGTGCTGCCCAAGTACGAGGTCAAGGTCAACCTCCCCAAGGAGTGGGTGCTGGCCTCGGAGCCGATCGGGGGCTCCATCGCCGCCGAATACTCCTACGGCAAACCGGTGAAGGGCGAGGCCGAGATCGTCGCCACCCGCTACGTGGGCACCTGGCAAGAGTTCGCCCGTATCACCCGCGACCTCGATGGCCAGGCCGACTTTACCGTGCCCGCGCCCGGCTATGTGGCCGGCGTGCCCGGGGCGAAGGGGATGGGCAACGTCCAGCTCGAAGTGACGGTGCGCGAGAAGGCCACCGGCTATGAGGAAAAGACCACCCAGTTGATCACCGTGGCCCAGGCCCCCATCGTCCTCTCGGCCATCCCCGAAAGCGTGGCCTTCAAGCCGGGGTTGCCCCTCTCCATCCTCTTGGTGGCCGAGACGCCCGACAAAAAGCCGGCCGATGCCGCGGTGGCCGTCGATGTGGGCTATACGACGCGCGATTTCCAGAACAAGGGCGAGGCCCGCCAGGTGACGGTCAAAGGCGGCAAGGCCCTGCTCAAGCTCTCGCCTCCCGCCGATGCGATCATGCTCACCCTCAGCGCCCACACCGGTGGCGCCTACGCCAACCTGGTGCTGCGCGCCGGCTACTCGCCCAGCGGCTCCTTCATCAGCGTCGAGCAGACCTCACCGGGCACGCTCAAGGTCGGCGACACCGCCAGCTTCCACGTCTCGACCACCCGCGAGGCCGCCAATCTCTACTACGAGGTGGTGGCCAGGGGGCAGGTGGTCTTTTCGGACTATACCCGCTCGCGCGACATCGCCTTCACCGTCGCTCCGCAGATGGCGCCCAGCGCGCGGCTCCTCGTCTACCAGGTCCTGCCCACCTCCGAGGTCGCCGCCGACTATGTGCCCTTCTCGGTGGAGGGCAGCTACCCCCAGCAGGTGCAGGCCTCCTTCAGCCAGGCCGAGGTCAAGCCCGGCAGCCCGGTCGACGTGAGCGTCGAGACCCAAGGCCCCGCGCGGGTGGGCCTGGCAGCGGTCGACCGCTCGGTGTTCATCCTGGCCGAGAACCGGCTGAACCTGCAGCAGGTGTTCGACCAACTCGAGCAGCTCTACCAGAAGCCGCAGGTCGAGCTCCACGAGGCGACCCCCATCGACAAGATCACCACCTGGGGCGCGGGCGACGTCTTCCGCGATGCAGGCCTGGTGGTGCTCTCGAACCAGCAGGTGCCCTCGGGCAAGGAGTACGCGCTCCCCATGCGCAGGGGGATGGGCGGCATCGTGGCCCCCGGCGTGGTGCTCGAGGCAGCGCCCCAGGCGCTCGCCGGAAAAGCCCTCGCCCCGGCTGCTGCGCCGGCCCCGGCCGGCCAGCCCTCGCTGGCCGAGGTACAGCGGGTGCGCCAATTCTTCCCCGAGACGTGGCTCTGGTTCGACCTGACCACCGACGCCTCGGGCAAGGCCACCCAGCGGGTGACCGCGCCCGACAGCATCACCACCTGGATGCTGCGCGCGGTGGCCCTCTCGAAAGAGAAGGGGCTGGGGGTGGCCGAGGCCCAGCTCAAGGTGCTGCAGCCCTTCTTCGTCTCCATCGACCTGCCCTATAGCTGCATCCGCGGCGAAGAGTTCCCCGTCAAGGTGGCGCTCTACAACTATACCGCCACCTCGCAAGAGTACACGGTCGACATCGAACGCGCCGCCTGGTTCGACCTCGTCGGCCCCGCCAGCCAGACGGTCACCGTCGGCGCCAACGACCTGGGCGGCGCCCAGTTCACCATCCGCCCCCACGACCTGGGCACACACCAGGTCAAGGTGACCGCCCGCTCGGCCGAGACGGCCGATGCCGTGGTCAAGGACCTCATCGTCGAGCCCGAGGGGGTGGCCCGCGAGCAGGTCGAGAACCTGGTCCTCTCGGCCGGCTCATCAAAGGAGATCGACACCTCGCTGCCCAGGGAGGCCATCGCCGGCTCGGGCCGCGCCTACCTGGGCATCACCGGCAGCTACCTGACCCAGGCCATCGAGGGCCTGGAAGGGCTCATCCGCATGCCGTTCGGCTGCGGCGAGCAGAATATGATCCTTTTCGCCCCCAACGTGTTCGTGGCCCGCTACCTCCAGGCCACGAACCAGATGAAGCCCGAGGTCATGGCCAAAGCCGAGAGCATGATGGTCACCGGCTACCAGCGCGAGCTGATCTATCGCCGCGGCGACGGCTCCTTCTCGGCCTTTGGCGAGCAGGACCCGGAGGGCAGCCTGTGGCTGACCGCCTTTGTGCTCAAGACCTTCGCCCAGGCGCGCGACCTGATCTACATCGATGACACGGTCCTCTCTTCGGCCCAGGCCTGGGTGGTCGCCCACCAGAACGCCGATGGCTCCTTCGACCCGGTGGGCTTTGTGCACCACGAGGAGATGCTGGGCGGGTTGAAGGGGAAGACGGCCCTCACGGCCTTTGTGGCCGTGGCGCTCAAGGAAGCCGGCGAGGCCCAGGCCTTCGGCCGCGCCGTCGCCTACCTGGAGCAGGCGCTGCCCAAGGCCGACGACGCCTACACCCTGGCCCTGGGCACCTACGCCCTCGAGCTGGCCAAGAGCCCCAAGGCCGCCGAGGCCTATGGCCGGCTGATGAAGGCGGCCCACGAGGCCGATGGCGGCCTCTACTGGGGCGACCTGGAGCCCCTGCCCGAGCCGCTGCCCGGCCCCGACCTGCCCCAGGTGCGGCCGGGCCTGCCGGTGCGGCCCAACCCCAGCGCCGCCGTCGAGACGACCGGCTACGCCCTCCTGGCCCTCTTGGAGCACGGCGACCGCCTCAACGCCTCGCGCGCCGCCCGCTGGCTGGTGGGGCAGCGCAACGCCTACGGCGGCTACGCCTCCACCCAGGATACCGTCGTCGGCCTGCAGGCGCTGACCGCCTTTGCCACCGGCGCCAGGAGCGACGTCGACGCCACCCTCATCGTGCGCACGCCCAGCGGCCAGAAAGAGGTGCGCGTGACCCCCGATAACGCCGACGTGCTGCAGGTCATCGACCTGCCCCTGGGCCAGCGGCTCACGGTGGAGGCCCAGGGCAAGGGCCAGGTCGTGCTGCAGGCGGTGCGCCGCTTCAACCTGCCCCAGCCCGAGCCCGAGAAGCCGGCGTTCCAGATCGACGTGCACTATGGCGCCGAGCAGGTGGCGGTGAACGACCTGCTCGACATCCAGGCGACCGTGCGCTTCACCCCGCCCGAGCCGGTCAAGGCGGGCATGGTGGTGGTGGATGTGGCCGTGCCCACCGGCTTTGCGCCCGAGACGCCGACCCTCGAGGCCGCCGTCAAGAGCGACGCCCGCATCAAGCGCTTCGAGACGGCGGGGCGCAAGGTGGTGTTCTACATCGAAGACATGGCCCCCGGCGATGAGGTGCGGGTCGCCTTCCAGGCGCGCGCCCTCTACCCCGTGCGCGCCCAGGCGGTGGCCTCGCAGGCCTACGCCTACTACCGGCCCGAGATGAAGGGCGAGAGCCTGGGCGGTGCGGTGACGGTGCAGTAGCCGGCGGGGTGGGGGTTTGCCTACACCCCTTCGAAGCTGGCGCGCGTGGTCAGCATGCCCGCAGCAGGGTCGTACCGCTCGGCAATGCCCACCACGCGCAGGCACTCGCCGGCCATCTCGCCCGCCCGTTCGTCGCTCACGCTCACCAGGTCGTACAGCTCGAGCCCGCACTGGCAGGGCGTCTCCAGCCAGCCCCCATAGCGCTGAGACCAGCCGCTGCGGGCCAGGGCGCCGGCCACGCGTGCGCACGCCAGGGCGCTCTCCAGGTGCGAGTCGACCCAGGTGGCGACGTAGCGGCGCGGGAGGCCCGGGTCGGCGGCCGCTGCGACCGCGGCCACCCCACTGCCCAACACGCGCGCCTCGCTGGGCCACACCAGGCCACGGCCGTACAGGGCATCGAGCAGCTCACCGGCGCCAATGGTGTAGGCACTCACCGGCGCCTGCGCCGAGGGGATGAAGCAGTGGAGCGCGCCATCGGCCTGCCAGCGCGCCGCACCCCCCACCTTCGCCAGGAGCGCCCGCACGGCCGAGAGGCCCGTCTGGCCCGCGCTTTCGGCGCCCGCATCGCGCACCAGCCGGCTCAGCCAGGCCGCGCGGGCCTCGCTGAGGGCCTGCGACCAGTCGCCCGGGGCCAGGGCCAGCCCATCGAGCACCGTGCCCCAGGCCGAAAGGCCGTCGGTCGTACAGAGGAGGCCCGTGGCCCGGTAGAGCACCTCGGCGATCAGCCAGCCCACCGTCTGCCCCTGCCACAGGTAGAGGGAGTCGGGCCGCCAGCGGGCCAAAAGCCCCCAGCCATCGTCGCACTCCAGGCGCAGGGTGGGCCTCCCGCCACCCCGGCGCACGCCCAGGCCCACGATGTAGCAGGGCGCCCGCGCCACCCGCTCCTCGCCGACCGCCGTGCGGTAGCCACGCTCAATGGCCACCTCGGCCAGGGGCAGGAGCGGCGGGGCCGGGCGGTCGTAGCGGCCGTCGGGGTTGTGCAGCTCCACCACCGTGTGGCCCGACCCCGGCCCCTCCTCGGCCACATAGCCGGCCACGCCGGCGGCCTCCAGGTGCCTGGCCGGGTCGGCCGCGTCATAGGCGGCGGCGCTCCACACCGCCTTCTCCAGGGCCAGGTAGAAGGCGCCGGCGTGGTACACCAGCGCGGGCCGGCCGCCGGCGCCCCATCCCTCCACAGGTACGCGGCTCGCATACGACCAGTGGCTCCAATCGGGCGAATGGATGACGGCAGGCCATGCCCAGGCCGCCGGGCCCGTGAACTCTTCGAGGTAGGCCAGGTGCCACAGGCCGCCGCCCTGGGCGAGGGCCGGATAGCGGGGCACAAAGCCCGCCGAAGGCAAGCCCGGCGGCACGATAGCCTTGGGCTCGCTCCAGGCGTCCAGCGCCTCGCTGTAGGTGCCCGTGCGGAGGCGGCGCACATCGGGCGCCTCTTCATCGCAGGCAGCCACATAGTACACGCCCGCCGCAAAGCCGGCGGCCAGCCCGTGGCGGGCCGCCAGCGGCCCCGCGCCTGCCCAGGGCCGCAGCGCCCATGCGCCGCCCCCCCACCCCCCGGCGACGGCCAGCTTCAGCAGGCCGTCGGCCGGGTCGTGGAAGAGGGCCTGGGCGTTGGCCGAGGCCAGCGGCGCCGGCGCGCCGAGGCCCAGGCAGGGCACGGGCCCGGCCCAGCTCCTGCCCCCATCCTGGCTCTGGAAGCAGGCCAGCGCAAGGGCGCCACCCTCGGCGCGGATGTAGAACAGCCGCAGCCAGGCCGGCTCGCCGGCCAGCGCCGACAGGGCCACCTCGGAGCCCGGCGCAGCATCGCTGGCCAAGGGCCACCAGGCCAGCCATTCCTCCGCTTGCTGGGGCGCGGCAATGCGCTGCACGTCGAGGGTGCCGGCCTCGGTCACGCGGGCGCGCACGATGCCGCCCTCGGCCGAACAGGCGGCGGCCGGGCAGGTGCTCGTGTGGTCGTCGATCAGCGGCGCCCAGCGCAGCTCGCGGTCGCGCACGTGCACCCGCACGCTGGGCACCGCGCCCAGCCGGCGCTGGGCCGCCAGCAGGGTTGGGCTGAGGGGCTGCATGCGAGGCTCCTTCGCAAGAAAGGGGCGGGGCGGGCCGGGCGGAGCGACCTGCGCGGCCCGCCCCAGTGGGAGGGGTAGAGGGGCAGCTCCAGAATAGCACAAATGTTCTAGAGAGTCAAGGGGCAGAACCTTAAAAATCACCGGTCGGCAGCTCGACCACAAAGCGGCTCCCGCCCTCGGCGGGGAACTCGGCCCAGATGCGCCCGCCGTGCAGCTCGACGATGCGCCGGCTGATGTACAGACCCAGGCCCAGACCCCCCGCCGGCCGCGCCGCCGCCTGAAAGTAGCGCCTGAAGAGCCGCGCCCGCTGCTCGGGCGGCACCCCCATGCCATAGTCGCGCACGGCAATGCGCAGCCGGCCAGGCCCGGCCGTGTTCAGGTCCACTTCCACCGGCCCGCCCTCAGGGCTGTAGCGGATGGCGTTGTCGATCAGGTTATAGAGCACCTGGCGCAGGCGCAGGGGGTCGACCACCGCCTCGAGCGAGGCGGGCGCCCTCACGGCCACCGTGTGGCGCGCCGTGGCCGACTGCATGGTGCTCGCTACCTCGCGCACCAGGGGCACCAGGTCGACCCGCTGCCGCTCCAGCTCGAACTGGCCGGCCTCGAGGCGCGAGATGTCGAGAAGCTGAGCCACCAGGGCCGCCAACCGGTCCACCTGACGGTCGATGACCTCCAGGGCCCGGCGGACCTCCTGGGGGTCGGCTACGCCCTTGCGTTCGATGCGGCGCATCGTCAGCTCGGCCTGGCCGCGCAGGCTGGTGAGCGGGGTCTTCAGCTCGTGGGCAGCCACCGAGAGGAACTCGTCGCGCTGGCGCAGCGCCGCCTCGGCATCGGCGCGGGCACGGCGCTCCGATTCGAGCAGCCGCTCCCGCTCCAACTCGGCCCGCTTGCGCTCCGTCACATCCTGGCTGATGTTCAGCAGCGACACCACCTGGCCCCGCGCATCGAACTCGGGGATCACCCGCACCGAGTACCAGAAGACCCCCTGGGGCACCACCACCCTGTGCTCGAAGGTCTGCACCTGGCCCGTCTCAAAGGCCCGCCGCGAAACGGTCTCGGAGCGTTCGAGGGTTTCTTCGTCGAAGAGCCCCGTCTCGCGGGGCGTCTTGCCGAGGTACACCTGGGGCGGCGAGCCCGAGATGCGCTCGATGTTGGGGCTGACAAAGACGTAGCGCAGCTCGCGGTCGAAGCGGGTGATGATATCGGGCAGGTTGTAGAGCACGCGCCGGAACTCGCTCTCGCGCTGCTCCAGCGCCGCCTCGATCTGCCGGCGCTCGGAAATGTCGCGCACGATGCTCAGCAGGGCGATACCCCCATCCCAGGGGGCCGCGACCGAGCTCACCTCCACCGGAAAGGTGCTGCCGTCCTTGCGCCGGTGCACCGTCTCGAACAGGACGCCCATCGTGGCGGCGGCAGCCATCTGCCTGGGAACCTCCCCCGCGGTCTCGGGGGCGCGCAGGTCATAGATGGTCAGCGAGAGCAGCTCGCTGTGGCTGTAGCCATAGGTGCGGACGGCGGCCGGGTTGGCTTCCAGGAGGCGCCCGCTCTCGGGGTGCACGAAGAGGATGACGTCGCGGGCGTTCTCGAAGAGCGCCCGGTAGCGGGCCGCCGCTATTTCGGCCCGCCTGCACGCGGTGCGGTCGCGCATGACGACGGCCACGAACCCCACCCGGCCGTCCACGTACAGGGGGAGGTGGTGCAGCTCCAAGTAGCGACGGCCAACCCCCGGGCAGTCGACCCATTCCTCCACGGTTGCTGCGGCGCCGGCCAGGGCGCGGTCGAGCGCGGGCCGGATGGTGCGGGCAAAAGTCTCTTCGCCCGTCAGTTCGCTCAGAGGCCGGCCGATGGCCTGGGCGCGCGCCGTGGCACCCAAGCGCAGGCAGGCAACATTGGCTGCGCGCACGGCATACTCCGGGTCGACGACGATCAGCGGGGCGGGCAGGCCCTCCACGATCTGCTCGCAGACGCCCGGCGGCAGGCCCCCCTCCCGGCCCGCTGCCTGGGGGCGAGCGACTCTGGGGCCTTCGTTCTCCTTGCCTGCTGCCTTCTCCGCTTTCGTGCCCATCCTCGCACCCCCGCTTCTGGCGCGCTTTCGCGGTTGGGCGCCGGTGCCCGCGGCCGGGAGGCCCCCTCGCCCCCGCAACAGCATCGCCAGGCCCGCGCGAGCCGGTCGGGCCTCGCGGCTACTCGCTCGTCGCTATGGGCAGGCTGAACGAGAAGGTGCTGCCCTTCCCCAGCTCGCTCTCGGCCCAGATGCGCCCTCCGTGCGCCTCCACCAGCCTCCGGGTGATGTACAGCCCCAGGCCCACCCCCTCGCGCGCACGTGCGAGGCGCGAGTAGCGCTCGAAGAGGCGAGGCAGCTCCTCGGGCGCGATGCCCCGGCCGCGGTCAGTGACGGCGGTGATGACATAGCCGTCCTCCTGCCGCGCGCTCACCCGCACCGGGGTGCCGGGGTCCGAGTATTTGAGGGCGTTCGACCACAGGTTGCTGAGGATGCGCTCCAGGCGCGCCTCGTCGGCCAGCACCGGCGGCAACCCTTGGGGGATGGCAACCTCGATGCGCCCCACATCCAGGGTGGGCGCGAGTTGGGCCTTGAGGCGGAGGGCGAAAGCGCGCAGGTCCACCGGGTGGCGCTCGAGCTGGAGCTGGCCCGTCTCCGAGCGCGCCGCATCGACCAGGTCCTGAATCAGGGTGTTCATCCGTTGCGCCGAGGCGATGATGCTGAGGGCGTGTTGGCGCTCGCGCTCGCGCCCCACCTGCGCCAGCCGCCGCTCACAGAGCTGGGCCTGGCCGAGCACGCCGGCCAGCGGGTTGCGCAGGTCGTGGCTGACGGCGCGCAGGATGTCTTCGCGCTGCTCCTGCAGCTCAACCAGGGGCGTAACGTCGCTCATGCTGCGCACCGCACCCAACAGCCGGCCTTCATCGTCGCGGATGGGCCCGGCGCTCACCAAGAGGTGCAGCGTGCGGCCGTCGCGACGGCGGATGGTCTCGCGCACCCCCATCACCGCCTGACCGCGCAGGGCCCGGCCGATGGCCGTCTCGGCGGGCCCGATCACCTCGCCGGCCGGCGTCTCGATGCGCATCACCTGTTCGCGCTCCGCCGGCGCCATGGCCGCATACTCGGCCTGAGTGACGCCCAGCAGTCGCTCGGCAGCGGGGTTCATGCGCAGCACCTGGCCCTCTGGCCCATAGATCACCAGCCCATCGTTTACGGCGCTGAGGGTCGAGTTGAGCTCGGCGCTGCGGCGCTCGGCCTCCTCCTGCAGGTGGTGCTGGGGGGTAAAGTCGGTCAGGGCCACCACAAAGCCGTAGATGTCGCCCTCCGGCAGGCGGATGGGCGCCGCGCTGGCCACTACCCAGCGGGCGCTCCCGTCGGGGCGGATCAGACGGTAGGTCTGGCCCTTCACCACCTCGCCCCTCTGCACGCGCCGCAGGGGGATCTCATCGGTGGCCACGGGCCGGCCCTCCTTCGTCTCCAGGCGGATGTGGCGCAACTGCTCCTCGAGGAGCATGCTGCGGATATCCGGGGGATAGCGGACCAGCTCTGCAGCCGCCCGGTTGAGGGTGAGGAGGCGGCCCTCGCGGTCGTATACCAAAACCCCCTCGGCCAGCGCGTCGATGGTCGCATCCAACTGGGCCGCCCGGCGCTCGACCTCTTTCAGCAGCCGCTCGCGGTCGGCCGAGGCCACCTTCTGCGCCGTCACATCCACGAACAGGGTCTGCGCCTGGTAGGGCGTGGACTCTCCCTCGCGGAACAAGGGCAGCGCCGTGATGCTGATCCAACGGTAGGCCCGATCGCGCGGGTTGTACAGGCCCATCACCACGTCGCGCACCTCGCGGCCCGTACGCAGCGCCACCTTCGCCGGCTCTTCCAGGCCCAAGAGGGGCGTGCCATCCTCGTGGATGGCATCGCGCCCCGCACTCAGCAAGGCGCGCCCCAGGAGTTCCTCCGGCCGCCGGCCCAGGATCTCCACAGCGGCCGGGTTCAGGGCAGTGATGCGGCCCTCTGCATCCTGGTACACCACTCCCTGGCGGATCGTCTCGTAGAGCAGACGGTAACGCTCTTCCGACCGCCGCAGATCCTCCTGGCTGCGCACGCGCTCGCTGATATCCTGGTAATAAACCGAGAGGCCCTCGGGCGAGGGGTAGGCGTGCACCTCGAACCAGGCCTCGAGGGGCGTGCAATAGTTCTCAAAGATCACCGGCACTTGCTCGGCCATGGACCGGTGCAGTTCCATGTCGAAGAGGGAGCCTACCAGCTCGGGGAATTCGGCCCACAGGTCGCGCCCCACCAGTTCGTCCGGGCGCTTTCGGAGGAGCCGTGCCCCTTGGGGGTTGATGTAGGTGATGCGCCACTCGTGGTCGAGCGCCAGAAAGCCATCGGTGATGCGGTTGAGGGTGGCGATCAGCTGGGCGCGGCCGGCCCGTTCGTCGCCGTAGACGTCGGCCGCGCTGGCCAACATGGCGTCGAGCGTGGCATCGAGCGCGGCCACGGCCGTGCAGACCTCGCGCGCGGGCCGCTGCTCCAGGTCGGCCGTGAGCGCGGCCGCCATCTCCTGGCGCAACACCTGGTATTCGCGCACCACACCGCGCATCGGCACGGCCTGGGCCAGGCGCGTCTGCGCGTGGCCCTTCGCCGCGGCGGCCGCTGCCTCGGGCCTCTCCTCGCGCAGGGCGTCGGCCACGGCGGCCACCAGCGCCTGCACCGGGGCACGGAGATCGTCGGGGCTCAGGTGTGCGTGCAGCGAGTCGGTGCTGCTCTCGAGCCGCTCCGACCAGCGCCGGGAAATGCCCGGCGCCTCGCGCGCCAGCTCATCCGCTGCCCGGGTCAGCAGCGCCGTCCTCGCCGTAGCCACCCTCTCCATCCTCACACCCTCGCGCCGGGCCTGCGCACACCCGCCCTGCGCCCCTTCTTGCCAGCAAGAGACGGGCCAGCGGGGTGCATCAGCGCCTGGCTTCCGGCCGGGCCTCTCGCCAGGCCGCTGGCCGGCTCCAGCCCAGGGCGGGGTTGACGTCGATGCCATCGTCGGTCCGGAAGCAGCCGGATACCTTCTGTTGCAGCTTGACCATGCGCAGGCTGCGTTCGGCCTGATTGTTGTCAAACGGCACCTTGAAATCGTACATGAAGGCTAGCACCTCCCGCCTGTGCACCTGCAGGTGCGTCTCCTGCGGCGGGCCGGCCATTCTGCCCTCCTCGCGCCGCGGGTTGGGTCACGCATCTCCAGCAAGACCTGGGCGGCGCAGCGGACCATGCCCGCGGCAACGCGCCGGAGGACTGGCTTGACACCCCGCCGCTGTCGGCCTACAATCTGTGCAATCCCTGTAAAATCGTAGCCGCGCACGCCGAGTCTCCACGCCGACCAAGAGACGGGCACCGTCGAGCCGTGCTCTTATGCGACCCGCTGCTATGCGGTCCATGTCATGGAGGGAATGGGTCATGACCCCGGCCAGGTGTCCTCGCTGCGGCAGACTCAACGACAGCCAGAACGTCTTCTGTGGAGGTTGCGGTGCCAAGCTCCCCGGTCCGCAGCCGCAAGAGCAGCAGCTCCAGGACTTGAGGGACTACCAGGAGTACCGCAACCGGTACGGCATCGTAGGCATCATCGTGGGCACGCTTCTGCTGCTCCTCCTCTGCCCGCTGCTGAGATGGCTGGTCTGGCTCGTATTCCCCATGCTGCCGGCAGAGCAGCGGCCGCCCTCCATCGTATTGGAGTGCATCGCGCCGGCCGTCATCCTCTTTGCCTTCGTGGCGGCGGTCGCGCCGCTGATCTATGGTCGCTGGAAGATCTGGCGCCGCCACCGCTGGACGGGCGAGCAGATGCGCAGCCTCGACCGCGAGCTCCAGTCCGTGCCCAGGGACCTGCCCGCCACGGCCCAGGCTCGCACCGCCACGGTCCAGGGGCCACCGTTTGTGCTGCTCCTCGTCGTTTTTGCCCTCGTCGGCCTGGTCTTTGTGAACGAGTACACGGCCTTCAAGCCCCTCGACTCCATCGCCTCACTGCTCGGCGCGGAGAACTTGCCGGAGATTGGAGGGCAGGGCCAAAACGCTGCCATTGTGGCCGGGCGATATGACCTTCACCTCGCGTCCGAGAGGTACTCTGGCGTCACCCAGGCAGAGCAGACCTGGTCCTACGTCTTCCATAGCAACGGCACCTATACCACGTACCTCGAAGGCGCCCAGCAGTACTCCGGAACCTGGTCCCAGTCGGGGAGCAGGCTGACCATCCGCGTCCCGGCAAACCCGGGCCTCAACGCCGCCTATTCCTTCGATGCCACTGTCAGCCGCGATGCGAGTTCGTTCACCAGCGGCAAGAGGACGTGGGTCAAGGTGAAGTAGAATGCCGGGCCCGCGGGCCCGGCATTCTGCCCTCTTGGGCTCCTTTCTGCCCGCCAACTCGCACCGCGTGCGCAGTTCACCGATGGGGGCGACCTGAGCGAATGCGCTCCCCATGGCCGCGGTGCCCATCCCCCGGCCCGCTTCCCGTCGCGACGGGAAGGGGAAGAAGCAGTGAAGGGGGGTTTGCGCGGGCGCGTTGCGCCCGCGCAAACCCCCCTTATTCCTAACTCCCCGCCCCCTGCCGGGCGGGGGCACCCGTAGTCACGAAGGTGCGTCACGTTTCATGGTTCTGTCAGGGGTTCTAAACAGAAACTTGACACGGCTCTGCTATACTGTGCGCACGAACAACCCGATCCATGGCCCTTAGGGGCGTGAGGAGGCGACAATGCGCGGCATAGACGACGGAACGGCCTGGTTGGCCCAGCGCCTGGGCGTGGCCCTGGTCGTGCTGGGCATGGTGGCTGCCACCATCACGCTGGCGCTGCGGCGGTCGGGCGGGCGGCCTGCGGTGCACGGCGTGGCCGCCATCGGCCTGGCCGTGCTCTTCACGGCTGCCAGCCAGTTGCTCTGCCTGAGCATCATCGGCCGGGGCTGTTCCGCCTCTTCACCACGCCGCTCAGCAAAGAAGCCAGTTGGCTGCTACCCTTTGGCCTCTTTGCCGCCGTCCTGCTCGCCGCGCGTTCGCGCCTGCGTTGGCCCCTCAGCACCAAGCAGCAGGCAGTGGTACTCTGGGGCGGCTGGCTGCTGACCGCCGCTGCCTTTTTCAGCGTCGCCGGCTTTTTCCACGAGTACTACCTGGCGATGCTCGGCGCACCGCTGGCGGCGTTGGTGGGCGCCGGCGGCAGCGAAGTAGGGCGGCTCTACCGTGAGCACCGCTGGCCGGCGGCCGGCCTGCTCGTGGCCGCAGCCGCGGCCACCCTGGCCCTGCAGCTCTCCACAGCGCGCGCCTACGTGGGCATGGCCTGGTGGCTGTGGGTCGGCGTGGCCGCCCTGTCCCTTGGCGCAGCGGCAACCATCGCCACCACGGCCATCCGCCCGCTGCGGCGCGCCGCGCCGGCCGCCCTGGCCCTCGTCATCGCCGCCATGCTCGTCACCCCGGGCATCTGGTCGGCGCTGACCGCACTGAACGCCAGCGAGAACCAGTCGCTGCCCGCTGCCTACAGCGGCCGCGCCAGTTGGCCAGCCAACCGCGGCGGCCTGCAGGTGAACCAGGCCCTGCTCGACTACCTGGAGCCGCGCACCCAGGACACGACCTTCCTGATGGCCGTGCCCAGCTCGATGCAGGGCAGCGACTATGTGCTGCTCTACGAGCTCAGGCCATAGGCGGCGTGGGGGCGTGGTTGCAGGCAGGCTTGGCCCGGCAGTTGCTAGTGTGGTGCAGGAAGCAGCCCGGCTGCGGCGGTGCGCCTCACACCACATCGCCACTCCTCCACCGGGCGGAAGGACAGAGCCGATGAGTTCCCAGAGCACGAATGTGAGCCAGAGCCATCCTGCTGCGCCCACGCCCCTCCAAGAGGCCTTCACCAACGCCGCCATCAACACCCTGGTCAGCGCCCTGCAGTGGGGCGCCAGCACCGTCGGCCGGGCCACGCCGCTGCGGCGCGCCATCATCCGCCGCTACGACCGGCGCATCCGCGCCCAGTACGCGCGGGCCTTTGCCAACTCGCCCGGCCCCACGGCCATGCTCCAACACCGCCTGGATATGGCCCTGGCCATCCTCCACACCATGGACCGCGCCATGGACCAGGGCCTCTTGGGCACGGCCACCATGCGCGGCGTGTTCAACATCGTGGTGAGGGAAATCCTCTTGACCGGCGGCGACGCGGCGGTCAAGCAGGCCTTCCAGGCGCGCTTCGGCGCCATCCCGCCCGCGATCCTGGCCCTCAGCCCCGGCAAGGCCTGCAACCTGCGCTGCAAGGGCTGCTACGCCGACGCCGGCCCGGCCCCCGAAAAGCTCTCCTGGTCCATCTTTGAACGCATCGTGCGTGAGGCGCGCCAGCTCTGGGGCCTGCGCTTCTTCATCCTCACCGGCGGCGAGCCCCTGGCGTACCGTGACCAGGGCAAGACCGTGCTCGACATGGCCGCGCAGAACCGCGACTGTTTCTTCATGATGTACACCAACGGCACCCTGATCGACGACGAGGTAGCCCGGCGCATGGGCGAACTGGGCAACCTGACGCCCGCCATCTCGGTGGAGGGGATGCGCGAGGCCACCGACGCCCGCCGGGGCGCGGGCGTGTTCGACCGGGTGGTGGCCGCCATGGGCCGCCTGCGCCAGGCCCACGTGCCCTTTGGCATCTCGGTGACCGCCAGCCGCGACAACGCCGACCAGGTGCTCTCGGATGAGGTCATCGACTACTTTTACGGCGAGCTCGGCGCCATGTACGGCTGGCTCTTCCACTACATGCCCATCGGCCGGGCCATCACGCTGGAGATGATGCCGACGCCCCAGCAGCGCCTGGCCATGATGGAGCGCATGTGGGAGATCATTGCCCAGAAGCACTACTTCCTGGCCGACTTTTGGAACTCGGGCATCCTGGCCGACGGCTGCATCTCGGCCGGGGGGCGCGGCGGCTACCTGCACATCGACTGGAACGGCTCGGTCAGCCCCTGCGTCTTTGTGCCCTACTCGCCGGTCAACATCCACGACGTGTATGCCCAGGGCAAGGACCTCAACGACGTCTGGGCCGAGCCCTTCTTCGCCGACCTGCGCGCCTGGCAGCAGGCCTACAACCCGGGCCTGGGCGCGCCCCAGCCCCATCCCAACGGCAACCTCTTCATGCCTTGCCCCTTCCGCGACCACCACGCCGAGTTCATGGAGATCTACCGGCGCCACGAGCCCCAGCCCACCGACGAGAACGCCGAAGCGGCCCTCGCCGACCCGGCCTACCACCAGGGCATGGAAGAGTTCGACCGCGAGCTGGCCGCCCTGTCGGACCCGCTGTGGCAGGCCCATTACCTGCCGCCCGACGGGCCGCGTTAGCCTCGACGCTGCCCGAACACCGATCCGGGTCAGCGCCGGCTAGGCGCGGAGCAGCTTTGCCGGCTGTTGCCGGGTGCAGGTCGGACCAAATACGGTTATAGCACGTCCTTGAAAAGAGGAGACCTTCGGGTGGGGGGTTGGGGGTCGGCCGGCGACGCGCCACGTGGCGCTGAAGGAACGTGGGAGGGGGGCCGCCGGCGCCTTTGCCGGCAGCCCAGCCTCCCAACCCCGGATCAGGCGTGCACGTGCAGGATGGTCTCACCCTCCTGATGCTCGTACAGGAGGACCCACACCTCGTCGGCCCCCTGTTGCAGCCGCTGCCAATGCTCCGGGCCGCGGGGCTCCCTGCCGGGCGGGCAGCGCAGGGCCAGCTCGCCCATGGTGTGCGGCTGGCCGTAGAGGGCCAGGCTGAGGCCGTCCTCCTCGACCTGCCAGCCCTGCACCTGCGAAGTGCAGTAGGCGATGGTGAGGCCCGTGCCGGGGATGGGCACCTCCAACGCCAGGATGAGCGCGCCGGGGCCCCTGAACTCGACCCCCTCCAGGAGCCGCGGCAGGCGCAGCTCCAGCCCCGATGACGGGTGGGTGCACACCAGCCGCGACGTGGCCGCCCCGCGGCCCGGGTTGGCCACGAAGAGGAAGGCCGCCGGTTGGGGGCTGCCGGGAGGTGTGGCACGCTCGACCACGTGCAGGCCCATGCTCTCGCTGTGGGCCCACCGCCGCACGCCGGCCCGCGCGGCCAGGTAGGCGATGAAGCGACGATGCCGGTCCGCCTCCTCGGGCTCGGCCGAAAGAGCAAAGCCCAAGAGGGTAGCCGTGCCCCGGCCGTGGCAAGTGTGGTAGGCGCAGGGGCGTGCCCCCCACCAGGCCCACGCCAGGACGTCGGCCCCAGGGGGCGGCTCAAAAGTATCGACCTGGCCGGCCACGTGCACCTGGTCGCCCGTCTTGAGGGCCACCAGCGGCGGCATGGCCTCCGGCTCGCCGGCCGGCACAGGCAGCGCAATGGGCCGGGCAGCGAAGAGCCCATCGAGCAGGGTGCAGGGCTCCAGGCGCTCATCCAGGTACGGCACCCGCGGCCCCATCACCAGGTGGCCCCCTGCCCGCACGTACGAGAGCAGGTCGCGCTGCACGGCAGCCGCCATAAAGTCGAGGCCCAGCACCCACAGTTGCGGGTACTGCAGCCACTCCTCCAGCGGGTCGCGTTCCAGGTCGAGCATGGCAAAGCTCAGCCCCGAGAGCGCCATCAGCCCCAGCAGCCCCACGCGGCCCGGCTGCCGGCCATCGCCGGGCAGGCCCCAACCCTCGTGCAGCGCGGCGCGGTAGTCGTCTCGCCAGCCATAAGCACAGGTGTCGCCCTGCTGGCTGCAGTCTTCGTACGGCTCGTACCAGCCCAGGGCCAGGTCGGCCAGCGGCACCGTGCGCACCAGGCGTTCGCCGTGGCAGGTGAGGAAACGGCCCAGGCGCCGAGCGCCCGGCAGCCCACAGCCATCGCGGCCGGGCAGGCCCGCCGGCCCCTCCCCGTCGACCGGCGCTGCCAGGCCCAGCACGTTCAGCCCGTGGCCCAGCCCTAGCGCCCACAGCACCTCCGCCCGGGCAGGGTCGCCGTCGGCACCATCCGCCGGCGCATCGAAGCCGGCCGGCGGGAGCGCCGTGCCTTTGACCCAGCGGCGCGCCAGCTCGGCCGTCGCCACCACCTGGCCCAAGGCGCCACCGGCCTCGGCCAGGTCCGGCGCCAGCGCGCCCCCCGCCGGCGCCACCAGCACCGGCTTGCCCTGCAGGCGAAAGTGGTCGGCGCAGTGGCGGGCAGCCAGGGGTGAGCCCTCGGGGCAGGCCACCACGATCGGCACGTCGATGCCGCCCGCGCGCAGCCAGTCGTAGAGGTATTCCAGGTGCTGGTTCCTGAGGTCCATCTTGCAGCGGCGCCAGTCGCTGAACCAGGGCAGCTCACGGTACGAGGCAGGCGGGCGGCGCGGCGGCTCGACGGCCCACAGGGCCGTATAGCGGGTGCCGTAGCGGCGGTTCAAGTGCTCCACATCACCATAACGGGCCGCCAGCCAACGCTGGTAGAGGCCGGGCCGCCCGTTCTGGCCGACGACCCAGGGGTTATAGTCGGCCAGCAGCGGATTCCCCTCCTGCAGGCCCCAGCAGGTGGGGCAGTGGTCGATCTCCACCGCCACCACCGTGCCGCGCTCGCCGATCAGCGCCTGGCGCAAGAAGGGCAGGAAGGCCTGGTACCAGCCTGCCACATAGGCCTGGTACACCGGGTGCAGGCAGGTGACGGGCGGATCGCCCGCCTCCACCCCGACCGGCCGGCCCCAGGCGTCGAGGGCCAGCACCTCGGGGTGCGTCTCGAGCAGCCAGCCGGGGATGCCGCTGCCCAGCTCGCTTGCGCCGATGCGCGGCCCGGGCCGCGCAATCACATAGACGCCGTGCTGGGCGCACAGTTCGAGCGCGGCTGCCAGGTCGCGGCGAGGGTCGGTTTCGCCCTCCAGGTCGAGCTCGCCCTCCTCCGGCTCGTGCCAGCACCAGGGCACGTTCAGAACCACCGCGTTGTGGCCGGCCGCTACCAGCGCGTCGAGGCTACCGGCCCAGCGCTCGCGCGGCAGGCGGTAGTATGGCCACGCGCGGGCAAAGAGAAAGAGCTCGCGGCCATGCACCTGGATGGCATAGGGAATTGCGCACGCGCTGCCGGGCATCGCCCATCCACCCCCTGCCGCTGGCGCCCGCTCTGGGCCCCATCTTTACACTCATCAACCCACCCTACTCTCATCGTATCATGCCCGGAGGCCAGAGTCAATGGACCAATCGGCGCAACTTCTGCCCAGGCACCCGCCAAACGGGCTAGTAGCCGAGGGCTGGCGCAGGCCTGGGATAGTGTTGCCAAACTTTGGCCACCGAACAACGAACCGGGCTACACGCTCCGCACCCCGCCCGGTGCGAAACCGTTTGGGGGGTTTGGCGGGTTGGCTGGCGCCGGCCGCC
>Ga0078972_1009205_pt1 | contig 19729 bp, 17 predicted proteins | sample YelNatPaOPGAMG01_FD_67568 | JGI IMG/M metagenome (GOLD analysis project Ga0078972, IMG submission 67568) | Hot spring thermophilic microbial communities from Obsidian Pool, Yellowstone National Park, USA - OP-RAMG-01 (SPADES assembly) (version 2) | ecosystem: Environmental > Aquatic > Thermal...
TGATAGATGCGGTGCCGAGCGCCGCCAATATCCTCCACTACACCCAGGTGGTGAAAGAGAAGTCCATCCTGCGCAAGATGATTTCCGCGGCCACGGAGATCTCCACCCGTTGCTACGAAGATCACCAGAATATAGATGACTTCCTGGACGAAGCGGAACAGATCATGTTTCGCATAGGCGAGTCCAGGATCAAGGCGGGGTTTGTCCACATCCAGGATTTGATGAAGACGAGCTTCGAGACCATCGAACACCTCTACGAGCGGAAAGAGAACATCACAGGGGTTCCTTCGGGATTCAAAGACCTGGATTTGCTCACCGCGGGATTCCAACCATCCGACCTCATCATCATCGCGGGCCGCCCCTCCATGGGCAAAACGTCGTTCGCGCTCAATGTCGCCATGACTGCGGCCATCGAGGAAGGAATCCCGACTGCGATATTTTCCTTGGAGATGAGCAAAGAACAGTTGGCCTTGCGCATTTTGTGTTCGCGAGCCAAAGTGAATCTCAAGAATCTGCGGACGGGCTTTCTTACGGAGCAGGACTGGGGCAGATTGACCTTGGCGGTGGGCAGCATCTCCGACGCCCCGCTCTACATCGATGATACGCCGGCTATCAACAGCCTGGAGATCCGCGCAAAAGCCAGACGACTCAAAAAGGAGAAAAACCTTGGCCTGGTGATCGTGGACTACCTGCAACTTATGAGGTCATCCAGCAAGGTCGATTCTCGTGAAAAAGAGATCTCGGAAATATCACGATCGCTGAAATCGCTTGCCAAAGAGATTGACGTGCCCGTCATAGCCCTCTCGCAGCTCAATCGCAAGGTGGAAGACAGACCGAACAAGAGACCCCAACTCGCCGACCTCCGTGAATCAGGGGCCATCGAGCAGGACGCAGACGTGATCATTTTCATCTACCGAGACGAAGTGTATAACAAGAGCGACGACAACCCAAAAAAGGGAGAAGCCGAAATCATCATTGGAAAACAGCGAAACGGCCCCATCGGCTTGGTAACCACCTATTTCGACTCGAAGTACACCACGTTCCGCCCCTACACCCCGCGTGAAGAGGGGGAAGCCGACGATTCCGCTATATTGTCCAACCTTTGAATTCTCATATGGACGGCCTTGGGTTATTGTGTCCGAAACGACATGCGGCGTCCTGAGTCCGTCTCGGCAGACCATTGCGACTGGCAAAGGATGCGTCTTATAGTCGTTCTCAAAAGTTATCTCGAGATTGCTTCGCTTTGGTCGCAATGACAAGGACGCCCCGCCCTTGTGCGGGGCAGTATAATGTAGCCCAGGGCAGCGCCCTGGGATAGGTGTGGGTCCAATGCGCCCGGCCCATCTGGTATTGTGCCGCGTCCCCCAACGGCGCTCCGCAATGACATGGGCGCCCCGCCCCTGTAGGGGGCATTGTAATATAGTCCCAGGACAGCGCCCTGGGACGCGGGCCTTCGAGAATGCCTATGATCGCGATAACGCCGTGATCGTGCGCTGCCTGCAAATCGCCCGAAGACCATCGGATGGTTGTTCTTTACGTACCTCTTCTTTACGCCGCGGTGAGCTCATAGGTGAGCCGATCGTTGTCAAGGCGCACTACCTTCACCGTCACCTTGAGCCCGGGTTTGATCACGGCTTCATCTAAGCTTTTGTCTATGCGTCCGAAAACCTTTATGCCGTCTTCAAATTCGGCGACGCCCAAGAGATACGGCACTTCTTTTTCAAAGCCTGCCGGCGCAAACATGGCCTTGGTATAGCTTAGCAAGGTCCCTTGCCCTGTGATGGAAAACCAATCCATGTCTTGACCGAGGCATACGTTGCAGTCCGTTCGCGGCGGGAAAAACTTCGCGCCGCAGTCCTTGCAGACGGTACCCCTGAGCTCGTTCTTCTTGAGGAATTCTACGAACGGCTCTGCCTTTGTGCTTGCTGTGAAGCTGATGATTCCAAACTGTTCAAAACCCATATATGGACCTCCCGTGGTTGAGCTGAATCAAGTGTTGTTCAAGAGAACCTCAGCCGCCAGGGCATCGGCTGCATCCGGCGCTGGCAGACAAGTGCGAGCCTATTCGCTGGAGAATATGCTCACGTTGCCATATATGCCGACGCCTCCGATGTTGTGCACCAGCCCGATCTTAGCCCCGGGAACCTGCATCTCTCCGGCTTCGCCGCGCAACTGAAGCACGATGGTTCTGATCTGCGATCCGCCTGTCGCGCCTATGGGATGACCCTTGGACAGCAAGCCGCCATCGACGTTGACTGGTATCTTACCCTCCTTGTAGGTCTCCTTGGCCCGAATCAACTCCTTGCCGCGACCGGGTTCGGCAAACCCCAGGTCTTCATACGCCATCATCTCTGCAATGGTGAAGCAATCGTGGACTTCGGCGACGTCAACGTCCGCTGGCCCTATTCCCGCCATTTCGTAGGCCTTTTTCGCCGCAAGTTGCGCGCATCTCAGCCCGCTGAACGTATCTCGGCCTGCCATATTGATGGGCGCGGTGGCCATCCCGAGGCCTCGTATCCACACGGGCTTTTGACACAAATCCTTGGCCTTTTCCTCTGAGGCGAGTATCAAGCAAGACGAGCCATCCGCATTCGCGCAGCAGTCAAACATCTTGAGCGGCGTTGCGATGTACTTGGGTTCCATGATCTTTTCCAACGTCAGAGATTTGCGAAACACTGCCTTGTCATTGATCTGGCCGTACGTCGAAGACTTCAGCCGGATCAACGCAAGATCTTCTTCTGTGGCGCCGTACTTTTCAAAGTATCCCCTTGCGTACATGGCGTAGTAGGCCGGCATCATCGTGCCAAATGGCGCCTCCCATTGAATGTCCGCGCCGCGTCCCATACGTTCCTGCGACTCTGCCGACGAGATCTCGGACATCTTCTGAAATCCCAGCACCAACACCACATCATGCAGCCCTGACGCAATCAACGCATACGCGGTCCTCAGCCCGCTGGAACTTGACGAACACACACTCTCCACATAAAACGTGGGTTGAGGATTCAACCCCAAGTATTCCGCCATGAGACCGGCGGGGGTCCGTTGTTTGTCGTATTCGGGCGCAGAGCATACTACCGAGGCGTCTATTTGGTTCGCCTTGAGCCCCGCGTCTTTCATTGCCTCCCTGTAAGCCTCGAAAGCCAATTCCCTGATGGAACCCGGGTAGGCCCGGACAAACGCACTCTGTCCCACGCCGATGACAGCAACTTTTGCCATCTGGCCCTCCTTGTCTTTCCCTGTTGTGAAGCGCTCGACGCAACGGAAACGCATCATACCACAGCGATTGACTGGGCGCAAAATAACCTGGCAATCAAAAGAGAATTTCTTGAACAAACAAGGCGCGTCTGATAATGTCACGTGATGAAAAGCATTTCATCGGTTTCCGTTCACGCATTCCAAGAGACTCGCCCGTGCCTGCATCGCTCAAAGATGAGACGGAGAGTTTCCTCAGGAGCCTATCAGGCGGGTCAGGGCGCCCTATTGGAAAACGGTTGTCGGCGGCCAGCGAATGTGCGTGCAGCAAAAGACCATTTCACTCTGTGAGAGGAGGCGCGTTACTGTATGGACATACAAAAGATAGGGGTTATCGGCGCTGGATTGATGGGCGCTGGTATTGCACAGGTGGCGGCGCAGAGCGGCTTCCAGGTGTGCATGATGGATGTGGAGACCAGGTTCGTGGACAAAGGGCTTGGCATGATCGAGAAAAACCTCGATCGAGCGGCTCAAAAAGGCAAACTGACGCCCCAGGACGCCGCAACAATCAGAGGCCGCATCAAAGGTACGGTGTCGTCTTCAGAGGCAGTGTCCGACGCAGATGTGGTCATCGAGGCCATCATAGAGAATATGGATCTCAAGAAGCAACTGTACAAAGACATCGATGGCCTTGCCCCAGACCGCACAATCTTTGCCACCAACACCTCAGGCCTGAGCATCACGGAGATGGCGTCTGTCACGAAAAGGCCTGAAAAGTTTATCGGTATGCATTTTTTCAATCCTGTTCCGGTGATGCAACTGGTGGAGGTGATCCGAGGGTATGCCACGTCGGACGACACGGTTGCAGTGATAAAAGGCTTGGCTCAGCGGCTCGGCAAGACCGCTATCGAAGTGTTGGAGGCGCCAGGATTTGTGGTGAATCGCATCCTTGTTCCCATGATCAATGAGGCGATCTTTGTCCTGCAAGAGGGATTGGCCACGGCAGCCGAGATCGATGAAGGCATGAAGCTGGGCGCCAATCACCCCATGGGGCCCCTCGCGTTGGCAGACCTGGTGGGACTTGATACCCTTTTGAGCGTCCAGGACCATCTCTATCGAGAATTTGCAGACCCGAAGTATCGGCCGCCTGTGCTGTTGAGGAAGATGGTTCGAGCGGGCCACCTGGGCCGCAAATCAGGAAAAGGTTTTTACGATTACAAATGACAAGATGACATCTCTCGTCATGGTAGTCGATAATGAGGGGGCGACGGTCGCAGTAAAGGCCGCATACCCGGCATGGAGGCATAGATGAAATCTGACGATAGGTTTGAACTCACGGAAGAAGAGCGCATGCTCCAAGACATGGTTCGGAGACTGGCGCGCGAAAAGGTCGCGCCGGGCGCTGAAGAACGTGACAAGAAGGGCGAGTATCCGTACGACATGCTCGAGCTCATGAGAGAAAATGGGCTGATGGGGATCGATTTCCCTGCCGAGTATGACGGCATGGCGGCGGGAATGCTGGCACATTGCATTGCAGTGGAGGAGCTTGCCAAAGTGGACGCAGCGGTGGCTTTGATTCCTTCCTGCCAGGAACTGGGCAGCCTCCCGATCATTTTGGCCGGCAACCACGAACAAAAAGAAAAATACTTGAAGCCGCTCTCGACGGGCGAGAAGGTCGCGGCGTTTGGCCTTACAGAAGCCAAGGGCGGTTCGGATGTGGCTGCGTTGAAGACGAGAGCCGTTCGCAAGGGCGATAAATACATCATCAATGGATCGAAGATGTGGATCACGAACGGCGGCGTGGCTGACACGTATTCGGTGTATGCGGTCACTGACCCAGACGTGCCTGCATACAAGGGCGCAAGCGTCTTTATCATGGAAAAGGGCATGCCCGGCTTCTCGGTGGGTAAGCCGGAGAGCAAACTCGGCATCAAGTGCTCGGACACCAGAGAGCTGATCTTCGAAGATGTGGAAGTGCCCGTGGAAAATCGTTTGGGCGAAGAAGGTCAAGGCTTCCATATCATGATGAAAACGCTCGATTTCAGCAGACCTTCAGTGGGCGCCCAGGCGTTGGGCATAGCCGCCGGCGCGTTTGAATATGCCACGCAGTACGCCAAAGAACGAATCGCGTTCGGCAAACCCATTATCAAGCATGAGGCCATAGCCTTCAAACTCGCGGACATGGCCATGAGAATTACGGCCGCGCGCATGCTCCTCTGGAAGACCTGCTCCCTCCTGGATAAGGTGGCCAAAGACCTTTCAAAGGTTCCGCCTGAAACCATCAGACATTCATCCATGACCAAGGCGTATTGTTCGGACGTGGCTATGTGGACGACCGTTGAGGCGGTGCAAATCCTGGGCGGATATGGTTACAGCAGCGAATATCCCGTGGAACGTATGATGAGGGATGCAAAGATTACTCAGATTTACGAAGGCACCAACGAAATACAGCGCATCGTCATTGCCTCTACTTTATGAGAGCAAAGGGTTTGCGCGATTTGACCATAACCGGGAGACGAGAGACGTGAACGCATACCGAGGAGGCCGACGCCGATGATAACCTATCAGCCTATTGGGGTGATACACTCTCCGTTTACAGACCCGAAGGATATGCCGATTCAGCCTTTAGGCGCAAGAGGCGTGAAGGGAACCGTGGAGCTCGATCCACAATTCGAGGCAGGGCTCAAGGACCTGGAAGGATTTTCGCATATCATCCTCCTCTACCATTTCCATCTTTCCAAAGACTATTCGCTACACATTGTACCCTTTTTGGACGACACAGAGCGCGGGGTGTTTGCCACAAGAGCCCCGCGTCGTCCCAACCCCTTGGGCCTCTCCATTGTCCACCTTGTCGCAGTGGATGGCTGCACGCTGTCAATCGAAGACGTCGATATTGTCGATGGAACGCCCCTCATAGATATCAAGCCATTTGTGCCCTATTTTGATCATCGGGAAGGTGCGTCTTCAGGGTGGTTGGTCAAGAGGTTGGGAGAGGCGGCCACAAGACGCTCTGACGACAGGTTCATATCAGGTGCGTGACCATTGCCGTTTCTGACGGCGCCGAGGAACAATCATGGACAACTGGCTCAAGACATCGTGCATTTGTTGCGCCCAAAACTGCGGGCTCGAGGTCATAACCAACGGCAACGAGATCGTGAAGGTTCGCCCTGACAAAGACAACCCCCGCAGCCAAGGCTATTGCTGCCGCAAGGGGCTGAAGATCGCGTTTCATCAAAATAACCCAGAGCGGCTTACTCAGCCTTTGAAGAGGGTGGGGGATTCCTTTCAGACCATTTCCTGGGATGACGCCATAGGAGAAATTGCGTCTCGTCTCATGGATATTGTGTCGAGAAAAGGGCCTCGATCGTTCGCGTACATGGGCGGCGGCGGCCAGGCCTGCCATTTCGAGGCAGCGTACGGGGTCCGACTTTTGAGGGCGTTGGGCTCTCGGTATCACTACAGCCCGCTGGCTCAGGAACTCACTGGCATGTTTTGGGTCCAGGGCAGAGTACTGGGAAGGCAGTATCTTATCACCATCCCTGATGACCGAGAAACAGAGGTGCTGGTGGCATGGGGATGGAATGGGTGGATGAGCCATCAGATTCCCCAAGCGAGAAGGGTCCTCAAAGCCATCTGCGACGACCCGCATCGGCTGCTGGTGTCCATTGATCCGTGGAAGTCCGAGACCGCTCGTCGAGCAGACATCCATCTCCCGATCCGTCCCGGGACTGACGCCCTTTTGGCCAGGGCAATGATCGCCATCATCTTGAATGAAGGCTGGGAACAAAAACAATACATCGCCGCGCATACAACCGGTTTCGATGACATCAAACCGCTGTTTGCCGACTTCGACGCGGCCGCCGCGCTCAAGTCCTGCGAATTGGAATATGAGGCAGTCAAAGAGCTGTGTCGGTTATTCGCGACTCGCAAGTCGTCGCTCCATCCGGACCTCGGTATCTTTATGAATCGCCACAGCACGGCATGTTCGTACCTTCAAGCCGTTTTGCTGGCGATATGCGGGAGGATAGGAGCTCGCGGCGGCAATGTTGTCCCTGGATACCTGATGCCGCTGGGAGCGCATTCGGATGAGAGGGACCCCAAGACATGGCGCACCCTGGAGACAAACTTTCCCGCCATCATGGGGACCTTTCCTCCCAACGTGATGCCCGAGGAGATCCTCTCCTCCAGTGAGTCGGCGTTGGCCGCAGTTCTCGTAAGCGGCTCCAATCCCCTCAGGTCCTATGCAGACACCTCGATGTACGAGCGGGCATTCGAGAAACTCGAACTCCTCGTCACCATCGAGGTAGCGCTTTCCGAAACGGCCAGGATGTCCCATTACGTGCTGCCTGCCCGATCCGCATACGAGAAATGGGACGGAACATTCTTTGCCTGGAATTATCCCGAGATATTTTTCCAGATGCGGCGGCCAGTGGCTGCTCCACGAGGAGACCCGTGGGAAGAAAGCCAGATCATGATCGCCCTCGCAGACCGTATGGGACTTCTGCCGGACATACCCAAGGCTTTGTATGACGCGGCCCACGGCGACCGTATGGCCTTCGGCATGGCCTTGATGCAATTTGCCCAGTCAGAACCAAAAGCCGCGCAGATGCTGCCGTTCGTCTTGGGGAAGACGTTGGGCAAAGCGCTCGGGTCGGCAAATCTCGCAGCGCTGTGGGGCATCCTTCAGACTGCCCCACAGGGGTTCAGGGACCAGGCGGCTCGAGTGGGGTTCCCTCGAGACATGTCCTTCGGAGAGCATGTCTTCCAAGCCATCTTGGACCATCCAGAAGGGTTGTGGATAGGCCGTGTGGATGAGGCAGATCCCTTTGCGCAAGTGCGAACGCCTGACAAAAAAATGAACCTTTTTATCCCTGAGCTCCAAGACTGGGTGAAAAGCATCGAGCCGTCCAAGGAAGAGGCTGCCTTGACGCTCGATCCGAGATATCCTCTGATCCTCATGGCGGGGCGACACATTGACGAGAACGCCAACACGATTATGAGAGACCCGGCTTGGAATGCCGACCGGAGCAGGGTATGCACCATGACCATGCACCCGAAAGACGCTCAACAAAGGGGATTGCAGGACAAACAACTCGTCCGAGTCGTCACTGAGGCCGGTCACATCGAAATACCGGTTGAGATAACCGAGTTCGCCCGCCCCGGACACGTGACGATTCCCCATGGTTTTGGCCTCGTCCACGGCGGAAAGACGTTTGGCGCGAATGTCAATCGCTTGACGAAGAATACCCATCGTGATTCATTGGCAGGTACGCCTCTCCACAGATACGTGCCGTGTCAGGTGGAGGCCCTGTAAAAGGGACTCGAAACGGAGACTTAATAGGAATGAGTCAAAGCTGGATACCAATTTCAACCATTTTGAAAACTGCGCCTAAGGTGCTGGAAAACCCGAAATACGCCAAAAATGTGGCGATGATACAAGTGGATAAATTTCTCCGGAACCTTTCACCCCGTCAGAGCGACGGGGTGGCCAATCGCATAAGGCAGTGCAGCATTCGCATCACGGACATCTGCAACTTGAGATGCCATACCTGCGGCCAATGGGGCGACAGGGGATTCCTGAGATCGTGCAGCCTTCCTGAGCTGAAAAAAAACGAGGTCTCGCCAGAGCGCTACATCGAGTTGCTGCATGACCTGTATGAACATGGCCACACGCCCTCAGTGTATCTCTGGGGCGGGGAACCCATGTTGTACAAGGGATCTGTGGAAATCATCGAAGAGGCTGCCAGACTGGGCATGGCGCCCAGCATCGCAACCAATGGGACGGGGCTTCTCAAGCATGCCGAGCGGCTTGTGTCCGCGCCGATGTTCGTGGTCCAGATATCCGTGGATGGGCCGGATGAAAAGACGCACAACGCCAGCCGACCAGGCGCCACGCCCGATGTGAACAATTTCCGCACCATATGGACTGCCATCGAACGAATACAGGAACTGCGCGCAGAAAAAAAACAGCGCCTGCCTCTCATCGCAACACTTACCACAATAAATAACGTGAACTACAACAGACTGGTGGATGTGTACGATGTCTTTGGGGAAAAGGCGGATGTCTGCGTCTTTTATCTCGCATGGTGGATAGACGAAAAATCCGCCGAGCGGCACACCAAGGATTTTCAAGAGCGATTTGGTTTCGCCCCGCAAAAACACTTTGGCTGGATAGGGAACTGGCGGCCTCCCGATTACCGCGTTCTCGCCGACCAATTGCAGAAAATTCAGGAGAAGGCGGCCAAGCTTTCCCGCGCCTCGGTGGTGATCATGCCTCCCCTGCTGAACCCAAAAGACTTGGAGGTGTACTACACTGATCACGATTGCACATTTGGGTTTGACCGCTGCGTATCGATCTTCAGCGCAGTGGAAATAAATTCCAACGGCGACATGTCTCCATGTAGAGATTACCACGATTACGTGGTGGGCAATGTGAAGGAACACACCATCACTGAGCTCTGGAACTCTGACCTCTACAAAAAGTTCCGAAAGAGCATCACGGAGAAGGGGCTCATGCCCGTCTGCACGAGATGCTGTGGACTTATGGGATACTAATGAGGCGGAAATGACTGCGCCTGCTCGAAATAATGGATGAGGCGCCGCGCAGCGATTCCGTTGACGAAGCCAGTCCCCAAGGCCGCCGCAAGCATGAAAGGAAAGAGATAGAGCACTGCGTCGTTGCGAATAATCAGGGCGTACGCCACAAAGAGCTGAGCCGCGTTATGCGTCACCGCGCCGATAATGCTGACGCCGATGAGTGAAAACGCCCCGCCGCCGACCTTCTTTACTCCCCCCATGGCAAAGATGGACGCGACGCCGCCCGCCAGCGAAAAAAGGAACGCCGGCGATCCAAAAAGACCGGTGAGGAGTGAACCAAGAAACACCCGCCCTACTGTCACAAACAAGGCGTACCAAAATCCAAATAAATAAAGCGTCGCCAGCCCTATAATATTTGCGAAACCAAATTTGAACCACAATACTGTCACTGGCAGCATTGCTTCCGCTGAGTGGATGACCACGGCAAGGGCGAGGAGCATGCCGATCCGAGCGAGTTTGACTGTCTTAGAGCGGTTGTCCAAAGGGGTCACGAATTCAGTACCTACGGTCATTTCAGGTCATTCCCAAGGACGCGAGAATCGCATATGCGTTTGCTAGCTGCTGGATCGAGCCCATTATGACGCAGCATGTGTGGCGCTGGCCTCTCTCGACGCCCGCTCCACGGGGCGCGCTGTGTCGCAGGGACAATCTCCATGACAGACCGCGGCACGCTCCCACAGACATGAGCAAACATTCGCTCAACATCATCGGGTGAACGCGTCCACCGTTTCTGTTTTGCCATTGACGATCCGCACTGCGACCTGGTTCGGCGCGCAAATCAGGACGCCCCCATGGGCGTCGATGGTTCCCATGTGTACACAAATCTTGTCTCTGCATGGGGAAGACAGGATGCGCACACGCTGGTTGGCGATCTGGACAACCGTCGTCCCCAAAGGACCTTTCACGTCGATGACTGCGTCTCGAGCGAGGTCGTGTTCCATATATATTTTGCCCTGAACGCTAATCTCCACCAGCGAGCCTCCCGGCTTGCCGAATTTTGCGCCAAGGACGATCGCGAGGCATGACGCGGCAATGCCTGCGACAAGGATCATGTCAGCCTTGGTCATGTGACCGAGATGTGGGACGACATTTTGAATGCGTCGTAGGATTCGCATCATAACAACATCTTTCGGAACAGGTATAATACGTTGGCCGCGTCAATGCAAAGAATTTGAAAAGCAAATTCTTTATTTTTCTTGCATCTGTTTATGATTCGATATATTTATGTATGTAAAGAGCCGGATATGCGGATCCTGGAATAGGCGGTAAGACATGAAATGCCCTGCCTGCGGCGCAATCGACGATAGAGTGATAGATTCCCGCCTCGGTAAGGACAACTCTGTGATCAGAAGGCGCCGCCAGTGTTTGAACTGCAAGAAAAGGTTCACCACGTATGAGCGGATCGAAGAAATCCTACCCTACGTGATAAAAAAGGATGGCCGTAGGGAGATATTCGATCGCCGAAAGATAATAGAGGGAATGCGTAGGGCGTGCGAAAAGAGGCCGGTCAGTATTGACCGAATTGAGGCGGTGGCTGACGCCATCGAGCAGGAGTTGATGGAGCGCCCTGAGAAGGAGATCAGCGTCTCATACATTGGGGAAAAAGTAATGGAAGCGCTGCAACAGATGGACGATGTTGCATACGTAAGATTTGCTTCGGTGTATCGCTCATTCCGGGATATAGATGAATTCGTGAGAGAAATAAAGGAATTATATGAACTCAGAGAGGCCCGGGAGCAGGCGCGCCACCGAGAAGGAGTCCCGGAAGAAACCCAGACAACAAGCAGTCTCCCGTGAAGCGGAACGCTTCATGTCCATGGCCCTGAAACTCGCTCGAAGGGCGCTGGGGAGGACTTCCCCCAATCCTGCAGTGGGCGCCGTCTTGGTTAAGGACGGCAGGGTGGTTGGGGAGGGCTATCACCATGCGGCAGGGGAGCCGCATGCGGAAGTAGAAGCCATTCGCGCGGCGGGCTCTGACGCTCGGGGCGCGGAGCTCTTTGTGACCTTAGAGCCCTGCAATCACCACGGCAGGACGCCTCCCTGCACAGAAGCCATCCTCGAAGCAGGAATCAAGGCCGTCTATTACGGGATGGATGACCCGAATCCAGGCGTGCGAGGCGGCGGCGCAAACACCCTCAGGGAAAACGGCGTCGAGGTCTGGGGTCATGTGGCAGAAAACCGCTGTCGCCGCATCAACGAGATCTACGTGACCAACGTCACCATGAGACGGCCGTTCGTGTTTCTCAAATTGGCCATGAGCCTCGACGGCAGGATCGCGACCCGAACCGGCGATTCGCAGTGGATAACTTCTGAACAATCCAGGCAAAAAGTTCACAGGCTTCGAGACAAGGTTTCGGCCATCATGGTAGGAATCGGAACTGTCTTGGCTGACGATCCCTCTCTCAACACCCGACTCAAACGGGGCAAGGGGCGTGACCCCCTGCGGATCGTGGCAGACTCGAACCTGAGGATCCCGACGGACGCACGCGTATTCACTTCGTCATCGGCGGCCGGCGTGATAATCGCCACGCGACGCGATCCGCCTCCAGACAAGGCTGCTGAACTGGAAAAACGCGGGGTCAAGGTGCTCAGGACCAAAGGCAAGGATCGTGTTGACTTGAAAGACCTATTATACCGGCTTTACGGCATAGGAGTCACCTCGCTCCTCATAGAAGGCGGCGCAAACCTGGCGTGGTCGGCAATAAAGGATCGAGTCATCGATCGCTGTCTGTTCTTTTATGCCCCCATCATCATAGGCGGCGCCGCTGCGCCCTCCGGCATAGAAGGCCTCGGCGTCAGCAGACTCGAAGAAGCCCCCAGGCTCGAAGATGTCCGGTCTTTCCGCGTGGGGCCCGACATCTTGTTGGACGGCCGAATCGTCTATCCTGAACGTCGCAATGATACTTGAGATAAATCCCCTGCATCCTCAGCCGAGGCTCATAAAAAGAGTGGCCGATGTGCTCCGCTCAGACGGCGTCATCGTGTACCCTACCGATACCGTGTACGGCCTCGGATGCGACATAAACAGCAAGAAAGCCCTCGAAAGGGTGCGCCGAATAAAAAAGATCGACAATAAACGGCATCTTTCATTCGTCTTTGCTGATCTAAAGACCATCGCTCACTACGCCCAGGTGGACGACAACAGCTATAGGATATTGAAACGCTATCTGCCGGGGCCATACACCTTTGTCCTGAAAGCCACGAGACTGGTGCCTCGCATCGTTCTCACCAAACGCAACGAGGTCGGCATTCGCATACCCGACAACCGCATCTGCCAGGCCTTGGTGCAGGAGCTCGGCAATCCCATCCTGAGTTCATCCGTGCGGCTGCCGGATGATCAGCTCCTCGACCATCCACGAGAGATCGAAGCGCTGTACAAGGGGCAGGTGGATCTCGTGGTGGACGGCGGCATATTCCTCCCAGAACCGTCTTCCATCGTCAGTTTGCTCGAAGATGTCCCACAAGTGATGCGCGTGGGGAAAGGCGATGTCAGCGAGTTCCTCGGGCCCTGACGCGATCCGCAATAATCAGGGCGTCCCTCCTCGCGCTTCCTTGATTGCTCAGCAGGGCTTCTCGACCCTTCCTCGCCGCGTGCGCGTGTTTGTCCGGCTCATTGAACACGCGTCGAACCGCAACGGCGATATCACTGGCGCCCTGCACCTCTATGCCGGCGCCGCAGCGCAGCAAAATATCGCGAGCGTCTCGAAAATCCTCCATGGAAGGGCCAAACATGACAGTCTTTTCCCAGATAGCGGGTTCGATGATGTTCTGACCTCCCTTGGGGACCAACGACCCTCCTACGAACACCACGGTAGCCGCTGAATACACGTCCTTCAATTCCCCCGTCCTGTCCCACACGACAATCTGGCCTTTTTCCCTGGTTGCCCCGCGGTCTGCCATGCTCCGCAGAAAAGGCGCCGGAAGACCCCTTTTTTGAGCGATGAGGCTCGCGACATCCTCTGAACGCTCCACATGGCGCGGGGCAAGGACAAGGACGAGATCAGGAAATTCCTCCAAAAGTTCCGTATATGCGTCGAGTACAATCTCTTCTTCCCCTGCATGGGTGCTGCCGGCGACCAAGACCCGGGCGCCGGGCTCCAGATTGACGAGTCTTGCAATGTGCTCGCGAGCCGAACTCTCGATGTCAGACCGCACCGCGTCGAATTTTGTGTTTCCTGTAACGAGAATGCGATCCCTTCGCGCCCCTATTTTTTCTATTCGCTGGGCATCCAGCTCGGACGCCATGAGGAACAGATCGATATGGGCCAGCGTATCGGCAAAAAAAGGACGCATGAATCGGTACCGGGGATACGAGCGGTCGGAAATTCGTCCATTGGCGAGCACGATGTCCGCGCCAGACGCCTTGAGATAGTGCAGCAGATTTGGCCACAGCTCAGTCTCCATGAGCACGAAGACATCCGGCCTTATTCGCTGCACGACCCGCCGCACAAATTCAGGGAAATCGAGAGGGAGAAAAAAGGTTTTGGCCTCTGGAATGATGCTTTTGGCAGTGTCTTGGCCGGTTTCTGTGCCGGTTGAAACGAGAATACTTGCGTTGGGCAGCAAATCTCGCGTCTCCCGAACCAGCGGTTCAAGCGCGTTGACCTCCCCCACCGACACTGCGTGAAACCATATTCTCGGTCTCGGCAATCGCTCTGCATCTATCTCGGCCGGAAGCGCGCCTAACTTGCCGTAGATGGATTTTCGATACTTGCCCCGAAAAAATACCTTGGGGCCGTAATAAAGCAGCAGGGCAGGGGCTGCCGCCGCGTGGAGCAGGATGTTATACACGAGGCGCTTCATGAACCAGTTCTTGTGAAAGGCGGAGCGTCGGCGGCTGGCGTCAGTGACATTCTTCTATTTTCGTGGAAAACATGGGTTCGAGTTGAAAGTTCTTTTCCACCACATAAGGGTTGATCTCGATCTTGCTGATTCGGACCACTGTGCGGTATCCGCCTACCACGGATTGAACTTCGAACCTCCTTGGAAGCCATCCGTACTCCCCTTCTTTGAAATCGCCGAAATCGACCGAGAGGTCAACCTCGCCATATGGGCTTATGCGGACAAGCCTTTTCAGATAAAGCGTGCGAGGGTCTAAAGTCGCGCCCCAGATGCGTCCTTGGGAGGTCACACGAATCACGATTTTCTCCTGATCTCGCGACAGGAGCCTGTCGAACCGCACATCCTTCCACTGCAGCAAAAGCATGGGGATGAGCCCTTCTATGTCCGCAACATCGGGGAATTTTTTTGCAAAGCAGTCCTTTTGCCCCCGCGTGATTTTCCCTTCGGAAGGTACATACAGTTCAAAGCGACCAGCCTTCATGACCAGCTCGAACAATGCGTTGCCGCCGGGGCCAATTCCTTGAAATCGAAAGTCGCTGGGACGGCGGTATATGAGGAATCCTGTCACATCTTGACGGGATTTCCCTCCATCGTATGTGCTGGTTATGTTCATCGCGGCCTTCAAAGCAGAGAGGTTCTTGCCCCGCTCGGTGAGGATGCGGGGGATATCGCTCGGGTTCACGGGCTGTTGCGCAGCGGGGTGGTTCAGACACGCAAGCGACAAGACGCTTACCTGGACGAACATGAACACCCAGTACACGATGCGGGAATAATGGCGCGGATCGTCCGCGAGGCAGGGCCATTTCATGTCACGTTCTCTTAGCAGAGGTGACCTGTGGATGCAACATCGCAGCCCAACAAAACAGATGTCTTGACCCTGTCGCGAGCGATGATACATTGAAGTTTCTGTGTTGGACGGAAAGGCTCGGAGGATTGCATGGACTGGATAAGCATCGATCGTGTTGCAGATCATGTCGGCCGCCGCGTCGAACTGCGCGGATGGGTTTCCAATAAGAGATCATCGGGAAAGATCAGATTTGTGCAACTAAGGGACGGCGCCGGCGTCATCCAATGCGTCTTTGTTGCTGGCAAAGTCCCTGAGCGTGCTTTCGAGGCTGCAGACCGGATCCCGTACGAGTCGTCGGTGGTCCTGGTTGGCCAGGTCACGCAAGACCCGAGGTCGCCCTCGGGCTATGAGATAGCCGCCGAAGACATGCAAATCATTTCAGAAGCCGAGCCTTATCCCATCTCGAAAAAAGACCATGGCGTCGGTTTCCTCATGGACCATAGACATCTGTGGCTCCGCTCTTCCCGGCAGGTCGCGATGATGAGGATTCGATCTGCCTTGACGAGGTCGGCACGCGCGTTCTTCGATGAGCAAGGTTTTGTCTCCGTCGAAGCCCCGATCCTCACTCCCACGGCGTGCGAAGGCACAACCTCTCTTTTTGAGGTTGCGTATTTTGACAGGTCTGCCTACCTCACTCAATCAGGGCAACTCTATGGAGAGGCTGCCGCCATGGCGTTGGGAAAGATTTACGTCTTCGGCCCAACCTTTCGCGCGGAGAAGTCGAAAACCCGCCGCCACCTCACCGAATTCTGGATGATCGAACCCGAAATGGCCTTTTGGGATTTGGAGCAGACCATCGAGTTGGCCGAGGCGTTAGTGTGCCGCATCGTGGCGGATGTCCTCGCTGTCCGCCGGCCAGAGTTGCAGCTCCTGGAACGCGACGTATCTCTACTCGAGAACATCAAGAGCCCGTTTCCTCGAATAACGTATTCCGAGGCAGTCGAGATGCTGAAAGCAGAGGGCATGCCCTTTGAATGGGGAGACGATTTTGGGGCGGATGAGGAGGCCGTGCTGTCGCAGAAGTTTGAAAAACCGGTCTTTGTCACGAGATATCCCGCGGATGTGAAGGCATTCTACATGAAGCGCGACCCAGATGATCCACGGCTGGCCCTCGCAGTGGACCTACTGGCTCCGGAAGGGTACGGCGAGATCATAGGAGGCGGCCAGCGAGAGGATTCCCTGGCGCTGCTCGAAGAGCGCATCCAGCAGCACGGTCTGGATCCAGCGCCCTTGCAATGGTACCTGGATCTCAGACGCTATGGTTCCGCGCCGCATGCCGGCTTCGGCCTTGGAATCGAAAGGACCCTTGCCTGGATCGCTGGCGTGCATCACGTACGGGAGACCATCGCCTTTCCGAGACTCATGGACCGCCTCTATCCATAGGCCTTCGGCGCCGCAGCAGTTTCCCCGGAATTGTAGGGATGCTGCAAAGTCCTGACGCATGCGATGCAGCTCTAGGGCTGTCATTCCCTCGAAAGAGGGAAATGTCTGAAACAGTACACCTCAGGAGGAGGCAATGGAGCGTAAGAAGACTAATGAAACCAAGCGCCCTAACGAATTATACGAACATCGTGTTAAGCAGCGAGTCAGCAAGCCGCCGGTGGGGCTGGCGACGCCGAAGACCAAGCCAGACGCGGGGGAAAAGAAAAAGCGCGATGAATACGACCCTCACCCCGACCCTCTCCCACTGTCTGGCCCTCACCCCGACCCTCTCCCAGTGGGAGAGGGTGGCCGGAGGCCGGGTGAGGGTATAACCCGGGTATGGAATGGCTTGAAACACAAGACAGCGCCCCACGTCACGCTCAAATCCATCGTCAACAATCCCGAGATTGAGAGCACCCACGCCCGCATGCCCCCGGCAATCGAGCAGACCCTTGCCGACCTCACCCCCCCCTCTCTCCGTGGGAGAGGGAGGCGCGAGATGTCGGCTGAAGGAAAGAAAGCCCTTGATCCCGAGTTCCTTGCATTCGCCAGACAACTCAGACGCGACCAAACAGACGCCGAAAGTCTCCTCTGGTCGTTGCTGCTCAACCGGCGTTTCATGGGCTGCAAATTCCGGCGACAGCACCCCGTTAAGCCTTATGTGGTGGATTTTTATTGCCATGAGGCCCGGCTGGCCATTGAGCTGGACGGCCGACAGCACAACGAACCCGATGCGCGAGCGCGGGAAGAGCAGCGGACAACATTCCTCGAGGCTCGTGGAATTCGTGTACTAAGGTTCTGGAACAACGAAGTCTTCAATGACCTGGATGGCGTTTTGCAGGCAATCTACGACGCCCTCACCCATGCTCCCTCTCCCAGTGGGAGAGGGCCGGGGTGAGGGCGTTCACACCGCGTCTCGGTCCTCTAACTAGAAGTTAAAACGAGGGTTCTGGTTTTTTGCAGGCCCGCTTCAAGCGCGAAGCAAAACAAAAACGCTAAGCGCAAAGAAAAGGCCTGGTGCTAGGAGGCGCACGCGGACGGCTTCGATCCGGACAGGATTTCCGGCAGCGGCAGACCCGAAACGCCGGAACGCAATGACATTCCCGATCTTCTCAATCAGTGGAAGGTTTATAAAGAATCAAAGTTTATGAACCGCCGGCCGTAGCAAAGCGCAGATCGCCGAGAAGGCGCCTGACGAAGACCGGGCGTAGCTCATCCACGAGACCCTCGCCATTGAGCGCGAAATCAACGAGGGGTTGCAGAAACTCCTCAAGGATATTGAACAATGAAAAAGCCGTATAGGTCCCAGAAATTACCGCCCGAATCCATTGAATGGACGAACCATATACCGCTCATTGCCCAGGCCAATGCGGGATTGGCGCGATATGACGGCATCCTGGAAACTATGGTCAACCCCGCGTTGCTGCTTTCACCCCTGACTACGCAGGAAGCTGTGCTATCCTCGCGCATAGAAGGGACCCAGGCCACCCTTGAAGAGGTCCTCGAATTCGAGGCGGATCCAAGTCGCAAGATTGATGCGTCAAAACGTGCGGATATTCAGGAGATTATCAATTATCGAAACGCGATCAACAGGGCGGTCGAGCTGCTCGAAAAAGGACCCATTTGTCTGAACGTTATCCTAGAACTCCACAGCATCCTCATGGAAAGCGTACGCGGGACGAACAAGGCGCGGGGACAGTTCAGAAAAAGCCAGAATTGGATCGGCCCGCCCGGCTGTTCCATGGAAGAAGCCACATTTATACCGCCTGCCCCTGATGCCCTGCCGTGTGCGCTGGATGATTGGGAGAAATACCTCCATGCCGACGAAAAAGATCGTCTGGTGCAGTTAGCCATCATAAAGGCGCAGTTTGAGCTGATTCACCCATTTCTGGATGGCAACGGCCGCATCGGCAGGATGCTGGTTCCGCTCTTTCTTTTTGAGAAGAAGCTCTTATCCAGACCCATGTTTTACCTGAGCGCCTATTTCGAGCGAAACCGCGCGCAGTATTACAGGGCGCTCAACGCCATTTCGGAGCATGACGACTGGAACGGATGGATTCGGTTTTTCCTCACCGCTGTTGTAGAACAGACAAAGGAGAACATCAAAAAGGCGCGAGCTATTTTCAACCTCTATGAGAAAATGAAACAAGATGTGCCGGCCATCACCCACTCCCAATATGCGATCCAGGCGGTTGACGCCCTTTTCCACAGGCCGATCTTCCGCAGTACGGACTTCATTACCGCGTCGCAAATCCCAAAATTCACCGCCTTCCGCATACTCAACGAACTGGCAAGCAAAGGCATTGTAAATGTCCTTCGTCAGGGCAAAGGGCGCAAGGCAGCTATTTTGATGTTTACACAACTTCTTGAAATAACGGATGACTTTAGTTGAGTTGCATGGATGCCACAAAAGGCAATTTGTGTTGCACGAAAGCTGATATATGCAACACAAGGCGATTTGAGTTGAATACATACTTCATGAGACCAGCAGAGAGCCAGGAGGAATGCGTTGTCCATAAACCTTATTATTATGAGCTGAAAACGAATCTTTTGGTCTGAAGTTCTTGGGCTTATAGCGATTCTCGAAATTGAACGCAAAAAAACGCGACTTTTTTCATGAGATGTGCTTAAAGGAGGCATGTCACGAAACCACAACATGCCCAACCCGGAGAATTGTACGCTGAAGGAGTTGGAGACTGCGGCCAGGGCGTCGAAGATATAGTCGTTCTCACAAGTTGTCACGAGATTGCTTCGCTTCGCTCGCAATGACACGCAAGAAAACATTGTCATTGCGAGGAGCCGAAGGCGACGTGGCAATCTGAGCTCGTA
>Ga0078972_1000993_pt1 | contig 19728 bp, 16 predicted proteins | sample YelNatPaOPGAMG01_FD_67568 | JGI IMG/M metagenome (GOLD analysis project Ga0078972, IMG submission 67568) | Hot spring thermophilic microbial communities from Obsidian Pool, Yellowstone National Park, USA - OP-RAMG-01 (SPADES assembly) (version 2) | ecosystem: Environmental > Aquatic > Thermal...
CATTCTGCCTCGTCATCGCCGCCATCTCCTCAAGCGAAGAAGACGTCTCCTCCAAAGAAGCCGCCTGCTCACTCGCCCCCTCAGCCAAAGATTGACTGGATGAAGAGACCTGGGCAGAGGCTGAAGCGACCTGCTCTGTGGCCGAAGAGAGGGCCGATGCAGTCTTTGTTATTGGCCTGGCTATTGACCTTGCCACAAAAAACCCTACAACCCCCACAATGAGAGCAGCAATCAGTGTCCCGATCGCTGTCATATTCCTCATTTCGGCGAGTCCAGCCATTGCCGCCGACGCCTCCTCCTCGGCAACAAGACCGTAGAAGTTGTCTCCCACTTTCACCACTGCAAAACTCGTTAACATCTCCTTGCCGTCTTTGTCCGCAGCAATGAGGTTGTCTTTGAAATCCGCTTTTTTTGCAACGAGACCTTTTTCCACAAGTTCCTTAACAGCCTTAGTCTCGATACGGGCCTTTAGGACCTCAGAGATACCGAATTTCTTGGAAGGTGTAACGAGAATCCCTTGATCGTTTACCAGATAAGAATCTCCTCGTTCTCCCAATCTCTCCGAGCCTTCGAGGATCAGTTCGGAGAGAGGCTTTGTGGGCACTGTAACGACAAAAATTCCAACTAGATTCCCCTTGTCCCCCTCTTGGAAGATGGGGCCAGCTATCACCATGACTGGCTCGTTGAGTATCGGAGACATGAAGATGGAACTTATGGCGATCTTGCCGCTGGAGGCCTCCTTGAAGTATGGCCTGTCTGCTATGGATTTGCCCTCCCCAGAACGTTCTTTTTGGTTGGTGTCGAATATCACAAGCCCATCCGGTCTTGCCACGGCGGCGTTGCCAAAACCGTTATCTTTGACAAATCTGTCTGCTACTTTGGCGAGTCCCAGGTATTTCATGCTGAAGACAGGGTCTGACATGTCTGGTTTGAGAAGGCTCATGCTGTACGCATTTTCGTAAAGACCAGGCATCCTGAGAATGCTCTGGACTGCCAAGACTCTCTGCTCGGTCCAAAACTGGACCATTTTTGCCTTCTGTTCCACGTAAAGACTGTTTTCACTGAAGATCATTTCCTTGAAAAAGGACTGACCCCTGAGATAGTTGTAGAGCCCAGTACCCACCATGGGTATGAGCCCGACAGCGAGGAAGGCGATGATGAGTTTAGTTGCAAGCTTGAGGTTCTTTTTCATGGTTCTCCTCCTGCCAAAGATTTTGCCCTCTCGGGGCTCGAGTTGCCTTGGAAGGTGTTGTTTTGGCGCACCGATTCAGCTTTCGGGTTCATAAGACTGGTCCGTAGCCCATGTCTCAGCCCTCACAAATTAGTTATCGGAAGGATCTGGGAAATCTTTAGTGTGCCGAGTTGGGAACGATGCGCAAAGGCGTATCCAAATGGGCGGGCTTTAGTTGCCCGCAAGGAAGGCTCTGGCCCCACCGGGGCACATCCCTATGAAGACCTCTCTCAAGCAATGTCTCCGACCTTTTTTCCGCGGAGCACCTTTCCTGGGATGCAAGGCTCGTAGAGGTTGTCTTCCGCTGCCCGTGTAAAGACGTCTAAAAATATCGTCAAGTTTGGAGGAGAGCCCAGCGCCAATCTGCCAAGGCCACGAACCCTCACCCCGCTCCCCTCGGCTTTTACCCTCTTCGCAAAAGGCCAGGCCTCTCTGAGGGAATGGGCTTGACACGGGCGAATGGGGATAGTAAGCTTGCTAAAAATTGGGTAGAAAGGAGACGGAAGGTAGTGTTCGCGGGCGTATGTGGCGCAATACGAATTAGCATAATAATTAGCGGCCACATACGCCCATGGACCTGAAGCTCTAGAATTTGGGGTAGAGGGCCATGGGTGATTCCCATGGCCCTCGGTCTTTTCGGCCAGGCCGTGGGAAGGGCCCTATAGCCTGGCCTTTTATTTTGGCCTCCAAGATTTCGACCCCATGGCCCCGCCCCCGGAATCCGGGAGCGACCAAATGGATTTGGATCTCACCTCACAGCAAAAGCTGGTTAAAAAAGCGGCCAGACGCTTTGCCGAGGAGGAGCTGGAACCCCTCGCCTCTCTGATGGACTCCACTCGCGAGGTGCCCGAGGGGCTCGTTCAAAGGATGGGAACCCTGGGATACATGGGCCTTCAGGTTCCGAGAAGCTTGGGGGGCGCCCAATTGGATGCGGTGGCGACTACAGCGGTGATCGAGGAAATTTCGAGAGCCTGCGCATCAATCGGGCTTCTTCTCGCTGTTCACAATTGTGTGGTGGTAGCTCCCATTCTCAGGTTCGGGACCAGTGGTCAGATAGCGACCTTCATCCCCAAATTGGCCTCGGGAGAGACCATAGGGGCTTTCTGCCTAACTGAGGCCAATGCGGGATCCGATGCAGGTGCCATTCAGACCTCTGCTACCAGAGTCGAAGGGGGCTTCCTCTTGAGCGGAACCAAGTCCTTCGTGACAAATGGGGGGATAGCTGGATTGGCCCTGGTCTTCGCGAAGACCCAGATCCTGGGAAAGCCACGGGAGACGACTCTTTTCATCGTTGAGTCCCACAGGAAAGGGTTTCTCCGGGGCCCTGTAGAGGAGCTCTGCGGCATGAGGGGCAATCCGGTTTGTTCCCTTTCCTTCGAGGGGTGTTTCGTCCCGGATACCAACCTCTTGGGAGAGCCGGGAGAGGGTCTCAAGATAGCCCTGGCAACCTTGGAAAACGGCAGGGTAGGAATTGCTGCTCAGGCCTTGGGAATAGCCCAGGCGAGCTTGGAGGCATCTCTCAAGTATGCGAAGGAGAGGATCCAATTCGGAAGGCCTATAGGAAGCTTCCAAGCCATCCAATCGAAGCTGGCGGAAATGTCCGTTGAAATAGAGGCCTCCAGGCTCCTCACTTACAAGGCAGCCAGGATGGTCGAAAAGGGGGTCTCATCCTCCCTTTATTCCGCAATGGCTAAACTTTTCGCCAGTCAGGTCGCTGTGAAAGCAGCTCTGGAGGCAGTGCAGGTCCATGGCGGCTACGGTTACACGAAGGCCTATCCAGTGGAGAGATACTTGAGGGATGCCAAAGCTACCGAAATTTACGAGGGGACGAGCGAGATACAGCGCCTCGTGATTTATAAAGCTCTGAATAGTGGCAAAGGTGGGTGAGATCCGAGCCACCAAGGAGGCTCTCGACGACGTCTGGGGAGGTTGGAGAAATGCATCTGGCCCTTTGCATAAAACAAGTCCCAAAGAAAGCAGAGGTCATGGTAGTGGAAGGCCGCTACACCCTGGCCAGGCAAGGAGTGCCCAGCGAAATAAATTTCCACGACTTGGCAGCCTTGGAGATGGCCCTCCAACTAAAGAGGGAATTCCCGCTCCATGTCACGGTCTTGACAATGGGGCCTCCTTCTGCCGAGGAAGCACTGAGGGAAGCCTTAGCCCTAGGGGCAGACAAGGGTATCTTGATAACCCATCAAGCCCTCTCTGGAAGCGACACCTTGGCCACATCAAGGGTTCTCTCAGCCGCTCTCAAAAGATTGAGGCCGAGCCCGTCTCTGGTGCTTTTTGGCGCCAGGTCATCTGACAGCGATACGGGACATGTGCCACCTCAGGTGGCCGAGGACCTTCATCTGCCCTTTGTCTCCTGTGCCACCCACATGGAGGTGAGCGAGGGGGAGCTCTTCGTGTGGAGGAGATTCCGGGGGTGGATGCAGACCGTGAGGGTCAAGCTTCCAGCCCTTGTCAGTGTCCTCGGCACGGATTTCAAACCCAGGCAAGTGAATCTGAGAGAAATTCCATTGGCCTTTCAGGAGAAAGAGGTCTTGGTATGGGGCCTGAATGACCTCGGCCTCAAGGAGGAACAAGTGGGGCTTCGGGGCTCGGCAACTAGGGTGAGGAGGATAAGACTCAGTGAGGAAAAGAGAAGGGGACAGCTCTTTCAGGGACCGCCCCAAGAGGCGGTTCGGTTGATACTCAGGGCCCTCGAAGATAAGGGAGTCTTGTGAAGAGGGAAGGTCCGTGGGGAACTTGCGCAGAAATCCCCATTCCGAAAGGAGTTGCAAAGGAGGAGATTCCATGAAGGGCGAGGTCTGGGTCGTGGACGAAAGCGCGAGTTTCGGGGAAAACAGGGTGGCCCTGGAACTCCTGAGCAAGGGAAGGGAGCTTTCTCGAAAACTTGGAACTCGCTGTTGCGCGATAGTCTTGGGCTGCGATACCCGAGAGGAGGTCATGGAGCTCATAGCCCACGGGGCGGAGATGGTCTATGTTGCTCAAGGCCCTCACCTGAGCCAATTCAGGCCTAGGGTCTACACCGAGGTGGTGTGCAGACTCGTTCACGAATTTCAACCGGAGATAATCCTCCTCGGTGCTACAGAGACAGGCAGGGAGCTTGCAGCCAGGGTCGCCAAACGACTCGATACGGGCTTGAGCGCCGATTGTCTGGATCTCGAGATAGATGAGGAGACGGGAAATCTCGTGCAGCTTGCCCCAGCATTTGGTGGCAAGCTCCTGGCAGAGGTTGTATGTCCCGAAAGAAGACCCCAGATGGCCACGGTGAGGCCTGGGACATTCCCTCAACTGCTCCACGACCCCAAGGCCACCGCCCCCGTGCTTTACTTGGATACGGTGGATGCGGAGCTCGAGGAGGAATGGGAGGTCGTGGCCATGGAGGTGGCTCCGGAAGGGGACTGCGAACTGGAAAGTGCACCCGTTGTGGTGAGTGCTGGCGCTGGTGTCACTTGTAGTGAGGCCTTTCATCTCGTGATCGAACTTGCAAGGGCCCTTGGGGCCCAACTGGGAGGGACCAGGCCTTTGGTCCAGAGAGGGCTTCTTCCCCAAGAGAGGATGATAGGGCAGACCGGAAAAACCATTAGGCCAAAGGTGCTCATCACTGTGGGGACCTCAGGAGCCCTCCAATATGCGAGTGGCATCAGAGGCAGCGAATTCATAATAGCCATAGACAAAAACCCCATGGCGCCTATTTTTGACGAGGCTGATTTGGGCATCGTGGGAGACGCCAGCGACATATTGCCCAGGTTAGTTTCAGCTCTTTCATCCGTGAGAAAGGAAAACGACTTGGAGGCAGCGCATGGATGAGCTGAAGATGGTGAGCGCATACCATAACTACTTGGTCAGGGGAAGGCTGCAGCGAGAAGTGGTCCTGAAATCCCGAGGAAATTTCTTCTTCCATGCCCACAGAGTGGAACCGATGGAGAGGGTGCCTTCTATATCAGGCCGCTTTTTCGACAGAAGGGGAGAGTTGCTCCTCGTAATCCAAAGAAACGAGCTCGTGGAAAATCCCCAGGGTCTCGCTCTCATTCCCATGGGGGACGGATGGTCTTTGATTTCCTCGACCATGGAGGCAATCTTGTCTTGCCAAGTGGTGGATGCAAAAGAGGGTCTCATAACTATCCTTCGAGGGGTCCTCCACGATGAGAGGGGGCAAGAGGTCCTGAAGGGAGGAGAATTGGGACTTGAGTTCCCACCAGAGCTCGAGGTATCTGAATTGGCGGAAAGGGAGTTTCGATCCGGGGAAGCTGACCGAGAAGCAAGGCCATGCGGCGGCTCGGAAAATGGAGTGGGTCTTTGAAGGGAATTTGGAACCCCTTCCGTGGCGTGAGACGGGGAAGAGTTCTATTGGGGCTAGTCACAGGGAGCCTATGGATTGTTCTCGCAGGTTGCGAGGCGACTTATCTCTTGAAACAGGGTTACTACCAGGTTGCACTTCTTGCCCAAAGAAGGCCTCTCGATAAAGCATTGGAGGATGACTCCCTCTCGGAAACAGTCAGGAGAAAGATGAGGCTTGTGCGAGATGCGTGTCTCTTTGCCGAAAAGAACCTCGATTTGAATTGCGGGGACTCGTACTCGACCTTCATACCCGTCGAGGCCGAGAGCCTTGCTTACTCCGTGATAGCTTGTCCCAAGGACAGTCTCTCTCCCCTCACCTGGAGTTTTCCTCTGGTTGGGAGCTTTCCGTACAAGGGCTTTTTTCGCTTGGAGGACGCACTCGGTGAGGCAAGAAAGCTCGAGGCCGAAAACTACGACGTCCACGTAGGAAGGATATCGGCTTTTAGCGCCCTGGGATGGTTCTCTGATCCCATCTACTCGACAATGCTCCACCTCGATGAAACGGAGCTAGTGTATACGATACTCCACGAGCTTGTTCACAAGACCATCTTTTTCAAGGACAAAGGCGAGTTCAACGAACAGATCGCGACCTTCATAGGGTGGAAAGGGACCCTTCTCTTTTACGAGAAAACCGAAGGCCCTGGGTCCAAAAGTTCCATGAAGATAGCGGCGGCAATAGAGGCCGAGAAGGCCCTCAGCGAGCTTCTCGAGAAGACCAAAGCCGAGCTCGAGGAAGTGTACAAGGGGCCCCTTTCCCTTTCAGAAAAGCTAGAGCTCAAGGAAGCGGCCTTCTCGAGGCTTTCCCGGGAAATTCTGAGATTGAGCCGCATTTTTCCCGAAGGAAGGCTGAGGGGGCTCGAGAACATTGCGTGGAACAATGCTTCCTTTCTCGCTATCTGGCTTTACAGGTACGACGTGGGGGATCTCGAGGCCCTGTGGGATGAAAGGCGGAGAGACTTGAGAGAGCTTGTGGAAACCCTAAAAGGGTGGAGAAGGGAAGGGCTCGACCCACAAGAGGAAATTGGCAAGTGGAGGAGATCTCGTCTCGCAGCCCAGGAGGGGTTCGGCATCTACAGATCGGTAGGGGCCGGTGACGATGCGAAGGGCGGTTTTCTCGGAGGGACGCACTCCGTGCGTCCGCAAATGCAGGCCGGACGCAAGCCGGGGGATAACATGATCACCGAGGGGCGAACGAACGACCGGTGGCCTAGCGGCGATATGCCCGGGTGAAGCCAATGCCTTCCTTGCGGGCGTGCGGAGCCCGCCCCTCCGCGGGGATGGGCTATCCAGGGTCAGATGGCCTAGCGGGGAGATGCCCGGAAATAACGCGAAGGGCGATTTCCTCGGAGGGGCGCGGTCTCCGCGCCCGTGAATACGGGCCGGACGGAAGCCGTGGCCTTTCATTTCGAATACATGCGTTAACGATGGCACGGTGGGCAATAGGAAATATGCCCCGGTCAAGCCCTTGCCTTCCCCGCGGGCGTGCGGAGCCCGCCCCTCCGCGGAATGGCCAAGCGAAGGCGAAAACGCCTTACGGGGGCAGACCCGGAGATGACGCGAAAGGCGGTTTTCTCGGAGGGACGCACTCCGTGCGTCCGCAAATGCAGGCCGGACGCAAGCCGGGGGATAACATGATCACCGAGGGGCGAACGAACGACCGGTGGCCTAGCGGCGATATGCCCGGGTGAAGCCAATGCCTTCCTTGCGGGCGTGCGGAGCCCGCCCCTCCGCGGGGATGGGCTATCCAGGGTCAGATGGCCTAGCGGGGAGATGCCCGGAAATAACGCGAAGGGCGATTTCCTCGGAGGGGCGCGGTCTCCGCGCCCGTGAATACGGGCCGGACGGAAGCCGTGGCCTTTCATTTCGAATACATGCGTTAACGATGGCACGGTGGGCAATAGGAAATATGCCCCGGTCAAGCCCTTGCCTTCCCCGCGGGCGTGCGGAGCCCGCCCCTCCGCGGAATGGCCAAGCGAAGGCGAAAACGCCTTACGGGGGCAGACCCGGAGATGACGCGAAAGGCGGTTTTCTCGGAGGGACGCACTCCGTGCGTCCGCAAATGCAGGCCGGACGCAAGCCGGGGCATAACATGATCATCGGGGGCAAACGAACACCCGGTGGCCAAATGGGGACATGCTCCGGCGAGGCCAATTCCGTCGTTGCGGGCGTGCGGAGCCCGCCCCTTGACCAAATCCAGAAACCTATGTGGATGGTCATTTCTCGCGCCTCCTGCCCATGATCCCGAGGCCCACAGGTGGTATAATTTTCCTCATGAAGGCTCTGGGAAAAGAGGCCGATTCCCTCCCAAGGCTGCTCTTTTCGGACGAGAAGGGTCGGATATTCGACCATCCCTATCTTCTCGCTCTGGGGAGGTCTGGAAGGGATCTAGTTTTGCCCACGGAAGAAGAGTGGACCACCCTTCCAGAGATGAGCCGGTTGTTTTTCCTGCCTGGTTGCCACCCCATAGGGATGGATCCGGACACAGGGGATCTCGTGATCCTGGAGAGCGAGAAGGTCGGGAAAAAGAAGGTCAAGTGCTGGGCAGTGGCTGGTTTTCTCGAGCCAGGCTATGTGCGGACCCTTCTTCCAGCAGCCGATTTCTCGGAGAAAGAATATGTGCTTCCCCTCTGGGCCTATACGGCAGTGGGCTTCAAGGAGGGTAGCTATGTGGCAAGCGCATTTCGAATAGAGGAAGACCCCCACTGGGACCCGAGAAATTTCGACGACAGGGAAGTGCTTCCAAAAGTCGAAGAGAGGCTCTCCTCGAAGACTGGGGGCCCTCTTCTTCGGCATCTGGCCAACTGCGCTTTGGTGAATCACTGTTTCGCTGCGAAGAACCTTTTTCTCCAGAGATGGGAGGCCCCCCTTCCTGTGAGCAGAAGGTGCAATGCGAGTTGTCTGGGCTGTCTGTCCCGCCAACCCAAAGGCTCCTGTCCTCCTGCCCATAGGAGGATGAGCTTCAGGCCCTCTGTGGAGGAGATAGTGGAATTGGCCGTTGAGCACCTAGAGAGGGCAGAGGATCCCATAGTGAGCTTCGGGCAAGGATGCGAGGGAGAACCGCTGACCGAGGCCTCCCTCATAGGAGAGGCGATCGAGAAGATCCGGTCCAGGACGAGCAAGGGCACCATAAACCTCAACACCAATGGGAGCATGCCGGAGGAGCTGGCAGCATTGGTGGACAGGGGACTCGACTCCGTGAGAATTAGCCTGAACAGCGCCAGGCCCCCTCTTTTCAGGGCCTACGTCAGACCAAGGGGCTTCGACCTGGAGGATGTGGAGGAATCTCTTAGGATCTGCTCCCAAAGGGGTATATTTACCATGGTCAACTACCTGGTCTTCCCCGGGATAAGCGACGAGAAGGAAGAGTGGGAGGCCCTCAGAGGGCTCATAGAGAGAACCGGGGTGAAGTTCCTCCATCTCAAGAACCTCTGTATAGATCCAGAGCTCTATTTGGCGAGCATGCCCACCTCGGCATCCGGGGCCATGGGAATGAGGGAACTCAAAAGGGTTCTCCAGGAGGAGTTCCCCGATCTCGGTCTCGGTTACTTCAACAAGGCTCTGAAGAAAGGGCCTTGAGCCCCGAGCCCCAGTAGTTGATCATCAATGGGGGCAGAGAAATTTTCCCCTCAGGAGTTGGGAGAGGCTAGCTGTGAGGTCCATTGCCCTGAGAGCCCTCTCCTTGTCCAAACTGCCAAGGCCGCAAGAGGGGGTTATGAAGGATCTTGCGAGGAGATCTTTCGCCTGGAGCCCCTCCGAGAAAAAAAACCCCGCCTGATGGATCCAGAGCTCGGCCAGATCCTCAACCGTGGAGGTATCCAGTTTGTGAGAGTCCGTAGGCACTATTCCCCAGGCGATGATCCCCCCTCTTTCCAGAAAACCGAGGATCTCCTCCTTGAAGAGGGAAAAGCGCTCGAAGTACGAGAAGGCATCGAAGCTCAAGACCCTGAGGCCCCGCACCCCCAGAATGCTCCCCCAGTCCGCATTCGCGCACACATGTATTCCTGGCCACCCTCCCTCATCCTCTATTCCCAAGAGTATTTCCTCCAGGTCCCTCAAGGCCCTCTCGAGCTCCACTCCTATAAAGACCGAGCTTCCCACATGGCCCAGAGCTGGCTCGTCGACAAAGACAATGGCCTTGCCTCCAGCTGCCACAAGCTTCCTCGTCTGCCACCTGGCCCTCATGGCGAGGAGCCTCACCGCTGCGTCCCTGACCCTCTCGTCGTAATAGGCCAGTCTCCCGGACGAATCCTGCAAGGCCAGGAGTATCGTGAGAGGCCCGCTTATCTGGCCCTTGACGAATTTCACTGGGCCCATGGCCTCGAGGAGCTCCAATAGCTTGTAAAGACCAGGCACGGCCTCTGGGGTCGACTGGAAAAGGGACTCCTCCACGGGTCTTTTTGCCTCTACCACCTCGAGATACGCCTCGTAGAATCTGAGGAGCTCCTCCTGGAACTCCTCTCCCTGGTTCAGGACCAGGGGTCTGGGATCCCTCCGGAACCCTGGCAACCCCTCCGTGAACTGGACCAGGAAACCCTCCCTGGGGTTGGAGGGAAGCTGTATCCAGCTGGGGCTCTCGGGACATCTCTTGAGGAGTTCCTCCAGGGCCTCGCCATGGTCCTGGAAAGGAAGGCTCCCTATAAAAAGGGGCCTTCCCTCTGGCTCTGGGGAAAGGGGGGTAAGATCCATAGAGGTCCTCCTCAGGCTCACATTCCAGATCAAGCCCCTCCACTGTAAAGAGATTCCCTTGCGGTTTCAAGACACTTCTGGCACCATGCCTTCTGTGAAGACTCCCTCCAGGGGAGACGGCGAGGCCAGCTCAGACCCCTCGAGGGAGGCGAGCCACGGCTTTCTATAAGGATCCGAAGGAGGCCCGAGGAATGATATCATCTCCCCCTGATGGTTCCAATGGAAGTGAAAAGGCCTCTTCTCTGTGCCCCAGATGCCATGTTCACCTCAAGGGCCACTTTCTGGAAGATGCTCCAGTTGAGTTTTGCCCCAAGTGTGGAGGCATGTGGATCTCCCGGGAGGACTTCACGAGGAGCATAAAAAGGACACCACCTCCCGATCTCCCAGAGGAGGAGCCTCCAGATGCGGAGAAGCCCATCTGGGCAGAGAGCCCCTTGGCCTGTCCCAGATGCGGAGGGAACATGGCCAAAGCGGTTTACGATTACTCGAGCGGGATCAAGGTGGATAGGTGCGATAGATGTCGCGGAATCTGGCTTGACCGGGGGGAGCTTGGAAGACTGAGAGCTTACACCCAAAGGAAAATCCCCGAGGAGCAGCTCCTCATGGCCCGACTCCAGGCCGAGACAGTGAAGAGAAGACTCGAGGCCAAGTATTTTGCCCAGGAGTCCAGGTCATGGTGGGGAGGTCTTTCCCTGAGAGCACTGGTGGAAAGGCTAAGAGATCTCATCGGCCTACAGTCACGGGGGAGGTGATGTGCCATGGCCAAGAACTTCAGATGCTGGCCCAAGGGTTGGCCCAAGAGTCTCGATTATCCGGAGATTCCGGTTACAGCCCTCCTCGAGAACACGGCGAGGAGGGTACCCCATAGGATCGCCATCATATTCTCGGGCCTCGAGCTCACCTACGGGGAGCTCCTGGAACTCTCGAGAAGGTTTGCCTCTGCCCTCGCGGCCTTGGGGGTGAAGAAGGGGGACAGGGTGGCAATTCACCTTCCCAACTGTCCCCAGTTCGCCATCGCATATTTTGGCCTTCTCAAGATAGGTGGGATATTCACACCCTTGAGCCCCCTCCTCTCTCCCAATGAGGCCCAATACCAATTGCGGGACTCGGGAGCAACCACCCTGATTTCCTTGGACCTTCTCTTCCCCGGGATAAGGAACGTCCTCGATGAGACCCAGGTCCAAAGGGTGATCACCACTAGTCTGGCAGATTGCTTTTCCGCCCTGAATGCTCCCTTGAAGCCCTTGTCCAAAGTCCCAATTCCGGAAACACTAGACATGGTCACTCTCATCAAGGACAACAAAGAGGAGCCTCCCCAAGTGGCCATCGACCCCAAGGAGGACCTCGCCCACTTGGCATACACGGGCGGCACCACTGGACTGCCCAAGGCGGCCATGCTCACCCACTTCAATGTAGTGGCCAATGTGCTCCAGGTCTCCCATTGGTTCAGTGGGTCCAAGCCATCCCTGAAGGACGGAATCATAGTGAGCCAATACCCGCAGGGGGTTGATCCCGCGAGGGACAGGCTCACCCAGCCCGACAGGGAGACAGCCCTGGTTGTGGTTCCCTGGTTCCACGCCATGGGTGTCGTTGGATACCTCAACAACCAGATTTACAGCGGCAATACCATGGTGGTCTTTCCCCGATTCGATCCCACAGAGTACCTGACCGCAGCGGTCAAGTACAGGGCCACACTTCTGGGAGGCGCTCCCCAACTCTACATCCCCCTGGTGAACCATCCGGACTTCGACAAATACGACCTCTCCTCTGTGAAACTCGCAGCCTCAGGGGCGGCCCCCCTCGCAAGATCCGTGCTGGGAAAGATGATGAAGGCCTTCTCTGGACTTGTGGCCGAAGGGTACGGCCTGAGCGAGTGCACCATGTGCGCGACCTTCAATCCGCCCTTCAGGGATCAGGTGAAGGAGGGAAGCGTGGGCCTCCCCCTTTTCGATACAGAGGTGAAGATCGTGGACGTGGCCACACAGGAGGAGCTTCCCCCTGGCGAAGATGGCGAGATATGCATAAAAGGACCTCAAGTGATGAAAGGCTACTGGATGAGGCCCGAAGAGACCGAGAAAGTGCTGGTTGAGGGGTGGCTTTTCACCGGTGACATAGGTCATCTGGACGAGGATGGCTTTCTCTACATCACGGACCGCAAGAAGGACATGATCATATACAAGGGGTATAATGTCTACCCCAGGGAGTTGGAAGAGGTTCTGTTCCTTCATCCCGCTGTGGAGCAGTGTGCCGTTGTGGGCAAGGAGGATGTGGAGGTGGGCGAAGCGCCCGTGGCCTTCGTGAAGCTCAAGAAGGGGCAGGAGGTCACATCAGAGGAACTCATGGATCACGTCAATTCCAAAGTGGCTGCCTACAAGAGGATCAGGGAGGTCATCTTCTTGGATGAGCTCCCAGTCAGCGCAGCTGGGAAGGTTCTCAAGAAAGAGCTCAGGAGTTGGCTGAGACAGAGAAGCTCATCGTGAATGCTTCTCCAGTCGAGGATAAAGGTGCCATGAGTGAGAAGAAGAAAGGCGGATCCAGTGGGTGGAGGGCTTTCTGGATCTTGATGGTGCTTGTCCTCATAGCCCTCGCCCTCATCATCTGGCAATGGGACGAGATATCGAGAAGGCTCTGTCAGCCCTTGGCCGAAGAGATGGATGCAAACTGCAGGGAGAAGATAGCCTCCCTGAGACATCCTATTCCGGCCCAGCCTCAACCGTTGGCCCAGGAGATAGCACCGGAACAAGTGAGAAAGTGGGCTGAACTGACCGGCTCTTACCCCAAGTGGCCAGATGATCTCCTGGCCCCTAAGGATTGCGTTGAGGTGGAAGAGGACCTGAAGGCCATTTGTTCGGAGCTCGACAGAAGACCATATTTGGCAGGCCAGCTTCCTCAAGGGGGATCCTTCGAGCTTTTGAAGATGGCCCTGAGGGATCTCTCATCGGTTGTCCCAGTTGCATCGGCTGAGATGAGAAGACCGGATGCGGTTCTGGCCAATGTGTTCCACTTCTACAGGGTACTGGGACCCAGGAGGGTCTCCCTGATCAACGAGATAATGGCCAACGAGGAGGCCCTCTCCGAGCCCATGGCCATGGCGCTCTACAGGTGGGTTGCGGCTCAGGATAAATGCAACCCCCAGGCTCCGGCAATCTCCCGAGGAACCTTCCTGGACTATGCCGCTTTCCTTCTCAACACCATGGGCGGTCAGGGCTATCTGAGGAGGCGTTCTCCAAAAATAGCTTCCCTTGCCACATTCTATGCCCTGGTCGCCTTGGACAGCGCGGCCAAGGAAGGGAGCAATCCCCACGGCCTGGACCTGACCCCCCACATAAGTTTTTGCAGATCCCTGTTGAGCAGACAGGATCTGGTATTTCGGGACAGGTATTTGCAAATCCTGGAAGAGATGGGGGAGAGATGGAAGGGGCTTGGCCGAAAGGAGAGGGAAGGGCTCCAAAGAAGAGGCCCTTAGTCCTTCGGGGATCTTGGGAGGCCTAGGGGTGAGGGGAATTTCCCCCACGGGCAGAGGGGAAAAGGGAGAAGATTTTGGAAATGGAAGCCTCCATCTCGAGGAAATGGGGGAAAGAGGCATAAGAGGACTCTGAGATCGCTGCACTCAGGAAAGATCAGCTGGCATGTACGGAAATGTCCTTGTCACTTTGGCTGCAATTCTCCTCTTCGAGCTTCTTCCCTCATCTGGGCTGAGCAAGTCCTTGGATTCCGTGGGAAGGCTGGGGATCATCTTGCTCTCCCTGGGGATCTACTTTTTTATATGTCGCCTTTTGTTTTCCCTCTCCCACCTCAGAAAGAAAGGGGTGTTGGACAGGGAGATTTTCAAGATCCTCCATTCCTCGGTCAGCCAGAAATTCGCCATAGGGGCAACGGTCCTCTACGGCGCCTTGGTGTATTTCACGGGATGGAGGGAGTGGTCGCTGCAGGTGGCGGGAAAGGGTGGGCAGGCGCTAGTGAGCCTTTTGGGCATCGCGCCTTTCCTCGTGGCAGCCTTAGGGGTTTGGATTGCGACATATCCTGGAAGGCACCTTTCGGGCAAAGGACTTCTCAGTCATATAGTGCTTCAGGCAGGGTTTTTCTTGCCTGTTCTCTTCCCATGGCTCTTCATAATGCTCTCCATGGACATCCTTTCGGTCATCTCCCCTGGGCTTCAGAGGAAGCTGGATGAGAATCCACTTTGGTCCCTGGGAGCGCTTCTCGTCCTTCTCATGGCCATGTTGTGGGCATTTCCAGGGGTCTTGCTCAGGCTCTGGAGGTGCCCCTCCTTGCCCCAGGGGCCGAAGAGGGAGAGGCTCGAGAAGTTCTTCAGGGACCACAAGTTCAAATACAAGGACATAAGGCTCTGGACAGTGCTTCAGGACTCCATGTCCACAGCTGGGGTTCTGGGGGTTCTCCCCGGCTCCAGATACGTGCTCGTCACGCCATCGCTTCTCGAGACCCTGGACGATCTGGAGCTCGAGGCAGTGATGGCGCACGAGATCGGGCATATAAAGCACAGGCACATGGTCTTCTATGTGGCCTTCATGATGGGCTTGACGATTCTCCTGGATCTCTTCCTCAAGGTGATGCCCCTTGGTGTGATGACGGGAATTTGGCTAGTTGGGGGATCGGAGGTTTTCTCCGAGAGGCCTCCTGGGACATTCGAGGCAGTGGTCTCCCATCTCAAGATCTTCTCCATGATAGGGATTGTGCTCATTGCCCTGGTGTACCTGAGGTTGGGTTTCGGTCTCTTTTCGAGAAACTTCGAGAGACAGGCCGATCTCAACGCTCTGGAAATTCAGGGGGAGGCCTTCCCCCTCATCAGGTCATTGGACAAGATCGGGGGCTTTCATCCCCTTGTGCGCTCCATGCCCAGTTGGCATCACTATAGCATTGAGGAGAGGATCTCCTTTCTCCTCAAGTGCCAGAGGGATCCAAAGGAGGCAACTAGACACCACAAGAAGGTCAGGTTTCTGGTGGGAGGGTACCTGGTGCTCCTGGCTGGTCTCCTTTTTTGTCTTGTGGGTTGGAGGAACTTTCAATGGGAGGGGAAGCTCTTCCTTGCTTTGAGGGAGAAGGTCATCTTCTCAGTCCTGGAGAAAGAAGCGGGGAACTCCGATGCGTGGTATTTGATGGGAACCATGGCCCTCGAAAAGGGAGATCTTCAAGAGGCGGAAAAGGCCCTCAGAAGATCCATAGAACTGGATCCCCAAAACCCGGAGGCTTTGAACAATCTATCCTGGCTCTATTCCACAGCCAATGATCAAAAATTCAGAAGACCGGAAGAGGCCCTGGAGCTCGCCTTGAAGGCAGCCCAGTTGAGGCCCGATGAACCCCACATCTTGGACACCCTGGCAGAGGCCTTGTTCGTAAACGGGCGGATAAAGGAGGCAATAGAGTTGGAGAGGAGAGCGGCTGAGTTGACAAGGGGCTCAAAGGAGCACTATTTGAGACAACTGGAAAGATATGAGAGAGCACTTCAAGGGAGCTCGAATCCGGATGGGAATGGAATCCCTTGACCCCTCGAGCCAAGAATCTCCTGGTGAGAAGGAGGCCACATGGAGATGCGCCCGTGGACCCCGGATAGCCTAGCGGAGGTGGCTAGGGCTTTCCAGAAAAGCAGGATACTCCTCACTGGAGCTGAGCTTGACATCTTCACCCGATTGGGCCGAGAGGCCAAATCATCGAAGGAGCTGTCCCAGGAATTGGGGCTGGATGAGAGGGCAGCGACCATCTTCATGGATGCTTTGGCAGCCCTCGGTCTTCTGGACAAGGAGGGATCTCTTTACAGGACCCCCTCTTACCTCTATCCCTACCTTTCCTCGGAATCCGAGAAATCCATCATCCCCCTCATCCTCCACATGGGGAGCCTCTGGAGGAGGTGGGGGAGCCTCTCCAGGGTCCTCGTGGAGGGGACCCCCGAGGGGGCTAGCCCCTGGGAGGAAAGGTCGGATGAGGAGAGGCGAGCCTTCATAGGAGCCATGCACGTCCTCGCGAGAAATCTGGCGCCAGAGATAGTCTCCTCGGTGAATTTAGAGGGGGTTAGGAGGATGCTCGATGTGGGAGGGGCCTCGGGCACTTACACAGTGGCCTTCCTGAGGGCAAAGGAGGATCTCAGGGCGACCATCTTCGACCTTCCCAAGGTCATCCCCATGGCGAGGGAGAGGTTGGAGCGAGAGGGGCTCCTTCACAGGGTTGAACTTGTAAATGGGGACTTCGAGAGAGACCCTCTTCCACCAGGCCATGACCTGGTCTTTCTCTCGGCCATAGTTCACCAGAATTCCAGATCTCAGAACAGGGCCCTTTTCGCCAAGGCACGGGATGCCCTTGTCCCAGGGGGGAGGATCCTCATAAGGGACCACGTGATGGACCCTTCGCGCACAAAGCCCGTTGCTGGGGCCATATTTGCAGTGAACATGCTCGTTTCCACAAAAGGGGGCAACACCTACACCTTCCAAGAGTTGGAGGAAGATCTCCTGGCCTCTGGCTTCGCAAAGGTCGCCTGGATAAGGAGGGGAGAGAGGATGGACTGCCTCATCGAGGCCGAGAAGGCAGCTGGCTGAAGGCATGAATATATCGCCCCTCGATACTAGAAAACATCTGAGGTTCCGCCTGCCTCTTCCCATGCGCTTCGCCCTCATAAGCGGCGAGGACAGAAGAAAGGTATCCAAGTTTTACAGGACCACCCTTTGGGACATCAGTCTAGGAGGGGTCTCCATCATAAGCCCGGTCCTCAGGCTGGATGGAATACACTTTTTCTACAATGCCATACCCACTGTGAGGAATCAGATCATGATGCAGATCTACCTTCCCAGGCAAAACGATCCCCTCGTTGCCTTGGGTTATGCGGTGCAAGGTAGACGAGTGCGCGTCAAGGGCAAGAAGGCATACCTCATCGGTATCCACTTCCTCCAGATAAACGAGCAGCAAGGCCAGAGGCTCAGAAGCTTCATAGAATCCTTGAGCCGCACCAGAGGCTCATAGCCCTCAAGGCCCTCTCTACAGTCTGGAAAACTGGAATCTCGGCCTCGAGAAACATTCTCTCGATCTCGGTTCTCCCTGGGCCTCCAAGACCGTGGGGCATGACCACGATGGAGGGGGTTACAAGCCCCTTGAGGGCGCCCACGCAGGTTCGCACCGTTGCCATGGTTATGCCCGGAAGCCTGTGTTCAGGGATGTGAAAATATTCCAGGGCCAAGATCAGGAGCACCAGGTCTATCTCCCCAGAGGAGTCCAGGAGCTTGAAGATTTCGGGAAAGAGGGGATACCTGAAAAACCCCGCAGCCAGATCCAGAGGGTTCTCCATGCTTGTCCCCGGAAGGTCCAGAACGCCTCTCAGCTTCTTGATGAGGGATCCACTGAGCCTCGGGACCTCGAACCCGGCCTTGACGGCCTTGTCTGTGTAGTTGACGCTGAGCCCGCCGCTCACGCACACCAAGGCAATCCTCCTTCCCCTCGGCCTCCTGGACCACAGGATGCACTGGGTCGTCCCCACCAGATCTTCCAGATCATCCACCTCTATGGCCCCCACCTGTCTGAGAAGGGCTCTCCACACATCCGACGACCCAGCCATGGAACCTGTGTGGGATCTAGCTGCCCTCACGCCCGTGGATGTCTTGCCTCCCTTGAGCACGAGAAGAGGCTTCCTTCTGGCAACTTCCTCCATGGCTTCCCTCAAGTCCTTGCCGGATCTTGTCCCTTCAACATAGAGCCACACTAGTCCCGTGGATTCATCCCTGGAGAGGTGCTTGAGGAGCTCGACACTGGAGACATCGGCCTCATTGCCGTAGGAGACTGCCTTGGAGAACCTGAGTCCTCTGGAAGCTCCAAAGAGAATTCCCGAGATGGTCATGCCTCCACTTTGGGATACGTATCCGATGGGCCCAGGCTCCTTGGGGAAGTCAGGCCTGAAGCTGAGCCCCCTAGAAGGACAATAGACACCCATACAGTTGGGCCCTATGAGTCTGAAAGGCTGGGCCCTGATCCATCCCCTTATTCTCTCCTCCAGAAGAGCTCCTTCAGGGTCGCCCGATTCGGAAAATCCCGATGTGAATACCGTGACGGATTGGACCTCTTTCCTCGCGGCATCTTGCAATACATCCCAGACCGAGGATGCTGGCACAGCAACTATCACGTGATCCACTCGATCTGGTATCTCTGTAAGCCTCTTGTAAGTGGGAAAATGGTCCACCTTTTCTCCTCTGAGATTCAAGGCGAAAAGCCTTCCAGGAAACCCCATCTCCACCAGGGACTCGAGAAAGAACCTATTGACATTCATCTCCTTGGGCGAGACTCCCACAACAGCCACGGATCTCGGAGAGAAGATCACATCCAGGGGAAGCTTTGAAGAGAGCCTCTCGACTCGAGCTGCCTTTTCCATCTCCTTCACTGAGCCTCCATATGGGGACTATTCTCCAGTAAAATGAACCCTGGGAAGAAGAAAGATACGCCACTTGAAGAGCTTTGCGCAAGGCTCAAGACCAAGGCAAAAGAGGAATCCACCGAAGGCTAGCCAATGGAATCTCGGGGGTTAGAGGTTGAGTAGGATTCTGTTGATATATCCGCCTTTCGCTCTTCCAGCAGGGCCTCCTCTCGGGATATGCTCTCTCGCCTCGTTTCTCAGAAAAAGGGGTGTGGAAGTGACTGTCCTGGATCTAAACGTGGAGGCTTACGAGATCCTGCTCTCGAGGGATTTCCCCACACCTCCTCCCCAAGACACCTTCTCCAAGAGGAGCCTCTCGAGGCTCGAAGCCCTGGTGAAGGAGTTCAAGTCTCCTTCGGCCTTGAATAGCTTCAGCAATTACGTGAGCCTCGTGAGACATTTGGAGAGAGTGCTCTGGCTTCGGTCCGAAGGAGCTCGGGCCCCGAGGATAAGCTTCACCAATTTCAAGCACCCCATCCTAAGCCCCCTGAGGACTAAAGATCTTGTGAAGATGGCCGAAAGACCAGATCTGGGTCCAGTGGGCGAGAGGATCATGGATAGGGCCCTCTCGGAGGTGAAGGTGGCTAGACCTCATTGGGTGGGCCTTTCGGTCCAGTTTCTGGGGCAAGCCCTTCCAGCCATGGCCATAGCAGGGGCCATCAAGAGGGATCTTCCCCATCTCAGGATCGCAATGGGGGGAGGCCTCGTGACATCCTGGCATAGATTGGGGAAAAACCCAGATCTGAGGCCATGGATTGACAGGGTGATACCAGGAAGGGGCTACCTTCCCCTTGCCCAATTGATGGGGGTCGATGGAGATATGGAGGATCCCATCCCCGCCCCCGACTTCTCTCAGCTTTCCCTCAAAAGATACTTTTCACCCGAGACAATAGTGCCCTTTTCCACCTCGTGGGGATGTCACTGGGGGAGATGCAGGTTTTGTCCCGAGGCAGAGGGCGCTTCCACCTTCATGGCCATTGATCCCAGGGAGGTGCCCGGAAGAATCGCTCAAGTGGCCCAGAAGAGCGATTCCCACTGGATCCACATCATGGACAAC
>Ga0078972_1009207_pt1 | contig 19720 bp, 17 predicted proteins | sample YelNatPaOPGAMG01_FD_67568 | JGI IMG/M metagenome (GOLD analysis project Ga0078972, IMG submission 67568) | Hot spring thermophilic microbial communities from Obsidian Pool, Yellowstone National Park, USA - OP-RAMG-01 (SPADES assembly) (version 2) | ecosystem: Environmental > Aquatic > Thermal...
GGTTAAAACCAATTTTTTTAAGGTCTTCTCTGATTGCTTTTAAATCACTATATTTGCCATTAAATCCAATAATCGCTCTACCATTTTTTTGAAGGGAAATATAGCCATCGCCAAAAATAAAACCCATTATTTTTAAAAGATACGGCAACTGCCAGGAATCATATCTTAAAGGCAGAATATTTAATTGTTTTATTTTCTTTAAAATTTGATCGAGAGCTAAACCGCGATTGGTTTTTCCCAAATCCTTTAGAATTTTTTTGAAATCATCTTCTGAAACAATGATTTTTGATGATGGCTGAGAAAAATCTATTCCTTTAAAAGGATAAATTAAAACCTTGTCACCCTCTTTTAATAATCGCACCTCTTTCATTCCCTCATTTGTTTGAACAGGATGATCACCAGTTGCTTCCAATTTCTCGCCAGATTGAGTGAGTAATTCGAAAATTATTGGATTATTATATCTTTTAAAGAAATAAATGATTGATGAAGTGTCTAAATCCTTTTTAGAAAAATCTATAAATTTTACTTTTGTTTTTTGCCAGCTTTTTTCAAGCTCGCCAATATTCACTGATACGCCATTGTCCAACAAAATCTTACTCTGAGAAGGGAGGCAATTAATATCATAACCAACTCCGCCCGGTGAAATAACACCTTCTGATAAACGAATCGCCGCCACACCACCAATAGGAAAACCATACCCTTCGTGAATGTCCGGCATTGCCAAACTATAATTAACAACGCCGGGCAAAGTAGCCACATTAATTAGTTGATTTAAAGAACGATCTTTTAATGCTTCCCCAAGCATTTTTTCAGAAACATAAACTCGCGCCGGCACGCGCATGTCGCTTCGAAAATCTTTGGGAATCTCCCATAAAAAATCATTAATTTTAACAAAATCCTTTTTTTCCATAGGACAATTTTATTATAACTATTTTTTCTTCTTAATAAACTTAGGAAACGGCGATGGTTTGAGTTTTACGATGTTTTGGCGTCACCCAAAATCCCATATATTTTTTTAACATTAAACGTGTTTGCGCCTCCAAAGCTGGAAAACTACCAAAAAATATTAAATTAATTGGTGTTAAAATCCATTGCAAAACAAAATAAAGATATCTCCATTTGCCATAATAAGGCGGTTTAGGCGGTAAAAACCAAAAATTCACAACAGCGCAAGCAATAATTCCAATATTTGCCACAGTTAAAATATAAGAAGTGATTTTTGGTAAATAAAAAGATAAAATAGTAAAATTAAAATGAACACCGCCAATAGTTAATGGCAACCAACCTAAAAAGAAAATTAATAAACTTGTTGTTGCCCAAGAATAAAAACCATCAAATAAGAAATAGCTATAACTGATTTTTTTCTTCAAAGGAATTTTTTTATTCTTTAAAAATCCAAAAAGAGTATAAGAAACATCCAAAACACCATAAGCCCAACGGCGCTGCTGCTTGTATTGATTAATCATTGTCTTAATAAACTTTTCATCAACATTGGCATCCATTGAAACCGGATAATAAAGCGGCACAATTCTCCAATCGCCATCATAATACAAAAAACACTGCCAAAAAATTCGCGAATCTTCCGAAACAACATTAGTTTGCCAAAAATCAATATCTACCAAAGCTTTAAATGGCATCGAATGAGAGGAAAAAGTAGTCATTTTCTCTGGCCGCGCTTGTTGAATTAATTGAAAAAATGTTGAAGAAAAAGAAATCACACGCGCTAAAGCCGGCGCTTCCCAAATATTGTTAGTAAATAAAGGCAATGGCTGATAACTGGAACGTAAGGGTTTTTTTGCTGTTAAAAAATGATAGGTTAAACAACCAAAATAATCGCTTGGGATAACCGTATCAATATCAAAATTAGAAACTAAAATATTTTCATAGGGAATATTATTGGGATCGATAATTAATTTCTTTGCTTCTCGCGCTGCCCAAGCAGCATTAGCGCCCTTACCAGCAAGTTCTCCTTCAATATCTTTAGGATGAATAGTAATTAAAAAATATTTAAAATTAGAACTAAATTCTTCTCTAATTTTTGTAAGCGTTTCTTGAATTTTATCTTGAGCGCGCTCTTCGGTGGCTAAAACAACAATAAAATGATCTAAAGGATAATTCGCTGAATTTAAAGCTTTTAAAGTAGAAGAGATAACTGCATATGATTCATCAACCATTGGTAAAATTACCAAATGATAAATTTCTCGCCAACTACTTACTGGAAAATTATATTTTTCTACTGGCAATTTTTTCAATTCTAAAAGCCAATTCTTTTTTAAATAAGCGCGCACCTTTTTATAACTATAAAAAGCATGAATAGTAAAATAAATTGTTTTTATCAACCAAAAAGTATCAAAAATAATAATAAAAACCGCTGCCAAAACCGGCCAACGCCAAGAAACAACAAACATTAAAATTATTGTGAGCCAAGAAAACAAACCCGGCAAAATTTCAAAAAAACGAAAAATTACTCTTTCTTTTTTATCTTTTAATTCATCGGCTTTTCCTATCTTTAAATAATATTGATCAGTTAATAACATAATAATTAGTGCGCCCGGCGCGAATCGAACGCGCAGTCTTCAGCTCCGGAGGCTGACGCTTTATCCGTTAAGCTACGGGCGCACTGAACCTCTCTTTTTATTTTTAATCTAATTTTTATTTTTCGCAATTAATGAACGGCTGGTTCTAATAATCGAAAGGTAATCCCATTCTTTCCAGCATCTAATTCCGCTTCAACACCAACAGGTATTGTCATTGGATAATAAATATCGCCAAAATCAACATTAGTAATAATGGGAATTTTGTATCTTTTAAAAATTTCCCTAACAATAGTATTGAAAGTAAAAAATTTCGGACGACCAAATTTTTTTTCGAGTTCTTTATCAGCCGAACCAAGCGTTATGTCACACATCTTACCTAAAATTAACCCCTTAACTCCGCCTTCAGCAAAAACACCAGCATTAATTAAACGTGTAAAAGAACTTTCAACATCTTCAGTAAAATCATTATGTTCCTCAAAAAATAAAATACTATTAGAAACATCTGGGAAATAACGAGTACCTAATAAATTAACAAAACTGATTAAATTACCTCCTAAAAGTTTACCGCGGGCATGACCCGGTTTTAAAACCTGCCACTTGCTTTTTTTCAAAAAAGTTGTTCCACCCTCAAAACAAATATTTTTAAAAGAATTAATAGTATAGCTATTAGCTTTCATAAAAAAATGCTCAATATTAAAACCATGAAAAGTGACAATGCGGCTGCGGCGATAAATGGCATTGAGAAGGGTTGTTCCATCAGAAAAACCGATTAAAATTTTTGGGTTTTTACGAATTAATTGATAATCAAGCAAAGGCAAAATTTGATTAGCTAAATAACCGCCGACACTCATAAAAATCGCTTTAATATCCTTGCGAGCAAAAGCTTCATTCAAATCAGCTGCTCTTTCTTCGGGTGTTCCAGCCTTATACATACCATAAACAGTTTGAACATATTTACCCGTCTCAACAACAAAACCAAGACCTTCCAAGGTCTTTAATCCGCGTCGAAAATACTGAAGGTCGGTAATTGGCTGTGATGGTGAGACAACAATAACCTTATCACCCTTTTTTAATCTTTTTGGCTTTATTAATGGTAATTGTCTAATAAGAGTAATCATAAAAATAAGATTTTAATATAAAAAATGGGCTTTCGCCGCGCACTTTTAAATTAACTTAAATTATAAATAAAAATTAAAAATAGACAAGTGGCTTATTTAAGCTCTTTTAATTAATAAACTAATTAAATTTATAATTAGTGGGTGTGGGAGGGATCGAACCTCCGACTTCTGACTTATAAGGTCAGCGTTCTACCACTGAACTACACACCCTAAATTAAAAGCAGTTTTTCAATCTGCTTTTAATTTTAATTAATTTTTCTCTTTTTTCAAATTTTTTTCTTTCTTATTTATTTCTAATTTCGCTTCACTCGTTTTTTTTGGCCCCAACAACTTTTCAAATTCTTCTTTCTCAATCACTTCTTTTTCTAATAAATTTTTAACCAAAATTTCCATTTGATTTTTGTGCTCCTTAATAATTTTTTCAGCTTGTTTGATGGCATTCTTAATTAAATTCTCAACTTCGGCATCAATTAATTCTGCCGTTTTTTCTGAATAATTTTTCTCCGCTGTAATTTCGCGTCCCAAAAAGATTAATTCTTCGGTTTTGCCAAAAGTAATCGGCCCTAATTTATCAGACATTCCAAATCGCATAATTAATCGCCGCGCTAACTCAGAAGCTTCTTTCAAATCATTTGCCGCGCCAGTTGAAATATCACCCAAATAAATTCTTTCTGCCATATAGCCGGCCATTAAAATTGCTAATTCCGCTAAAAATTGCTTTTTTGTTTGCAATCTCCGATCTTCAATTGGCATTTTTAATGTGTAACCGCCAGCCTGACCGCGAGCAATAATGGAAACTTTTTGAACCGGATCAGCATCTGGCAAATAATGAGCAACTAAAGCATGTCCTGATTCATGATAAGCAATAATTTGTTTTTCTTTTTCTGAAATCACCCGACTTTTTCTTTCTGGACCTAACATTACTTTTTCAATTGATTCTAAAAATTCTCCCTGATTAATTTCTTTTTTGTTTCTTCGGCCAGTCAAAATCGCCGCCTCATTAACTAAATTAGCTAAATCAGCACCAGAAAAGCCTGGTGTTCTTTCGGCAATTCGCCTCAAAAAAACATCTTTACCTAAAACCTTATTTTGACAATGAATCTTTAAAATTTCTTCTCGTTCTCTTAAATCCGGAAGATCCAAAACTACACGGCGATCAAAGCGACCTGGTCTTAATAAAGCAGGATCTAAAATATCTGGTCTATTTGTTGCAGCTATCACAATCACATTGGTATCGCGATCAAAACCATCCATTTCCACTAAAATTTGATTGAGTGTCTGCTCTCTTTCATCATGACCACCACCCAAACCAGCGCCTCGCTCTCGGCCAACCGCATCAATTTCATCAATAAAAAGAATGGAAGGCGCGGCTCTTTTGGCAGTCATAAAAGCGTCTCGCACGCGTGAAGCGCCAACGCCAACAAAGAGCTCAACAAATTCCGCCCCAGAAATATGGAAAAACGGCACATTCGCCTCGCCAGCTACGGCTCGCGCCAAAAGCGTCTTGCCGCTACCCGGCGGTCCCATCAACAAAACTCCGCGCGGAATTTTGGCGCCTAAATCCAAAAATTTTTTAGGATTTTTCAAAAACTCAACCACTTCTCTTAATTCTTGTTTTGCTTCTTCCAATCCCGCCACATCTTTAAAAGTAGTTTGTTCTTTTGAAGAAGAAATTCTTAAATTAGCCTTGCCAAAAGTAAAAGCTTGACCAACGCCTTTTTGCGCTTGCTTGTTCATCCATAAAAAGAAAAGTAAAATCAAACCCAAAGGCAAAATAGTTTGTAAAATGATAGCGGCCCATAAAGTCCAATCAGAACTAGTTTTTATATTAATATCAATTTTACCCAACTGCTCTGTTGTCACGCCTAAATTTTTCAAAGTTTCAATCAAGCTCACCCCGCTCTCCTTAGTTGTTTTTAAATTTTGATTATCCTGCGTTATTGCTTTAACATCAGCATCTGAAACAGTAATAGTTTTTATTTCTCCTTTTTCAATTTTTGTAGCTAATTCATTTAAAGAAACTTTCTTCTCAATTTGTGAAACATTTCCATTATAGAAATAAGAAAAGATTGAACTCAAAAGAATAAAAATAATAATGCCAACAGCTAAATTTTTTAATAAGTTTTTCATAATTTTAAATATTTAAAATTAATTTTATCAACCGATTAATCAATTTTATCACAAATTTCTACAAAATCAAGAAATTGTACTGGTACATATGATATGATGCATTTGGCTCTTAAAAAAATATAAAAAGAAAGAAATCTCTATCTATTTTTAAAAAAGAAATGAGAAATAAATAATATTAGAAATTATAAAATGATAATATCTCGAAAAATATAAATAATACCTAAAATTTATCAGCAAATTAAAAAAATAATCTCTAACCCTCAAAAAGTGTGGGATTTTATATTAATAAATAATAACCAAAATTAACGTTTACTCCATTGGGGCGCCCGTCGCGCTTTCTTTAAACCATATTTCTTTCGCTCAACCATTCGATCATCGCGAGTTAAAAATCCAGCGCGGCGCAAACGTTTTTTAAAATCTGGATTAAAATCAACAAATGCTCTAGCAATTGCCATTCTTACTGCCTCAGCTTGAGCAGACAATCCGCCGCCTCTAACCAAAGCTGTCAAACCAAATTTTCCCCAGCATTTCATCTTTTCAAAAGGCGCTTCCACTTTTGCTTGTAATTTTCTAAAAGGGAAATAAATTTTATAATCTTTTCCGTTGATTAAAATTTCTTTATTTTTAGTATAAAGACGAACTACGGCATTGGCAGTTTTTCTTGAACCAACACCTTTATAATAGGATTTAGCTTTTCTTAATTTCGGTTTTACTTCAATTTCATTCTCGTCAGCATAATTTTTTTTATCAACTATTCCTTCAATCATTTCATTTTTTATCTCCCCATTTTCTATTTTTTCATCAGTAATAATTTTTTTTCTAGGCATACATCTTTAAATTTTTAATTCTTTTTGACCTCAAACTATTTTTTGGAAGCATTCCCCAAACTGCTTTTTTTAAAATTTGAGTTGGATTTTTTTCAAAAATTTCTTTTAATTTCTTTTCTTTTAAATGTCCAATATATTCTGTATGATGACGATAAATTTTTTGATAAAATTTTTTACCAGTAAATTTCATTTTTGAAACATTTTCAACAATTACCTTAACATCAGCCACTTTATTTGGCGCATAATTAGGCATATCTTTTCCTTGTAAAATTAAAGCTATTTTTGAAGCTAAACGCCCTAAGGGTTGATTTGCTGCATCAATTTTGTATTCACGCATATTATTTTTCCAAAACAAATTCAATAATAGCTAAGGGAGAGGCATCGCGTTTGCGAGCGCGTGGACTTTTAATAATTCGGGTATAACCTCCTTTGCGATTCTCGAGCTTCGGAGCAATATTGTAAAATAATTCTTTGGCCGCCTTCTCTCCAATTCGACTGATTAATAAACGATAAGAAGCTAAGTTTTGTTTTTTAGCTAAAGTTACTAATTTATCAACTTTGGTTTTTAATTCTTTAGCTCGCGCTTCAGTTGTTTCAATTTTTTTACTCAAAATAAAATTATGAATTAAACTCTTTAAAAAGAGTTTGCGATCAGCACGAGTTCTTCCAAATTTTCTACCTTTGTTTAGATGACGCATAACTTTTATAAAAATTATTTTTTACCCTTTTTTGTTTTTTCCTCTTTTGCCTTAGTTGTTTTTTTCGATATCTTCTTTTCTTCTTCTGTTTTCTCAGTTTCTTTTTGTTCTGGAATTGGCAAATCAGCGACTATTTTAAAATGTTCTTGTAAAATTTCAGCTGCTTGTTTTAAAGCAATGCTTGGCGCCATGGTCCCATCAGTTTCAATATATAATCTCAAACGATTATAATCAGTACGTTCGCCAACACGCATGTTTTCAACTTCATAATTAACCTTTCTCACGGGAGAAAAAACTACATCCAAACTAATCGTACCAACCGGTAACTTTTCTTTTTGACGAGTTTCAGCCGGTGAATATCCAATTCCTTCTTCAACGGTTAAAACCATCTCTAATTCGGATTTTTTATCTGTTAAAGTAGCAATATGAATATCCGGAGTCACAATCTCAATATTTGAATTTTTCTGAATATCGCTTGCCTTTACTTTTTTCTCTCCTTTAACAGATAAAGTTAAAGTATGAGGACCCGGAGTGTAAGTTTTGACTCGAATCTTTTTCAGATTCAAAATAATTTGAATCACATCTTCCAAGACACCATCAATAACCGAAAATTCGTGAGATACACCTTTAATTTTTACAGAAGTGATTGCAAAACCCTTTAAAGATGATAGGAGAACGCGACGCAAAGCATTGCCCAGAGTTAAACCATACCCGGTGTACAAATTTTCTATCTCGAACACCCCTTCTGTATCTGTTTCTTTAATAATTTTTGGTTTTGTTGGGAAAATTAATCCCGTCATATTTTTAACGTGAATAAAATTCGACGATTTGTCTAAAATCAAATGGTGGTAATTGTTTAGCCAAACTTGGCTCAGCAATTACTTTTACCTCTAATTTTTCGGGGTTTAAACTTAAATAATCAGGTACCTGCGATTTTTTTAATCTTTGAACTAAATTAGCAAAAGGCTTTTTATTAAGACTTTGTAACCGAATCATTACAATATCCCCTTTTTTAAGTTCATAAGCAGGCACATCAATCTTTTTACCATTAACTAAAATATGACCATGACTAACTAATTGACGCGCGCCTTTTCTTGAGTTGGCAAAACCAGCTCGGAAAACTACATTATCCAAACGCAATTCCAATTTTTTGAAAAAAATATCACTCGTTGATTGAGGACTTTTTCTTGCCTTATTAAAATATTTTTTCATTTGCGCCTCATTAACACCATAAGTTAATTTAACTTTTCTCACTTCATTTAATTGTTTACCATATTCAGAAATAGCTTTTGTTACTTTTTTATGATGTAAACCTGGTGCATATGGTTTTCTAATTAAAGCGCATTTTATTGAATAACAACGATCACCTTTCAAAAAAAGCTTTTCTCCAGCGCGACGACATTTTCTACATTTAGCATCTAATACTATCATAATTTTATACTCTTCTAAGTTTAGGTGGTCGACATCCTCCATGAGGAACTGGAGTGATATCTTTAATACTAATAATATTAAAGTTTTGCGCAATAAAACTTCTCAATGCCGCTTCTCGCCCAGCACCTAATCCTTTAATATAAACATAATATTCAGGAACATAGAGCTTTTTCAGTTTTTGCGCAATTGATTCAGCAACTTTTGTCGCAGCAAAAGCTGTTGCCTTTTTCGGACCTTTAAATTGTAAATGACCTGCTGAAGACCAAGCTAAAACATTACCTTTATTATCTGTTACAGTAATAATAATATTATTATAAGTGGCGGAAATGTAGATACAACCAAAAGGATAACTACCTTTTTTAGAAGCTTCTTTTGTTTCAACTTTTTTTAAAGCTGATTCTAACACTTCCTTTTCTTGTAATGCTACATTTTCATCTTGAACAGCAACACGTTTCTTTCCCATTTTACTTAAGTTCTAATTTACGACGACCACTCCCAACAGTTCGACGAACATTCCCTCGAGTAGTTCGCGAATTTGTTTTTGTTCTTTGACCACGTACTGGTAAACGACGGCTATGTCTAATTCCGCGATAACAATTAATGTCTTTCAAACGACGAATATTACCTTGAATTTCACGACGCAAATCACCCTCAATTTTATAATTATTCTCAATAATTGTTTGTAAACGATTTAGTTCTTCTGTTGTTAACTCTTTTGCTTTTTTATTCTGATCAATATTGGCTGTATTTAAAATTCTTCTAGCTAAAGATTGCCCTATGCCATAAAGATAGGATAAACTAACAAAAATTGGTTTATTATCAGGGATATTTACATTTAAAACGCGCACCATATTTTCTAACCTTGTCTTTGTTTATGTTTAGGGTTCTTTTTGCAAATAATAAAAACGCGGCCTTTGCGCTTTACCACTTTGCAATCACGACAAATTTTTTTAACCGATGCTCTTACTTTCATAACTTTTTATTTACGATAAATTATTCTTCCCCGCTTGTCATCGTAAGGACTTAATTCTACCACTACCCGATCACCAACCATAATTCTAATAAAATTCAATCGCAGTTTTCCAGCTAAATGAGCAAGAACTTCTCGCCCATCATCTAATTGAACTTTAAAAGTAGTACTTGGTAGGGCTTCGATAATCGTGCCTTCAAATTGATTATTTTTCATAAAAACTCTTAAAACAACCAACGGGTTGATTATTTTGTATTATAAAAATGTTTTTTAATTAGTCAACACTAAAGCGTTGAATTATCAATCGAAAGCTTAATATGAGAAGCATTTAAAGGAGTAAATTTCAGGAAGCTTGGCCAGATGGAAATATCAACTTTCTCAATAGTGTCAAATTGTTTGAAGAATGATTCTAATTCTTTACTATTTTTACCCGTTAAATTATTAATAAAATCATCGGGGTTAATTTTTTCACGAAAAACTAATTGCGCTTCTACTGGAAAAGATAATAATTTCTTATCAAAATCAACACGTGGCGCCCCATAACTAAACTGATAGCTAAACAAATCTTTAGATTTAAATTGGGGATTATTCTTTATTGCCTCAGCAATAAAAACTTTTTTAATATTGTCCTCGTTAAACACCAATGCTTTCAAAATAAATCTACCAGTTATCTCAAACTCATCAGCCTTTTCACCAATTTTGGGATTAGTTGAAATACTATCTAATGTAAATATTTTAGTGGCATCATCTAAAACAATATCTCCTTCTTTAAGCTTAGCTTTTAATTCTTCTTTTAAAGAGACGGCGGCGATATCATTAATTTGCGATTCTGCTTTTTCAAAATCAGATTGACCAACAATTTTTGCTGTGCCAATATATCCGCCTGTCATTTTTGAAAAAGATTCAGCATAAAATTTGGAATAACGCGGTGTTCCTTCAAATGCCGGAATAGTAAAAGTAGTTGGACTAATATTGTAATCATCCCCTGCCTTATCAGCAATTACCTCAGCATCAATATAAGAAGGAATTATTTTACCATTTTCAATTTTTGCACCCGGCACAGAAATTTTATTAACTAATCTAAAAAGTTTGCCTTCTTTAGAAAGAAAACGTGTTGTTGCAATTAATACTTGCGGTTCAGAACTATAGGCATTATAAATTCTAATAGTTCCTCTGGCTTTATTTTCTATATTTTTTACCTCAGTAGTAGAAAACTTTTGAGTAACAGTCCGCGTAAAATCATAGGCCATCAAAGGAATTTTAAACATCGTTTCATCAACTTGATTCATATTAGAAGCAGCCAGCACTGGCATTTGTTCTTCCCATATTATTTTTTTAGAAATAACATTGATTTCGGCTTTGGCTAAAAAATAAATAAATAAAAATGTCAAAATTAAAATACTAGCAATTACAGCAATAGTAATTTTTCCTTTCTTGCCAAAATTAAAATTAATTTTTTTTCGTGGCCGCTCTCTTTTAATTTCCTTTTCATTAATCTCAATATCGCTAAAATGATCTTCGTTAAAATAATCAGTAAAAAATTTTTTTTCTTTTGATTTTTCTATTTCTTTTTTAATATCTTCTCTTTTTTGATTAACTCCTTGATTAAATTCTTCTGTTTCTAAAATTATTTTTTCTTTTTTTTCTACTTTTTTTGCTAACCTCCCTTTGGGTGGTTTAATATCTCCTAACATAATTGTGCCTTTTATTTTAGGTTTGTTTACTTCAGCCATATCAATTAATTTAATCCCTGCTTCTTTTGCCATCAACTCAACTTCTTCTCCATCACTACTCACAAATATTTTTTTATCAGCCGACGCCGCCTCCCTTTTAATTAATTTAAAATTCAAAATGGATTCGCTAATTTTGGCATTGTAAGGAATAATCAAAACTAGTGTATCGCTTTCTGAATTAATAATTTTTTCAACTACTTCTGAAACTGATTCGTTTTGTTCAATATAAATATTTTCTGCTTTCATTTTATTTATGATGTTTTAATATATTTTGGTTTAACCATTTGATTCGACGTTTTAAAATTTTATTCATTTCCTCATATTTGGAATCCGCTAAAAATGGATAACTTAAGGTTAATAAAAGATTAAAAGAAATTTCATTGGCTGGCTGTTCTAAATCAATTTCAGTATCATTTAAAAATTGTTCATTACTGTAGAAACTAATAGAAACTGGGTTGGAAAAAATTGCTGTTGGCCATTTTTGTTTTTGAAACGCCTCGATTAATAATGGAAATTTTTTTAAAAAACCGAAAAGATATATTTTTTTAATTTTTTTATCAACTGAAAAATCTTTTGTAGCTAAAATTACTCCTTCAATTAATAATTTCCACTCTTTCTCGAATAATTTTTTAAACCAATTCTTTGCATTCTCGCCCATATCCCCTTTTTCATATATTTTTTTTATTTCTTGTGCCAAGTCAAAAGAAGTAGATAAATTTTGAGAAATTGATCTCAATAAATTCTTTTCGCCCCAATCAAAATATTTAAATGAATTCAAATAATCACTAAGAATTCCAATACCTGTTGAAGAATAACCGATTTCCACTGATACAGCTGGTTCTGTATTATTTATTAAAGAAAAAATTTTATCAAAAAGCAAATTTTTTTCTCCTAAAAATAAAAGTTCGCCACCCCATTGTTCCAAAGTTGTTTTAATTGCATCCCAAAACAAAGCGTGAAAATAAGTATTTTCTAGGTAAAAAGATAAAGTTTTACAAGTAAAACCAAGAGGATTTAAAACTTTTTTATCATCAACGCGCGGCTCAGTAATTTTTGAGTTCGCCAAAGCCACATCCCATTCAGAAATTTTCATCTTCTGACTGACAAAGATTCGTTCTTTATCATAAATCCGCCAAGCTAAATTTAAAATAATATTTTCTAAATCCTCATATTCTAAAGGAGATAAGGGATTCTCTCTTACAACTGATAAACGCACCTTGCTTGATTTAGTAAAAGGTTGTTCAAAACAAATAATAACTGGGGTTTTTTTTGAAACTTTTTTTAAAAGCCGCGATAAAATTTTAATGAAATCTTCTTCACCAAATCCTTCTTCTGAGTTATTAAAATAATAGAAATATTTTTTAATTTTTATTTTTTTATTATCAAAATCAATTAAAGCTGTGGCGGCGCTAATTTCTCTTAATCCTCCGAAAAAGCAAAAAACCGGTTTCCAATTTTTTCGAAAAAAAATTAATTTCATTTTTATATTATTTATCCTTTTTATTATAGCAAATTTCTAGCTATTCTAAAATAGCTTTAATTCTTCTTACACCACTTGAAACCGCTTCCTCTTTAATAATTTTAAAATGACCTAAAATGCCTGTTTTTTCAACATGTGGCCCTCCACAAATTTCTTTAGAATAAGCTTTTTCAAAACCTTCTTCTGGTTTACCAATAAAATAAACCTTAACTACATCACCATATTTTTCTTCAAACAAACCAATGGCGCCAATTTTTTTCGCTTCTTCTAAAGACATCTCTTTCATAATTACAGATAAATTATCTCTTATTTTTTGGTTAACAATCTCTTCAACTTTTTTTAATTGTTCAGTTGTGGGTTTAAATGAACAAGAAAAATCAAAACGCAAACGTTCTTCATTAATGTTACTGCCTTTTTGCTTCACTTCCTCACCTAAAACATCGCGCAAAGCCTGATGTAGTAAATGAGTAGCCGTATGATATTTAATAGTTTTTTCCGAATGAGTTGTTAATCCTCCTTTAAACATTCCAGCTGAAGCAGTTCGTGATAACTCCTGATGTTTTTTCATACGTTCTTGGAATAATTCAGTAAAATATTTTTTTATCTCTTCACTTAAAGGAGCGCCACCATATTGTATTCTTAATCTATTTATTTCTTCAAAACTCATCTCAATAGGAAAACCGTTCGTTTGATATAAATCAAATAACTCATCAGCTGTTAATTGAAATTCTTTAAATTGACCTTTATATTTTTTGAATAGATTTTCTATTTTTTTTAATCCTTTTTCTAATGTTTTATTAAATTTCTCTTCTTCTTTTACTAATTGTTCTTCAATGAAATCTTTATTTTCTTTTAATTCCGGATAAATATCTTCATATATTAAAAGGGTTGGTTTTAATAATTCAAAAGCAAAAACTTTTTTAATGCCCATTAAATTACCAAAACGCACTGAGCGCCTAATTAAACGTCTTAAAACATATCCGCGTTCAACATTTGATGGTTCGAGTTTTTCAGCGAGAAGAAAAATAGCCGCTTTCAAATGATCAGCAATAATGCGACATTCGCGTTGATGATTTTCGTATTTTTGGCCGCTAATTTCTTCTATTTTTTCAATTAATGGCTTAAAAAGTTCAGTCTCAAAAACATTTGGCAAATTATTAATCACCGCCAAAGTTCTTTCAAGTCCCATTCCCGTATCAACATTTTTTTGTTTTAATAATTCATATTTTCCATCTTTTGTCCGATTATAAGTCATAAAAACATCATTCCAAATCTCCACCCAATTCTTATCTTGAGGATCAAAATTTTTAGGCGCTCCATTTTGACCAACCCAGTAAAACATTTCTGTATCTGGACCACAAGGTCCAGTTTCACCAACCGGCCCCCACCAATTTTCCTCTCTTCCCAAAAAAGCAATGCGTTCTTTGGGAATTCCTAATTTTTGCCAAAGGGAAGCCGCTTCCTCATCGCGCGGAATTTCTTTATCGCCACCAAAACAACTCACCGCTAATTTTTCTTTATCAAGACCCAACCATTTTGAAGAAGTTAAAAATTCAAAACTCCATTCTATGGCTTCTTTTTTAAAATAATCCCCCAAAGACCAATTTCCTAACATCTCAAAAAAAGTTAAATGCGCAATATCACCCACTTCTTCAATATCATCAGTTCTTAAACATTTCTGAACATCACATAAACGATTACCAGCTGGATGTTTCTCTCCTAATAAAAATGGGGTTAAAGGATGCATACCAGCGGTTGTAAAAAGCACGGTAGGATCATTTTCTGGAATTAATGGCGCTGAAGGCAATCGTTTATGCCTTTTTTCCTCAAAAAATATTAAAAATTTTTTTCTTAATTCATTAGCGGTCATACTCTATTTATTCTAATTGATTTTTTCAAAAATAAAAACCCGCTTATTGACGGATCAAATTTTTGTATTTTTCTTCTTGTAAATATATAACTCCTCTCTTTTTATTTTTCACTCTCTTTTAAATTTATTCTCAAATTATTCACCAATTAAGCAATACCTTGATCGTTCTTAAAATAATCGCCAAATCAAGCCAAAAAGAATAATTATGGATATAATACAAGTCGTATTCAAATTTTTTTAATTCATCTTCTAAACAAGCCGCATAATGATAACTAAGCTGTGCCCATCCCATCAACCCGGGCTTAATTAAATTCCTTAGATAATAGGTAGGCTTTTCTTGGACACATAAATCAAAAAGTTCTTTTTCCATTGGACGTGGTCCAACAAATGACATCTCACCTTTTAAAATATTTATTAATTGAGGCAGCTCATCTAAATGTGTTTTTCGCAAAAATTTACCTACTTTTGTAATTCGATTATCATTTTCTTTTGCCCAGCGCAATTCATTTTTTGTCTTTTTATAAAAATACATCGAGCGAAATTTTAAAATTTTAAATAATTTCCCGTTTTGTCCAACGCGCCAAGAAGAATAAAAAACTGGTCCACGTGATTCAATCTTAATCGCTAAAATAATTAATGGCCAAAATGGCAAAACCAAAATTAAAAAAATTAAGGAAAAAACAAAATCAAATAAATTTTTAAACATTAAACCGATTTTCTGTCGATAAAACTTGAAATAATCTAAAAACCAATTTTCATCAACAAAAGTTAAAGGCACACATTTAAAAATTACTTCATAAAAATCAGCAGTATTGTATATTTCTCTTTTTTCAAACATCTCTTTCAAAAATATTTCTTTAAGTTCATTTTGTTTGGTTAAATTATCAACCACAATCACTTTAATATTATTTTCTTTTATTTCCCGATCTAAATCCTCTTTTTTAATCTGGTTTGGATTTTCAAAATATTTCTCAATTTTATAACCCAGTTGCGGCGATTCGCTTAAATAGTTTTTTATTTCCTTTAGTTCTTCGCTATCCCCAATTAAAATAACACGATAAAAAATTTTTTGAGAGAAAATAGAATAAAATATCAAACGCCAAAATAAAACCAAAATTGACGAGAGTAAAATTATTAAAATTAGATTTGTTTTAGGAGTAATAATGGGGCAAAGATAAAAAATAACAATTGCCAACAAAATATTGATTACTTGTAAGCTAAAAAGTAAAGAAATAATTTTTTTTCTTTCTTTTAAATTATTTAATTCATAAAAATGACCGGCATAAAAAACAAAAATCCAAATTAAAAAAATTAAAGAAAAATATTTAAAATGAATCGAAAAATAATCAAAATTTAAATGCCGAGTAGCCGCCATTAGGAAAAGAGCGAGATAAAAACAAATTATATCTCCGATCACCAAAGTTATCTTTCTAATTTTTTCTACAAAAGGCATAATCCTTTTAATTATCACTTATTTTTTCTCTTTTGCAAAAATAAATACCAATCATAAAGTAAAGGACTAGCGATAAAAATTGAAGAATAAGTGCCAAAGAAAGTGCCAATTAAAAGAGTTAAAGCAAAATAAAAAAGATTAGCTGGACCAAGAATAATCAAAGCCACCAATACTATCATTAAACTCACTGAAGTCAGAATGGAACGGCGAAGAGTTTCATTAATACTTTCATTAATAACTTGATTAAAATTAAGCCCGGGATGAGTTCTTAATTTTTCACGAATCCGATCAAAGACAACAATCGTATCATGAACCGAAAAACCCAAAACTGTTAGCAAGGCAACGATAAAATTGGAATCAATTTCCACTCCTTTAAATTTACCCAGTAAAACAAAAAATCCAGTCGGAATACTAATATCATGAATTAAGGCTAAAATCGCTGTCACGCCATATCGCCAAGAAGCCATTGGTCTTGAAACTTGGCGAAAAGCCCAAGTCAAATAAAGAATAATAGCAAAAACAACTAAAATAATGGCTGTAATAGATTTATTGCGTAATTCTTTTCCTATCACCGGACCAAAAGATTCAAAACGCATCTCTTCAATATTATTATATTTTTCTTTGATGGCTGAATGAATCATCTGATGATTTTCTTCATTTACATCAGTTGAACGAATAGTCAAACCATCATCACCAAATGGTGCCACTAACACTGATTGATAACCATAATTTTTATAAATTTCCTCAATCACTTTCGGATCAACTTGAGTATTATTTAATTTTAATTCCAAAACCGAACCACCAATAAAATCCATCCCTGGTTTTAAACCAAAAATAATCAAAGAAATCCAAGCAGTTAAAACTAAAATTCCAGAAATCACATAAGCAATTTTTCTATTTTTAACAAAGTCAATCATATTATTTAATAAAAGCTCTTAAAAATGACCGCGTTAAAGTAATTGCCGAAAACATACTGATTAAAACACCAATAAGTAATGTTAGAGCAAATCCTTTAATCATTGAACTGGTGAAATTATAAAGCACTAAACAAGTGATAATTGTTGAAATATTGGAATCACGAATCGATGGCCAAGCTCGACGAAAACCTTCAAGTAAAGCGCGTTTCTTTTCAATGCCTTTTTTAATTTCTTCTTTATATCGTTCAAAAATTAAAATATTGGCATCAACAGCCATACCAACAGACAAAATAAAACCAGCAATGCCTGATAAACTCAAAGTTACCGGAATTAATTTATAAATCACTAAGTTAATAATGGTATAAATAAGTAAAGCTAATGAAGCAAAAAATCCCAATTTGCCATACATTACAATCATAAAAATAATGACCGCTAAAAGTCCAATAGCACCGGCTTTAATGCTTAAATTTAAGAAAAATTCACCCTCTGTGGCGCCAACAGATTGTTGAGAAATTAATTTAATTGGCACAGGTAAAGCGCCAGCGCTTAAATTCTCCACTAATTTCTTTGCTTCTTCAGCTGTAAATTTTCCAGTGATTTGGGCTTTACCTTCAGTAATTTCTTCTTGAACTACTGGTAAAGAAATCGGTTGACCATCTAAATAAATGGCTAAAATTTTTCCAACATTTTTTTTGGTTAACTCCGCAAAAATTTTCGCGCCTTCATCATTAAATTCTAAACTGACCATTGGTTCATAGGTGCGAGTATTAAAATCTAGTTGAGCTTTCTTCAAATATTTTCCGGTTAAAGCTGGCTGCGATGGCACAAAATAAGGATCAACAAAAGCATATTCCGGATTATTCTTTTTTTGCTCTTCTAAAATTTTCTCAGTCTCTTCTTTGGGCCGTTCTTCGCGAAATTCCAAATATGGCGTTTCACCAATCATTTTAATAGCTGTTGCAATATCTTTAATACCGGCTAATTCAACACTTAATCGATAACTATCGCTCATTTTAACCACTTCCACTCGCGGCTCGCTTACGCCAAATAAATTAACCCGTCTTTCTATAACATCACGCAATCCATTCATTGCTGAATCACGATCTTTTAATTCAATCTGAGACAAATCTGCTTCATAAAGTAATCTTGTCCCACCGCTTAAATCCAATCCCAATCGATAAGGCGTTTTAAACCATTTTGGTAAAAAATTAAACTGGCCATAAGCAAAAAGGCCAGCTATAACTGATAAAATTAAAATAATGATAACAATAAATAAATTTCTCCGATTTTCATTCATACAAAATTATTTTTATTCTAATCTAAAATAAATTCTTTTCAAGCAAAAATTCCTCTCCTCCGCTTTTTAAAACTTTTGACATCGCAAATCGTTAATTATTCTATTTTCTAAAGTCTAAATATTGATTTTATTTTGTAGCATTATATATAGCTTGGATTTTGCCGATTTTGGATGAGTGGAGCGAATTTACAAAATCGAGCATCCCGCACCAACCGAAAAAATAAACTTCAAAATTAAAGAAAAATAGAGCCGAAGGCAATTTAGTTAATTAAAATAGGGAATAAATAAAAAATATGGCATGGTTTGGCGCGGGACAGCAATAATTATTCTTATTTTGTAGCATTATATATAGCTTGGATTTCAGCCGCAGATAAGGCTCGGTTGTAGATGCGGATATCGTCGATTGAACCATTAAAAAAATATGAACTACCTCCTCTACTACCAAAATATAAAGGATAATTACCATAATTTCCATTTAGATCAACACGATTAGTCGAATGATGAATTGTGTTTTGATTACCATCAACATAAAGTGTTATTTGATTTAATCCATCTAAACCTCTATCTGACACAACGACGAAATGATGCCATTGATTATTATTGTATCCATTTGTAGTGTAGGCAATGTTATATCCAGAAGAATTATGATCATTAAATTGTAAACTTCCAACGCCATATCCAGAATGACCTACAAAAAAAGCATTATTAATATTAAAATTTGTACTATGTTCTAAGGGTATTTGAACAGTAGATCCCGAAAATTTTAACCACATTGAAACAGTTATTTTATTTGTATTAGAAAGATCAAAATTATTTGTAACTGCATAATCATCCACTCCATCAAAACTAGCACAAGATCCTAATTTACAATTAGCTGAGGTATGAAGATCATAAGGAGTGGTAGATGAATACATAGTACCATTGTTTGAATAGCCAGAATAATCATAAGCAGTAGTGCCATTTGCTTCATCAAATGACCAATAACCAACAAGACCACCAATAAAAGGAGCTAAAGTTAGATTAGAGCCGATTTCATATAAAGCTGGATCAATACCTCCATCTTTGGCAGTATTCTCAAGGGTATATTTATCAGATTCAAATCTTGTAGTGAATTTCCAACTTCCTCCTATTACATAGGTATAATAATTACCAGTTGAGGTTTGGTTAATAGGATCAATAGGTAAAGCAGAAATAGGAGCGCCAATATCCATTGAGGTGAAGTTTAAAGGAATCCAGCCAGTACCATCAATTTTTCGATA
>Ga0078972_1009208_pt1 | contig 19718 bp, 18 predicted proteins | sample YelNatPaOPGAMG01_FD_67568 | JGI IMG/M metagenome (GOLD analysis project Ga0078972, IMG submission 67568) | Hot spring thermophilic microbial communities from Obsidian Pool, Yellowstone National Park, USA - OP-RAMG-01 (SPADES assembly) (version 2) | ecosystem: Environmental > Aquatic > Thermal...
CTTCAGGTTGCACCAGGAACGATATAGGCTACGAACGCGTGCTACGGAGGCTTTGGCACAAAACTTGAGCTTTTAGACGGATACGGCGTGGTTAGCTGCTCCCTGTGGATAGAGCGCTCGTATTTTGAAGAAACTGTAGCGTCCGCGTGGTTCCATTGGTTCCACCGTCTCGGCAGGTGTGGGCGGAACGCTCAACGTTCTTGCTGGTGGTGAAGCTAACGAGAATTTCTCTCGCGTCAATTGACTGTTTTGGAGGTTCATTGGTCAATTCAGAGGACATAGGCTTCAGCTGGGCCCGTCTTCTCTACGCGGTGCACTGGTGCGCACGTTCGAGCCAAGCATGGCTTTCGTGTTCGCTGTACCTCGCGTGACGTTACACAGAACCAGTCTGCCAAGGCGGTTTCCGGGTTGCGCGGCTCGAGCAAAGTGCACGCCGTACCAGCAGTTGCTGCGAAAACCGACCAAGGAGCCGCTGGCCCGCAGCTGGCGCTGTTCAGCAGCAAACGCCTCGAAACCGCCGACCGGGTCACCAGAGGTCTTCGAAAAGCTCTTCGTACCCGTGCATGATATCGATGAGTGTTGCATTGACAGAAGGCTCTTGGAACCCTACAGTCTCCAGAAACAGTCTGCTTTTGACGCCGAATACCGGACTGCGGAAGAGCTTTCGCTACCAGGCGCCCAGTCGACGTTCCGGGTATTTCTGCGGTACTTACAAGCACTGTTTCGCCACGAACCTGATCTGCCCCGCCGATTTATGATTGCCCTGGTCCTTATGGTGCTGTCGAAAGTGCTGCTAGTCTGTGTGCCGTTTCTATTCAAGCGTGGTATCGATGCATTGAGCAGTGGGGCGGCAACCGGAGAGCGCTGGGCACTCATTGCGATTATCCTCTTCTGCATGCATGGCATGCTGCGAACGCTAGGCAACGTCCTGCATGAGTTGCGGAGCATTGTCTTCATTCGTGCTGCGCAGCGCATAGGTCGACAGATCTCGCGTGCGACGTTCAAGCACCTCCTGGAGCTGGATCATTCGTTTCTGTTGACGGCCAAAGTCGGCCAGGTCACGGCTATTGTGAATCGTGGCACCCGCTCGGTGATGACGCTTTTTCGAGCGCTCTTCTTGAGTTTTCTGCCGTCGATGTTCGAGTTGTTGCTGGTGTGCGTGATCATGGCAACGCGGTTAAGCTGGAGTATGAGCGCAGCCACGCTGGCCTTCTTTGTATTTTACGTGCTCTTCACGCTGCGGGTGAATCGATCTTTCATTCCTATTCGGCGGCGCTTGAATGACTTGGATAATGAGGCCAACGCCAAGGCCACTGACTCGCTGATGAACTTTGATACAGTGAAATACTTTGACCGAGCTAATTTTGAGACTGTCCGTTTCGACAAGGTTCTTGCTGCGTACGAGGAGTGTGCCGTACGCAACGAGGGCATGTATGCGCTCCTGAATGCAGGGCAGGCGACGATCTTCAACGTCGCCTATGCTATGATCAATGCTTTCGGCGCCTGGGGTGTTGTCCAGCAGGCGCTCACCGTCGGTGACCTCGTCATGGCTGGATCGCTGTTCCAGCAACTCAGCGTGCCGCTGCAGTTCCTCGGATGGCAAACGCGGGAGCTCAAAGCCGCTCTTGTCGACTTGGAGAATCTATTCGATTTGTTACGAAGGCGACCTACTGTCTGCGATGCTGCTGACGCAGTCGAGCTGGAACTGCGTCAAGGCGGCGAGATCCGCTTCGAGCGTGTGAGCTTCGCCTATCCCGAACCGGTAACTGGTCAGCTGCGTCCTGTTTTATCCGATATTAGTTTCCGAGTGCCACCGGGGAAGAAGACGGCTATCGTCGGCGGAAGCGGCGGCGGCAAGTCGACCATCCTACGTCTCCTGTACCGCCTATACGATGCAACAGAGGGCAATATCCTGATTGATGGTCAATCGATTCGCAATATTCGCCAGTCGTCGTTGCGGGCAGCGATCGGGTTCATTCCACAGGAGGCAGCTCTTTTTAACGACACGATATTTTACAACATCGCCTACGGCAACGTAACCGCGAGCAAGACGGAGGTAGAGGAGGCCGCCCGCCTTGCCAAAATTGACGAGACGATTCGTGCGATGCCCGACCAGTACGATACGCTAGTCGGCGAGCGCGGCATTCGCCTCAGCGGTGGTGAGAAACAACGGGTAGCAATTGCACGAGCGATCCTCCGGAACCCGCGGATTCTCTGTTTGGATGAAGCAACTTCGGCGCTTGACTCGAAAACCGAACGCGAGATAACAGCTGCGTTGGATGAGCTGGGCCAAAATCGAACGGTTGTGGTCGTTGCTCATCGACTCGCAACAATCGTCAACGCCGATGAGATTCTGGTGCTACACCAAGGCCGTATTGTGGAGCGAGGCACGCACACAGCGCTTCTCGCGCTGAATGGGCACTATGCAGATATGTGGCGACGACAGACGGAGCACGCTCTCGATGACCAGGATGCACCGACAAATGGTAGTGTATTCGCGCATCCTGCACCAGCAACACCGGGGTTTGTCTCAGCTTTTGCCGTCGATGACGAAGAAGTGGCTGCCGTATTGGATGGGCAGCATGCGTAAGATTTGCAGTCTGGAAAATGTTTTCCAAGGCGCTTCCCCAAGTACCAATATTTTGGGCCATCAAGCGCATTCTATGCATGCATGTGCAGGGTGCGCAAAGCAGCTATGTTGGCGGCGCTGTTTTACGGGGAACGTTGCCAGCGTTCTCGGGATGTGTCGTTTTCTTCCTGCGCTCACATACCGAGGAAGTAATCATCGGTTTAGTCTGGTTACTTGTCGCCACAAAGAAGATCTCTTCTATGATACTTGTTTGGGTATTTTCAGCATGCACGCATGCCGCTTACCTGATATCCGCCTAGGTCGACGCGTTGCGTACGTGCGTGCATCGAGTATTTCTAGAGCGCGGATGCATGATTCATGAATAGGCAATCTATGATTTGTATACGATGCATACATAGAACATACAAGGCGCACGCGTACATGATACGCGGTGCTTCCAGTGACGTCATGTCGTTCCCGGGTCATGATGGCGATTGATGCATACAGAGTGCGCTCAAACAGAGATTTGCTTTGGTAATGGTGGTAAGGTTATCTTTAGTGACTTCATTGCTGTCGACGTGTCCAAATATCTTTTGAAGTGTAGTGCAGCATTTCAGAGGAGTTAAGGGCGTGCACATGATCACCTGGAGTGATGAAAGAGGAAACACTGGACTGACACCGCCGAGCACATTCGGGATCCCACGTCTAATGAGCGTATTTGTTTGAATGCGCACGTATGCGCTTCTCGTTCCGAGTCTTGTGGATCGCATGCTGTTCGTTGTGCAACGACCATTGATCTGCAACGGAACCGGACACTCCTGGCAAATGCCAGGCGTTAACGAAAATGGCGAAGTACCGGATCCGCTTGTGTTCGGTAGCGACGCTTCGACCATTTCTCTAAACTCGATGCAACGAACCATCAGAGATTCCGGACCTGGCTCGTGTTTGTTCTCTTCACATTCCCTGAAACGCGTGGAGTCCGTTGCTGATCCCAGGGCGAGCGAAGCGCACGGTGCGCCGTTCCCCGGCATAGAGCATCCGACTTTGCGCGAGGTGCCGTCTTCCAGGACTGCAATCCCATTGGTGTTTTCGAAGGTAAACAGGTACTTTGGTATCGAAAACCAAGTGCTCTGTGAATACTCTCGTCGCGTGTTGGCTGTACGGGGTGCCGGCTGCATGCCAGTCACCGCCCGATTGTGATGCACTGTGGGTGATGTTTTACGAGTGTGGGTGCGGCTTCGGTGCGCAAGGCGCTTTTCCGGCCGCAGTACACTGCGGATACACGATCTATGTGGAACGCTCTGGATACAAAGCCTGGACTGTCGACTAGGTATACCGTGGCGCTACACTCAGGGCCATGAGTGTTGAAACGTCTTTATGAGCACACCCGTTTTTGTTTTTGTGATTTCGTCTCGCGGATATTCAACAGAAGAATATAACTTGTTGATCGGAGGAGGGTTCCTCAAACACATCATACTGACACTGCTCGCGCGAGAAAACGTCCTCACTTGTGAGGGTCATTATATATACGGCCAGCAGGTAGGTTCATTGCAAGTATTCTGGTCCTTGAACTGAATGTTGTGCACCCAAAGAAGAACTTTTCAAGCGTTGTTTACATGCCTTTGTCCTCGTCAAGGCATCCTACCCCGTAGGTTGTCTGCGAAGTACTGTTAATGAAGTCAGCGCATGTAAAGTTCTCTGCATTTTCGATACGATACGATGATAGAAGAAACGATATCGCGCTTCTAGACCGTCATTCCATGAACAACACATCATCGGTGACGTACTGGAATGCGACCGCCTATTCCAGCAGCAGCAGCAGCAGCAGCAGCAGCAGCACGTGTTCGGCTCACTCGACGAGACTTGACATGACAGGCGTTTGCAGGGAAACTCCAGGAGGGGCAAACCGCTCTTCGTACAGAGGCGGCCATGCGCGCGCGTCCACAACAGCTTCCCGAGCGACGATGCAATCATGCGGTCGTCTGTTCGTCGCCAGAGCGGCAGTATGGTAAAACACTGCATCCTTCATCGCAGTACTGCTCGCTGATTCTCCTGCCGACACGATTCTGTCCTGGTCATGGACGACTTCGGGTTGCATCACTCAAAAGCGGCCGAGGGATTATGCAGCTGAGATTGGCGTTGAGCTGCTCCCTGGGCCAGCCTATTCGCCCTACATCAGTACAGTCCAAAACAACACTGCTCTGTTCCATGTAGCGTGCGCACCGGCGCCACAAGTGCTATGACGGACGTTCACGGCAGGTTTGAAGCACGATGAAACGTACGGAATGGCCAGAATCTCCATGGATAAGTATGGGTTACGGAGCTTGAATGTCGTACGAAGAACGAGAGACACGCTCCGCGATACCGACGATAATCGCGGAATCGGCGATGCCTGGCTAGTGTAGAAGTTCTGTCGATCCAGGTAAGTGCAGTCGCAGGTGTCTTGTCTGTTATCGAACACCGTTTTGAAACTCGCATGTTTCTACTCGAGTTGTTCTCTACCTTCAGCACCATTGGACAGGTACGCCGCTTCTCTACTCGAGCTCGGGCCGGGGCAGAAAGGTTCGCTTCTGCCCGTGAGCGTGCTCACGACGTAGAGGGTGAATGAATTGTAGTCGAGGAATGGTGGGTAAATACATAGAAAAGACGTGATTCTGTGTTGCTGCGCATCCAGTGCGTCTGAACTAACCGGAAGTAAGCGGGTATGAAGTCTAGAGGCGACATCTATAGCAGCATACCGCGCAAGAACAAGCGATGTAGTCGGTACCTGTGATCAACGATGAAGCATTCGACAAAGTTCGCAATGGGCATTGGTGGAGCTCGATCAAGGTTCCCCGTAGACGGGCAGAAAATGGAAAGAAGTACGCAAAGACTTGAGAGACCGACAGAATATCCATCTGCATGATCTGTGTAAAACTCCTGAAATCAAGGCCTGAGTTATCTAATGAGACTCGTTTTCACCCGTGCAAGGCAGCTGAAGAGGAACGCTTTGTGGTGAGCCCGGATTCCGGGTCCAAGATCGACATGGTCGTTGCCGTACAGAAAAATCGAGCGCACGGGGCGAAACGCAGGAACGGAAAGCAGTTGGAGCTGCTCCGTTTGTCGAGGGATCTGTATGATTGAGCGTCGGACATAGGAACGCTAAAAGGAATACGAACAGTTGGCATGACGGTATCCGAACACATCACCATGCTCTGAGCACCCTACCAAGCAGAAGGGACGTTTTGGAGGCTCTATTCAGAGAGCGTAGACGAGCATCCAAGCGGCTCATGCGGGCGATCTTTGGCGGGTGCCCACGAAACCGAGCCGACATCTCCACAGGTCTCGGTTTTAAGGAGGCAACATTCGTGCATCCATGATACATTGCAATGAATTGAAGATGAAAATCGCCGATACGAGGCGCCGTTTCGTGGTATCCAATAACGCTGGACGTAGTGCCACGCACGAAAGCGGCACGCCGCATCCTTCGGCGACAACGTGCGACGGGTGCAGGAATCGATTCTGGACCACGAACACCGATGCGTTTCGGACGAGGTACGCTTATAAAGAGCACAGGTGCACCTGGAATAGATCGGGAAGATGGGATTGCAAACAAATTCATATGCATCAGAAGATGTCCGTTAAGATGAGGAAACGTCGGATGGCCATGCGATCGATGGAGCGACGCTCGTTTCCGTGTGATTCCGCCAGCGACCATGCGCGCAAGCACTCTCTGGACACAGACTTGAACACCTTGGTCATTTTTCGACGATGATGTCATGCCTCCGGGGCTTTTAGCGGCTCTGGGGTGCGTGGACTTGGAGGGAATTGTTTAGAACACAGTCTAGGTATTGCACTGAATTGCCGAAGACTTGCGATGCAAATACATCAGTGGTCGGGTGAGAGCGCGTTGGACTCTCGCCGATCGCGAGACACTGGGGTTCCACGAAGCAGGCGTCCAGCAAGCCTGAATCGCTGTATACAGAAACCGGGACCGATTCTCCCAGGCAATTCGTAGAAGATATTGGCGTTCCTGCATTTTGATCTTGGTCAGTGTACATGTTTTACGCGAGCAAACAAGCGGTTCTGCAATCAAGTTAAGGTGTGCACGTCATCCAAAGACGTACCAGTTGACTTTGCCAGCTCCAGCTGGAGATCTCCACGGGCCTGAATAAACGCTGGTAATTGTTTCGCAAGTTCTCTGAGCTGATGCATAATATCCACCATGCTAGGTTCTTCGATCATCTTGATGGCTTTCAGACGGGCCATGGGAAATTCGACATGAATCTTTCGAGCAGCTTCCATTTCATATTCACTATCACCGATCACGAAGAGGTCAAAGGGGATTTTCGTCAAACACGCTCGGGAGGCGACGGAAGGCATACGAATACCTCGCTGCCGTCGATCGCTTTCGAATTGCCGATGTGCATCCAGACAGCGTTCGCAGGGCTCCTTCTCGCATACGGTCTCGAACGCATCGTCCCAGAGTGTGCTTCCGTGCAGGACTTGCTTGCGGAGCTCCTGCTGCTGCTGCCAAAAAGCCCATTCACGCCTTAGCGCATCTCGTTCGCCAAGAACTCTCTCGATTTCGTCGCGAAAACAGGCCACTTTCCAGTCAGTCGGGTCTCTGCCGACGGCCTCGGTACCGTCATCACGCAGGTCACCATACCGCCCGCGAGCCGAAATGCAAGCACATGTACGGCTCGTGCTAGTGCTGGTGTGAATGGCACCAGCCTCCGCGTCGAAAACGGTTTTGTCAAATAGCAGACGATGGGTACGGGGTAGCGCGCCCCTACTCGAGGAAAACACCCAACGCAAGTCAGCATTCGTTACAATAGAGACGTGATGGTTCCGACCCGAGTCAAGACAGAGAGTTAGAAAGGCTGAAACCGTTTCGTCGAGCTCAACGCATAAGGCGTACAGCTCAGCGGGAGCATACGCCAACTGCGTGAATATCGACGTGATCTCGCTGGTGGCGTACGGGGTCCCCGGGCTACTGCCAGGGCGAATGCTCGGCACGGCCAACGGAGCATCCGCATGCATCTCGTCAGCCGCCTCCGATGGGTGCTGGTCCAGCTGCATGGAACTCGGATAGGGTATAGAGTCATCCAAAACAAGCCTCACTGAGGAACGCGTGTCAGGACTCGGCGGCAGTGAGGAGCACCTCGGGGAGCGCGGAACCTCCACCGCACGCTGTGAAGCTTCGCGGGTAGCCTGCGCCTGGGCCAGCTCCTCCAACCTCTGTAGCTGAAGCACAGCAGACCCCAGTTGGCTCGTTGGATACAAGGTGTCGTCATAGTCAATGATAAACAAAACCAGACGCTCGCAAAGCGCAGCTGGTGGCTTACTGACGTGCCCAAGCTGCGCAACGCGACGCCTTGATTCCAGCCCTGTGCAGCACGCACTGAGACCCTGCGCTGCCGCGCCCAGTTTCGGTAGCAAACTTCCCGAAAAACTTCGCTGCCGCACCTGTCCATCAACAGGCGGGCGCGCCAGAAGCGCGTCCAGTTCTTCCCGAAAATAGCAACCGCTGGGCCGTATGCAGGGTCCGAATCCCTCGGGGTTCTCGGCAGCAAGCCGCAGGAGATCGCTTTCGCTGCCTCGAACTTGGCACAGCATAGTTGCCTTTTCTAAAAAGGAACGGCAGGCGTTGGCCTTGAACGCTCCTGTGTCGTTGGGGTAGGCGCCTCGGCAGCGAGCCTCTTAATGGACTACCCCGCGTAATGCGTGAGATCGTTGAGGAGAAAATACACGTGTAGCCGTCACGCATGCGCCGGCGGCGGTGCGAGATGCACGCACGGCGAGTATGCGGTGACGGCCTTCTGGAGGCGATCTGCGGCACGCATCGCATCCGGTGTCGTGCGTGCACGACTTTTCATGGTGTACGATTGACGCATTTAAGCAGGATTCCTCGGGATGAGCCATTGTCATCGGCATCAAGCAAAAGTCAATCGTAATCTGTTCCAGGCTCATAATGTTCTGTCTCCAGCACACCAGACCGTGCTTCGCGGGGTAATGTTCCGTTGAAGCGGTTTCCCGGATGCCCATTGTCAGGTGCGTGTCTGTTGTCGCGTTGCGGCTACCGCACGCAGATAGAACGGTTTCGCTATGCCCTTGCGGGCGCCAGCTCGAGGCGGGGTTCAACCATGCTCCGCGAGCCATGTCGCCGTCAAGAGGCGGGCGCGGATCAGGTTCACGGGAGGGGCGGCATCACCGCTGAAGCGCAGGCGGTGCGCCTGCATGATCTGTGGGGCGATCCTGCGGCATAACAGAGTCGCCCATGGCATATGCCGAGCGACAGGTCTGTGTTCTGCTGGGTCTAGTGCTGGTGGAAATTCTGCCACAAAGTAGCTTTGTTACGGTTGAATGTTTCGAAAGGGTCACTGGTGGTGGCCGTGTTGGTAGTGGTATGCGTGCTCCACGGGAATCTGGATAGCTTCATCGATCCTACCTACACCAAGTGAACTGGTGGACGTGCACATCGGAGCCGACTCCGAATCGCTGCAATACACCTGCTGGTGCCAATGTCCGACGATGAGCTGAACTCGTCGGGCAGTGGACTGGGGTCAGTCCGTCACCATGAGGGAAACTTTGCGGATTCGGGAACCTCCCGATACTTCGTGGACGAGCTCTGCTGCGAGCAGCAGGTTGTCGACTTGCAGCCAGCTGGGACGCCTGGCGGGACGCCTCGGTGCCCCTCATGACTGCACGAGCACTCGGATGCGGCCTGTTCAGAATCGAGATGCGTAAAGGTTGGATCGTCTTCCGCTGCGCTGCAGCGCATCCATCGATGCCTGCGATGTAGGGGAATGCCTCGTGCTTGGTAACGCAATGCGGACACGTTTACACGACGATGTACAGTTGTGGGGCGTGCCAAAAGGTGGATCTTGTCATTGGTCAGGTTCCTGATGCAAATCCAGGATCCGGGGAGCGTTGCGCTCGTATTGAGGCCGGCAGCAGGCAACGCCAACAATATACCAGATCTCACAAATGTTGGCGCGTATGCATCGCACTCGACGCCAGTCTGCGGTCACACAAAAACACGCGCTCCATTAGGGATCAAGCGATACATACGAGGAGATTGGTCGGCTATCGCCACTCATGAACAATCTTGCTACGCAGGCGAGGTTCATGATCATGGCATTGCTCGACACCGTACTGGCTGCATTCAAGCCCCGGCTGCGTGTTTGAGCCCCTGGGATTCCGCCTAAGCAATGCTGCGCTCGCATCGCTGGGGCCGCGTACGTGCGCCCCTATCGCGCTACGACACTAAGATTGCATCCATTCCAGTGCATTGCCAGCGGATGTAGGTTCTGTAACCGGATTGACCTCTTGCCGCGGCTACGTGGTACAATTTGCTGTGGACACCGCTTCTCATTGTGAGCACTGCCACACAGCGGCGTGTCTCGTGGATGTTTGTAGAGCCAAATATAGAAGATGGAGGGAGTCACGTTCTCGTGCCTTGCCGATACGAATCGTTCTGGGTCAGCGACAGCAGGTCGCCCTGTTCGACTTAGATCGCTCGCTACCGCTGAAACGGCATATCAGGAGCTATCAATACGTTCGGTTGCGGATTTCACAGAAAAACGCTCTCTTTCTGTGTTAAGCATAGCCACGGAGTCGTCGCTCCCGAGAACGCCCGCCCGTTCCCGAGGACTCCAGCGCGGTAGCCACTCGCGGATGCGTCTCTGCAGGGTTTCCCAGCGTTCCTCCCGCAAAGCGTAAAGGTCCCCCGGGTACAAGGGCCGGACTTGTTGCAGTTGTCGAAACTGCTCGTCTGTAAGTTGTGGCGACTTGCGCAACGCCTCCGCCTGTCGCTCTACTCGCCGGCGTCGCACCTTCTCCTCGTTACGCACGTCGTAAACTTGCAAGGCGTATACCACAGCAACCATACCAAGTGACACCAGAAGAACCGCCTTCGGTGAAGACGGGACACTGAAGCGTGCTTCCGAGACCATGAGAGTCCCCAGCGTTACGAGCGTATCACGCGCTCGTCCATCCAAGCCGGTGTCGAATCGAGCCGGAACACTGAACAGATCGGTGTGTTCCTGCCTTTTGATTTTGTGTTCGAACGATTCATTAGAGGTGCAGCCTTGACATTCGAAGTACAGCAATGAGGTATAGTGGATGCATACGTAGGTTTAGGATGTTTGGTCGTCTGTCCGGAGTGGCTCCTTCGACGCATCGTTCCTGGTATTCGTTACGTTACCTTCACCAGGATGATCCGCAACGCCATGAGACAAGCTTTCCTAAACGATTGGGCATCATCAACCAATACATACGCGCAAACTTCGACGCTTCTCTTTTTCTTTCATGTGGCACGCTCAAATCTTGCGCGCTTCAAGTGGTCGATTTTGCGGCTCCTTTGCAACTGGTAGGCGCACTACCGTTCCCGCCGCTAGACGTACGAAGAAGAACGTTCGGCATCGTCCCTTGATGCGTTCTTCATGTGCTCATGCCGAAAGTGCACTGAACGTATCCCATCAAATACTCGATTCCGTTCGAAACATCAATCCTCATCTTTTTGGCCTTTAACGGAACTGTATTCGACATAGGCACGATATTTGTTCTGGGAAATGCTTCCAAAGGCACTCATCTCTTCTGTCTGCATAGAACAGGATCTTGGGCTTGCACTCGAGTCATCACAGCAATCGCTTCGGGCGATAGTTGTGTCATTGAACCGGATGAGAGGAGCGTCGACGGATCGAAAACGCTCCACTTGTTCACGAGCATGGGTTCTCCTTCCGGTACATGTTTCATTACGAACATCATCGCATTCCACGAATCCCCTATCGAATAGAAGAGCGTGCGCTTGCGACCGCGACGAACAAAGTACATGCCAAGGGGATCGCTTGGAAGAAGCCCGTGATCTTGGGGTACTGCACCGGACGCGGAGAGGCCGCAGGGCATCGAAGAGGGCCTTCTTTGCTCGTCGCTGACTCGTGCTGCGTGCATAAGCCAGCGCTCAAGCGCCACAGAGCGGCCCTCTGAAAGGCAAGCTTCGTAGACATTTGGAAAAAGCGGACCATCGTCCAATGGCAGCGCTGCGAAGAGCTCACGGCGGCTGCATACAATGGAGATGAAAGTGACATTAGTGGCATAAATCGCAATTTTTGGCATGTGTTTCAAATGCGTTGACGACTGCCGGAAGCACCAAGTCGGGAGTTGAAAGATGCCATCAACATCCTTCGACTGCTTGCAACGAGGCCAGAGAGATCAGAGAGTCGAGCGTCTTGAAAGCCGGAGAAGCCTGCAACGAATGTTGCTGATGGCTCCGGGCAGACACCCAAACTTAAGCGTGTACGCCCTAATTAGTGAGTCCGTTTCATTTAATGCTGACACGGGCGGAGAACGATCCATTCGCAGTGCAGAACGGTGCGGACACAACGCGCTGCACCATCTTTCGTTGCGCTGGCTCTGCCCTGTGCGACTGCAAGCGCCAGCGTCCGCTTCCAAATGTACCCATGCTTGTACGCTGCACACGAGTTCAGGTCAACGTCGCTCAGCAAATAACTTCACAAGGGTCGCGCGTACCAAAGTGCGCGCTCGTTCGGAGCAGCGTGCACAGACGCGGCTCCGACCGTGTCGCCTGACCAGAGGACTCGATCGGTGCACCCTGTACCAGACGCATACGTCCAGGGGTAGCGCTTCTCAAGCTCGGTGTTACTCAGTGGCCGCTGGGTTGCCGTTCACCGGCGTTGCTGCTGACGCTATGGTAGTATTCGTGATCTGGGTGCGGGGGCTCAAAACCGCCTCTAGACTGCGTACCAAGTGCCGGATCCGATACTTGAGGCGTTCGTTTTCGTGGGTCAGCGATCTAACCTGTGACTCTAGCTCCGAGACTCGTGCTAGCAATAGTGCTTGCGTTTCTGAGCCCGTCTCTCCATCAGCATTCTCGCACGACGGCAGCGCTCTTTCAAGCTCGTTGACACGCAGAAAGAGGTTCGCTGCAAGCCGCTCCAGAACAACGAGATTGTCAGACTCGGTTTGCGAAACGCTCTCCCCGGGCACCGTTTTCGTACCTGACGCAACGTCCATATTGGCGCTGGTCACAATCTCACGCAGTTCGGGCTTTTATCGAAAAATTGGCGGTTCAGAAAGGACGTACACACACCACACCACCACCGCCTTTCAAAACAAAAACGATGCCGACCTTGTACAATAGTGGCGCGAAGCCCGCCCTAGACAAGAAGTCTCCAACTGGCGTGCAGGTGCCTCCCGGTTTTTTGGGGCCGGCCACTCACTACTGCTTCCAACTTTTTCTCATATAGTCCCACGCTGAGAGGTTGTCCCCAAAGTTCTCACTTGTCTACTCTGGAGGTCTTCTTTCCATCACCGCACATTTCCTTATATTGATAGCGGCGTTAAAGTCTCCGTTCACGATTCGATACGTTTCTTGCCGTTGTTTGCAGAAAGCACTAGTGCAAGGAGTCCACGAACTGTCGCCCTCCTTTCCATTTGCTCTTCCGTCAGCGGTCCGTACTTTTTGTATCCTCAGGGCTCCGCTGACACTTTTCCATCTCGACCCTCTGAAGTGTACAACCCAGCTCGTGGTGTGTATACGATGCTCGAAACTCATCTATCGGTATTGTAACGAAACGCCGTGCACACTCCTTGCATACCCTCGTCGTTGGAGCTGGAGTAGTCCCTGTTTGGGTCTTCCATCGCCCTGCCCAAGACGCTACTACGGGCGTCTGACTTTCATCCTCCTTCAGGGCACGCAACTCATTGAAAAAATTCGCGAATGCACGCTGCTTCCCACAGTACAAGTTCATTCGCAAACGAGCCCACCGAGGCTTTGTATACTCCTCCACAGCGCATCCCAATGAGCAACACGAACTTGCAGGAATTCCCGAAAAGCTCGAAAGTCCGCTCCGCGGCTCGTTACCTCGCTCAAAGCTTCGAAGTGCTCTTTCACTCCTGCATTCCATATCTCGATTCTCTTCCTTGCATTCGTTATACCGGATTCTCGATAGCATCTCGTTGTCGGGAATCTCAAAAGTCGCATGTCTCTCTGACGTAAGTCACCGTCAGTATCATCTTCCCCAGGCGTGGATGCTGCGATGGTTACGATATTCGTGTTCCCGGGGTCCGCGCCAACGATAAAGTCGTTATCCTGCACTTTCTGCGTTTCAAGACCCGCCTCCTTCTCATCTTTATGCTTCGCCGCGCCAACGACAAAGTCGTTATCCTGCACTTTCTGCGTCTCAAGACCCGCCTCCTTCTCATCTTCATGCTTCGCCGTACCAACGACAAGGTCGTTATCCTCTACCTGCTGCGTCGCAGGATCCGCCGCTTTGTTTTCTGCATCCTTCGCCACGGGCGAAGCCGAGGGCGGCACTGAACGATCTTTCGTCAACCGCCGATAGTGTACACACAAGGCTACTCCATCGGTTTCGATCATCCCAGTGAACAACTTTTGCTTGCCCGCTTTGAGAAGTTTGAACTCGAAGGTATTCTTCTAGTGCATCTCCCGGTTTTCACCGATGAACTTCCCGTTGCTAACATCGAACTCCCCACTGATCTGTCTCATGATGCCATAGAGGATGCTGGAGTCGATCGTCACAAAATGTGACTTGATGTTGCACATTGGAACCACGTAGAAGCGCTTCCCATGAGCGAAGCCGCCCGTCTCTCCCACTCTTTTTTAATTCTCTCCTCACTCAGCTTCATCTCCGCTTTGCGTTCGAGCTCTCGGTCCAGAAACACGAAATATCGCAGGACGAGGCGATAGTATCTTTCCTTGTCTTTTTTCAACTCTGATATCTTTTCTGTTGGATTAACAAACCCCAGTACCGCACGATGCTCTTGGATAGCCGCACGGATTACAGAAGCTTCATTCATGCACTCTTTTGACGCCTTCTTGTCTACAAATTCGACCTCATCTTCACGCTTGCGATCTTTCGTGATGCCATTGATCATCGCCTGTGCACCTTTGCGAGAGATGCGCGGGTCGAGAGCGAACACGGCGCGTATCATAAAATGTTCGAGGTCCATCGTCAAATGGTTCCTCAGGTTCGTGAGGTACTTCACCGCCCCGTATATGTAAATAGTCGAGTCACCCTTGTATCGATTACCTTCGAAGCGGAATTCCGCGAAGCTTTCGTGGAGGGCATGCACTATCTGAGTTTCCCTCCGCGCTTCCCCTGTACCAAGCATCAGCTGACGAATAGAGGTCTTGTCGAAAAACTCGTCCGGAATCTCGACCGTTTCCATGTGCGCCACTTCGCGATACATCTACCTCGCCAAATGCATCAGTCCTGACGACGCCTTGACAATACTCTTCGAGTACGAGTCGACACGTTTTTCGATAGCGTCTCGCAACGTTTCCCTGTAGGGATCCTTGATTTGTTTAAGAAGGTTGAAACATAATTGAACTGTAAAGTATACTCTGCTATGACTTTAACGCAAATACAACTTGTACTTGAGAGCAACACGCTAAAGATCGCGATCGCGTTTCCCTTCAACGGCGACATGCGCGTGGTGTTTCATGCCCGCCAGATATGGAGGTGCGCGTATCGACCGCGATAACTCCTGGCACTCGGACTTGAACTCCAGAAATCCTCGACAGAAGCGATAGCAGCAGGATACCGGACACGTATATGGGCCAAAGGGCCCACCATGCACACCTGGTTCAGTCGCATATCCATGCAAACCCCAATGCACCGCAAGATCACTTGGTTGAAATCAACGCAGATTTGGCTGAAGCGCCTCCTAGGCGAAAACACGCTCCCCAATCGTTCCCCAGAAATATAGAAGGCTCCCGCCGCCTTAAGCGAACGGTCCAAACAACAATATGGGAACGTAGCCACGGAACCAGTCGCGCCCTTAACGCCGGCTTGATTCTGTACCGGAACTACAGCCTAGCCTATAAATGCAGGCACTGGTGGGAGGCGCTGGAGTTCCTGGGACTTGCTCGAGGTACCTAGTGGCTCGCCACAATACGCGTCGGTGGCTTCTGGCTAGCAGCACCGGCACTAAGCCGTATAGGAACACTGGAATCGCACTGGGAATAACACTGTCCCTGCTATCGAGACGAGATTCCGGAGACGCTGGCATATTTAGGCTTACAGTGCCCGCGCTGGAAACAGGAGCGAACCGAGCTCCTTGAAGGACAGCAGCAGCTGGGCTTCACCGTGATAGACGAAGGCCGGACACTCACTCTGAGTGTAGCACTGGCAACTGATGGTCCATTAACCGAGCCTCAGCGCTCATCAGTGGCGAACAAACTCACATGCTACGTTCTAGGCATAAGGTCCAGCGAATCGGATGCGCACACGGGCCCAGTGCTCTCTGCGCCTACCCACTGTGGTGGGTGTCAAGCACAAACCCGCATTGCCAACCAAGAACGCATTCCATGCATGATCACGAAGGAGACAGACGACTCCCAGAATTCATCCTAACAGCCAAGTTCCTCCAGCGTTTCGTGCAGCGAAGGCAAGCCTGCATCCGCAGACTGACTGAGCACAAACTGACGATGAGACCCGATTCTACGTCGGGTGAAGCACGCCTCGAGCCGACGCCCGCTGTGGTACGGTAACGCCGTTCTGTCACTGTGGTGAACCCGTTCCAGCGGTTCAGGAGCCTTTGCGGACTAGCAGGGCGCGCATTAGGTGAGTGATAGAACTTATAAAACCACCAGAATATCCGAGAAGAAGTATAGGTGATGTAACTTGGAGGTAGGATGTTTGATGGATACTTCACCGCGCACTGAAAAAAAGTAAGAAAAGAAAGAGCGCACAATCGGAGAACGCTGGCCTATGCAAACGTTTTGCCGATTGAAAATATGCAAACGCTGCTGCATATTGCTCAGAAGGTGTGCACCCATCTGGACGGCAATGGGACAACCTGCCACCACAAACCCGTGTACAGAGATTTATCGTTGGAAGCTGCATTTGATGGTGAGCGTCGCATCCTTTTAACGGGAATTTGCAGTGCGATCTCGACATGCACTCGAGACTCTGAGCTCGCGTCGCTTTCATGGACGCATACACGCCATGGGAGCCGTTCAGCACGGTGTTGATGATGCGGAACAAATACGGAGCATCCGAATGGCTCGAATACCAACAAGTGAAGCAACAGAGGTATACTTCACAACAAGCCCCTTCCAGATCTGGTTCAAGTGATGCTGCGGATAGCGCTGCCGCATCCGTACGCACGTCGACCTCCAGTCCTGCGTCCGCGTTCTCGATGAAGCCCGTTGATTTACTGAACGAATCCGAATGCGTCCTTGGAAACACAGAGAATATCTTTCAGCCTGCTTTTTTGATGGCCAATGCCGATACTGGCGTGTGCACGCAGTCCAGAAATACACTTGCACGCTTCATAGTCTCTGTTACATGCTGCATGTCTCATGGAACGATTCTAACCTATGGCCGGACAAAGCTGCTGCCTTGAACGTGCTTGGCTTCGTAGACACTACAGCGTGTTTCGTTTCCTTGCCAGACCGCAAATCGAGCGTATCCGTGCCGCCTTGTCCATGAACGGAACCAGTTTTACCGATCGCTGGCGCCGACTCACCAAGAGAAGTGGTGTCCGCAAAGTCATCTGTCGCTCGATCGCTGCGCTTTGCGAATACGTATTCTGGCAGTTGTGGGCAATCCACTGGCAGGATCCAGAGCAGCGCTGAGTACTATTCCCCGCGGCGATCTCGCTCGACACGAGCAGGACAGGCTTGCTCTCTCGACTGTACTGAATTGGATCGAATCGCGTCGTTACGAACGTTGTTCGAGGCAGCCTCGGAGCATATGCTGGTGTAAGCGTCTGCATTCTCCGATACCCTCGAGTTCCATGCAAAATCTCCTTACAAAACACGCATCCAGTGCATTCAAAAGCCCACCTTCTTGCCGACGTTGTTTCCATCTAGAAACTCTTCCAGAAGAGAGCGCAACGCCGAACTCGTGCCGGGATAGAGGATTGCCGCCCCAAAGCCAGCAGCCAGAGCACCGTCAATGTTCCGCTTTTGGTCATCGATCAGAACGCATTGTGAAGCTGACGCGCCAGCCCGCGTTGCCGCCTCGGCATAGGCCCGAGGATCAGGTTTCCGGAGGCCGGTTTCACAGCTGACCGCCGTCCACGATAAGTACCTCGATAGACCCAACTTCTCTTCAATGAATCGATAGTAGCAGGGGTAGTTCGAGAGAATATGCAGCGTGCCAGGAGGCTGTCGCGATGCAAGCCACTCGAGCAGCGGTTCTATGCCGTCATCCATGAATCTGTAAGACTCGCGAAGATACGCTTCAAAGCGACGGGCATTGAACCTTGCATGCTTTGCCAAGTGCAATGGGAGCGTGTGCAGCGGTCTGAAGAAGAGGTGCTCCAGATCGGTAACCGAGAGTTCACCTCGCTCGAAGCGAATCCAGGTTTCCGGGTGCTTTGCGGCGAGAAAGTCCTCGCGTTTGTCAAATCCAAAGTGAAGGTGCATGTCCTTGAAAAAAGGGTCACAAACAAGAGTATCCATCACATCAAAGAAGAATACAATGGGTTGGTCTCGCGATGTCGCAGCGGTCGTCGCGGAACTAGCAACACGTTGCAATCCGGGGGACGTTTCCGCAGAGTGCCGGTGCTCGTACGGTGACGAACACATCACTGTCGCTGCTGTGACTGCTCGTGCTGCTGACTTTCGCGAAAGTTGCGATGGAATCGTGCTCGACACCCTAACGGGCAGTACTGTTGCAGCTGTACGAAAGTGCCCTTCTGTAGCGGCAGCCGCAGTGGCGGTTGCTCTGTCGAGAGCTACCAAGTGCTGCCTGCCGCGACACTGTGCTGCTTGGGCCTGGTGCGTGTCGGACTCACCAGCAGCGCTAGCCCAGCGCTGGCGACCTAGTCTTGACATGGGACGATGAGGCGCTGGCGCAAATGCTTCGCCACCGGTGAACATGCCTCCACAGTGTCGTCGACAGGGCCACTTGCCAGTACTAGCAGGTCCTCGTTCACCGCCAAGTTGACCTATTTCCAAAACGTTTTTGCCTCAGGCAGAAACTCGTCTGCATCACCACGGGACGTCCACAACTGCTTGACGTAACAGAGTTTGAGCGGTGGCTCGTTTGGAGTCGCTGAAGTACCCAGCACGTGCGGCTGCAGGCGAGCTCGTGTCTCGCCCTCGTGGAGTACACTGGCTCGCTGGTTTGCCCGACTGCTGTTTTAACCAGCAGACTTCCTCGCTCGCTAGCTTCTTACACCTGCGTGCCTCGAGCGCTTACGTCGGGCAAGCCCGGTTCGGAATCCGAAGCATACAAGAGCGCTGACATATGAAGGCTGCTTACGCAATATATTTTTTCCGATGGCTAAACCTGTACATCGACCCTGGATCCGTTATTGCGGGGATGGATATTGGTAGTCCAAAATGCGTTCATCAAAGTGCAACTTACGTTCGAGTTCCATAACTTAAACTTCCTTTCGGATGTACTGGTCATTTTGTACGTTCTATCATTCGCAGAGTAATTGCTTCAAGCATGCGTAATAGCGCTGATACCGCAGGTGCGGATGCAGTGCGGATACAGAACGGCTTTGCAATGCTACAGAGGATGCTGGATCGATGGTCGGTTCACTAGTCACAGAATCGGGATTCCTTATCATTCTGGGAGCCTGAAATTGCGCATACAGGACTAGTGCCTGCGGCAGCGCGAAGCAATATACTAGGAGCCACCCCTGGAAACAAACGTCTTTCAAAAGAAAAACGATGCCGACCTTGTACAGTAGTGGCGCGAAGCCCGCCCTAGACAAGAAGCCTCCAACTGTCGTGCAGGTGCCTCCCGGTTTTTTGGGGCCGGCCACTCACTACTGCTTCCAGCTTTTTCTCATATAGTCCCACGCTGAGAGGTTGTCCCCAAAGTTCTCACTCGTCTACTCTGGAGGTCTTCTTTCCATCACCGTACATTTCCTTATACTGATAGCGGCGTTAAAGTCTCCGTTCACGATTCGATATGTTTCTTGCCGTTGTTTGCAGAAAGCGCTAGTGCAAGGAGTCCACGAACTGTCGCCCTCCTTTCCATTTGCTCTTCCGTCAGCGGTCCGTACTTTTTGTATCCTCAGGGCGCCGCTGACACGTTTCCATCTCGACCCTCTGAAGTGTACAACCCAGCTCGTGGTGTGTATACGATGCTCGAAACTCATCTATCGGTATTGTAACGAAACGCCGTGCACACTCCTTGCATACCCTCGTCGTTGG
>Ga0078972_1009210_pt1 | contig 19716 bp, 23 predicted proteins | sample YelNatPaOPGAMG01_FD_67568 | JGI IMG/M metagenome (GOLD analysis project Ga0078972, IMG submission 67568) | Hot spring thermophilic microbial communities from Obsidian Pool, Yellowstone National Park, USA - OP-RAMG-01 (SPADES assembly) (version 2) | ecosystem: Environmental > Aquatic > Thermal...
CCATGGTGATCACTCCTTGTCCTCTGCTGCTCAAAAAAACAGCAGAGTAGGTTGTTCACCTGGCTCAATTTTGGGTCGGCACGACCCTCAAAAGCGGCTCAGTTTTCGGTCGGCGCCAACATCCCGCGTTCATCGCAGCTACTGCGTAGCTACAGCGGTCCAACCTACCAACGACGCACATTTGGCACCAAAGAAAATCAACCCGGCGTGGCATACCCAATGGCATACCGGTGAACATTGAAAAGAAAAAAGCCCAAGTGAATCAATCACTTAGGCTTATTTACTGGCGGAAGCGGTGGGATTCTTTACATGTTTTAGATCAATCACTTAGAACTTCGTTACCACGTATTGTGCCATTGATTGAAGATGATTTTGGCACCAAAGTAGCTCACTGCCCCCCATACGGCGGCAGAATCATCGTGCGGTTCACCAGCACGTTGAACGCATAGCCCGGCCGGATCGTCAGCGTCGGCTGGATGCTCAGGTTCTTGTTGAGCAGGTTGGTGCCGACATTGTCCATCTGCTGAGCCAGGGCTGAGGCCGCCTGCTGGCTCGCAGACGGGGTGTTGAGGGCGCCGGCGTTCTGCGGCTGGCTCAGCTGCGCGCCCACGCCAAGCAGGCTCATCAAGACGGCACTGCCAAAGATCCGCATGTAATGGTTATCGACCCGGTCGTGGAATCCGGCCTGGCCCTCCCCGTCCGTTCCGCTCATCCCCTTCAGATCCATCATGGCGCCGTTGGGGAAGATCAACCGATTCCAGGCCACCAGTACACGGCTCTGGCCATAGGCCACCTCGCTGCTGTACTCGCCGATGATGCGAGTGCCCTGAGGAATGAGCACCACGGCCGGATTGAGGCTGTCATAGACCGTCTGCCGCACTTGTGCCGTGATCGTGCCTGGCAGGTCGCTGTCGATCCCGGTCAGCATGACGGCGGGGATGACCGAGCCCGCGAACAGTTCATGGTTGCCGATGGGCGGCTGCACCGCCGCAGGGAGGTAGCCGTTGTCGGCCTTCGACGCCGCTGCGTCGAGGAAGGCGGTGTTCGCCTGCTGCGGCGACTGCGGCGCGCCGCCCGGCTGCTGCAACCCGGCCAGGGCCTTCTGCAGCGCCGAGTCGGCGTTTGCGCCATGCGGTGCGGCGGCCAGGGCCAGTCGGCGCAGTTCGTCGGCTTTATCGCTTTGCGGCTGACGGGGTCCAGCAAGCGCCAGGCCGCCATCGGGAGCGGTCTTGGAGAGTTCAGCGCTCTGCGCGGCAAGCACCGCACCCTCCAAGTCTTTGTAGTGCTGCTCTTCCAGCCACTGGTGATACTTCTGGGCAGGTGTGAGTTGCTGCGGGTTGCCGTTTGCGGCCAATGCGGCGCTGGGACTGGTGAGCGCAGCGCCTGGCCCGCTGGCCTTGGGGGCTGGGCCGCGGGGCGCACTACTTGCGGCGGCGGGGGCTGATGCGCCCACCGCCCTCGCTGCCGCGCGCTGCATGGCCGAGATGTCTGGCGCGGTCTGCCCGACCATCTGAGACTGGCCTTCACTTTCGGCAGGTGCGGACGCCTTGTTCCCGGCCGTCATGATGCCGATCACCATGCCCCCGGCGATCGCGCCGCCTGCGATGAAAGCGACTATCTTGAAGTTCTTGCTCAGGCGAGCGCCGCCGTCTGCAGGCGTGCCGCGGATGCTCAGGCCTTTCTTCCCCTTCGCTGTGCCGCCGTCAACGTCCTGCGAAAGCAGCGCGTCATCGGCCTGCGCCGCCACGTCCTTGCCTGCCTCAATGCCATCTGCGGGCTGCTGATTGCCATTCATCGTGTCGCTCCTCACCGCGCCCAGAATCCGGCGTTCACCTGTTCGTGATGACAGGTCACGCTGCGCGAGCCCTTGCCGACGCCGACCACCAGCTTGAATTTCTGCGGCAGCCCGTCGATGACGTAGTAGCCGTGCACCAGACGGCTGTTGAGCAGTTCGGTGTTGTCGTTGCTGACGTTGAATACGGCCGGCGCATCGGTGTATTTCATCCGTTCGGGCATCTGCAGGTAGGTGTGGCCGCCGCCGGCGAAGACGCGCACGGGCAACAGGTTGTCGTTCTCCAGGTCGGAGTGGCCATCATTGAGCTTGCAGGTGTAGTTGAAATCCAGGGTGGCGGGGTCGATCTGGCCCAGCGGCGCGACGACAGCCTGTTTCTTGGACGCCGCCTGCGCAGCCTCGGCAGCACGCCGTTGTGCGGCTTGCTGCTCCATATTGATGACGAGCTGCTGCGGGTCGTAGAAGCCGATCTGCGGCACGTAGGCGTGCTTGTCGCTGACCAGAGTCATGTAGTAGACACGGCCCGCATCAGTGGTCACGGCGAGATTGGTGGTCAATCCAGCCGCGGTCGGTTTGACCACCACGACGGGCGTGGGGCCCGCGTCAGCGGTCTGTACCAGCCAGCGCACGCTGTCGCCGATGCTGAGATTGGTGATGTGTTCACCGGGCAGCAGGTTGATGACGCAGATGTGCAGCGGCGCACAGGTGATGGTGGGCTGGCTCTGGCCGTAGGCGTACATCACCATCCCGTTGGTGCCAACCATGCTGGGTGCGTTGCCGGTCTGCAGCCAGGTCTGCGAAGCGGCCGAGGTCGCCCGCCAGGACAACGGGATCGGCGCCTTGAGGTCGTAGATCTGGTGGCTGGTCTGCAGAGACGGCGAAACGGTCTTCTCGATGGTCGAGGCGGGTTGCGATGCATCGGCTGCCGGCGTGCCGGCGCAGGCGCAGCCCGCAGCCGCTGCCGCGGCCAGGGCGATGACGGTCTTGATGAGATTCACGATTACTCCTCGTAGGGCATGATGGAATTGACGAAATCAGGGCGCAGGACGCGCGGGCGCACGATCAGGCTGACGATCAGCAGGGGGAGCCCCATGATCCCCAGCATCAGGGCGTAGGGAACTGGGTTGAACGGCAGCACCACGGGCATGATGAAGAGCACGATGGGCACGCAGCACAGAAAGCCCAGCCCAAGGGTCTCCAAGGTCATTGCGGCTGCGTTGCGCATGCTCAGCCGCGCCGCAACCAGGGGAGAGACTTGGACCTTCACGACGTGCCGCCGACGATCGGCGTCCAGGTGACGTTCTTGATGAACAGCCCAAGTGGGTTGTCGAGCATGACCTGCGGGCTGTCGGCGAGCTTCGGATCGACGCCGGTGGTGACGTTGGCCCGCCAGTGCTCGACGGGCTTGGGCTGGCCGCCGACATAGCGCAGCTCATCCCAGCCGATCTGCCAGGTGTCCTTGCTGACCGGCAGCACGCTGGTGATGGTGACGTTGACGGTGAAGTCGCCGAAGGGCGGATGCGCGGCGTAGTAGGTGTTGAGGTAGCTGGCGGCGCCCGTTCCTGCCATGGCGTACACCTTGGCGATCAGCGCCTTCTGTGCCATGCCGTCCGGGATAACGGTGCGCGCCGTCCAGATCCAGTTGGCGACCTGCGCCTCGATGATGCGCTGGCTGACGGCGCTGCCGCCGGCGGGCTGGGCCATGGCCACGGGGTTGCCCATTTTGTCGAGGCCGACGACAAAGGGCTCGATCTTGCTTTGGCCTGCGACGAAGGCCATGCCGGCCACGGCGATCGCCGTGACACCCAGACTGGCGAAGGCGGCCAGGCGCCAATTCTTGGCCCGGGACAGCGCGTCGCCATAGCGCTCGTCCCATTCGCGCCGGGCGTTCAAGTAGGGGTTGGCGTCCGCCATTCCGATCTCCAGGGTGAGTGGCGCCGAAATCGGCGCCCTACCCTGACTCTGCGGGATGGGCCCGCAGGCTGATTGGTTTCAACGGCGTCGCTCGATCGCGATGGCGCCAGCGATGCTGAGCGCAAAGACTGCCGCCCAGACTGCCGTCGCGGCAGCCGGGAAATCCTTCATCCAGAGTGTGGCGAACCACACGGCATGCACGACCTGAAGGGCCATGATGCCCAGGCCTCTACGGTCATGGCGCGCCGCCCAGGACAGGCGTTCGCCGATGGCTTCGGCGACCTCCTCGCGCAGTCGATTGCGGTTCGCCATATCAGTGCCCCTCGTGATGGCCGAGGCGGATCTGAATGCCCCCGCCGCCACCTTCGTGTCGGGCGATGTCGTCCTTCTTGTCGATCAGGTTCTTGGTCTGATCCTTGAACACGTCGAACGGGTTGCGATCCGCGTCCTTCTCGGTTGTCGCATCCGTGGAGCTGCCCGATCCGCCGCCTTGGGCTGCGGGGCTGCCGAGGGCATCGACTGGGCCCTTGGGCGCGACTGATGGCGTCGGGGACGCAGGAGTGGCCAGTCCCTGCGATGGGGAAGATCCACCTCCGGGTTGCAGCGGTGTGCTGGCGGGCCCGCTGATGCCCTTGCCCTCCATCATCGCTTGTCCAGCCTGGCCGACCCGGGCGACGGCCGGGGACGGTGTGACGCCACTGATCGAGCCTGCCCCGCCCTTGCCGCTGCCCGACATGGCGCCACCGATGCCGCCCGCTGCCCCCGGACGGCCCGCTGCGCCCGTTGCGCTGCTGAGTGCGGCAAGCCTGTCGGTGCCGCCGATTCCACCGGCTGCGGCACCGCCGCCGACCGCGCTGCCGGCACCCGCGCCGACCAGGCCGGCCATTTTGTCGAGACCTTTGGTTGTGGCCGCATAGCCCGCGGCACCGGCTGCCCCTGCAGCGACGATGCCGCCAGCGATGGCCGCGGCACCACCCGCGACGTTGCCCAACGACATATTGGGCGAGCCATTCATCAAGCTACCGGCAAGCCCGGGGGCCTGCATGCCGATCACGCCGTAGATCAGCATGCTGACGCCAACCGTGAGCAGATCGGTGGGCGGAATGCCGCCGCCCGAGGTGATGTAGCTGTTGATATAGGACAGCTCGTTGTTGATCAGGTTCTGGCCCAGGCCGATGATGGCGTAGATCATCAGCAGCTTGATGCCGACACTCACCAGATAGCCGATGTACTTCTCACCGAAGCTGCTGGTAAGGCCAGACCCAGTGAAGCCCAGCATGACCAGGCCGGCTCCGCCGACCAGATAGGTTTCCACCAGCGTCATCAGCAACTGCAGGGCAACCAGGCCGAACCCGATCAATGCGAGAAGAGACGTCACTGCAATGACGATGGCCAAGAAGAAGTTGGTGCCGATGTTGAGCAGCCCGCCGGGTGCATTGTTGTAGACCTGATAGAGCTGGTGCACGACGGAGAACGCCATGGACATCACGCCGGATGGAGTTGACGTGGCAGCCGAAGCGCCGCCGACTGCCTGCCCTATGGACATGAAGCTCGACGTGATCAGCGGCATCCAGGTCGGGGCGTACTTGACGATGGTGTAGAAGAAAGCAATCGAGCTGATTTTGAGCGTGGCGCCTGCGATGAAATCGGCAAGGTCGTTTTTCTTCAAGACCTGCTTGATGGCCCACCAGGACAGATCCATGGCGGCCAGCGCCGTGAAAATCTTGAAGGCATACCCCTGCGCCGTGGTCATCCAGCCTGACGTCGCGGCCTGGAACTGCGAGCTGATCGTGTCCAGGTAGCCGTTACCGCCCGGTCCGCCGGTCGGCGTCGGCGCCGGGGCCGCATGCGCCGCCGCGATCAGGCCGAACAGCATCAGGACGACCAGTCCGCCCCACTTCATCGCGTTGCGCATAATGTCTCCTTCAGAAGGCGCCGGGGCCGGTGGGTGCGGTGAGGATCGGCGTCACCGCGTTCGACTGGTTCACCTGTGAGTGCGCCTGCATGGCCATGTAATTCAACGTGGCCTGGTTCCCGGCCTGGATGTCGGACTGCAGGCTCTGCATCTGGTTGACCATTAGGCCGGCAATCTGGTTGCCCGCCTGCATGACCGCCTTGCGCCCGCCCGCAGACTGGCTTTGTGCCTGGATTTGCGCCAGAGCCTGCTGGGTGGTCTGGTAATTGTTCGCGTTGAGTCCGTACTGTTTGAGGACGGCGGCAATCTGGCTGTCCAGATTCGAGGTCCAGTTCTGCAGGCTGGCGTTGTAGTTACTCAGCACCGCACTGGGCTGGCCGAACTGGCTCTGCACCGCGGATACGGTGTTCGCGGAGGCGTAGGACAAGCCCTTGGCATTGCCGACCAGGTTGATCAGATTTTGCAACTGGCCACTGATGTTCGGCCAGAGCTGTGACGGGATGTTCTGCATGTTCACGGCCTGGTTGTAGACCTGCTGGAACTGGGCTTGCAGTTGCTGGGCCTGGGTCGCGTACTGCTCGACCAGCGTCAGTTCCTGCACGATCTGCTCAGGGAAGGTCGCCCCGGCGATCATGCCGGTGGCGTGGGCTGGCGCGGTCGCCAGCAAGGCGAAGGCCGCTGCGGCGGCTGCGGTGAGTTTTTGGACGCGCATGATGGTCTGCTCCTGGTGAGTTACTGGTTTTGCGGCACGCCGGTCTGTGCGGCGATGCCTTGCAAGGTGGTCTGCGCCTGCGACGTGGCCAAGCTGGACGCGGCGGTGTTGAGGGTGTTGCCGATGCCGGGCGCTATGGCGTTCGCCGCAGCACCACTGCTGTTGCCCGCGGCGATCGCCTGGTTCTGGATCACGCTCTGGGCGTCGTAGGTCGTCCCTTGCTGGTCGACCTGCTGTTGCGCGATCTGCGCCGCCGATGTCCAGTCCGGGTCCCCCGTGGTTTGCGCCATGGTGTTGTCGTAGGCGGCGATGTTTTGCGCCGCGTTGCGCGAATAAAGGGCGCTCAACCCCGTCTGCCAGGCCTGCGCGGCGGTCACCGCGGCGTCCTGGTTCTGTTGCGTAGCCGCGCCCAGGTCGGACTGCTGCGTGTCCGCAGCCGTGGTGTAGCTGGTGTCTGTGCCGATTTGCGGTTGCCCTTGAGCGACGCCGGTGCCCGCCGTAGTGAGCGCCTGCGCCTGCTGCACACTGGTCGCCCCGGCGGTCTGTCCCTGACTCACGCCGGTCATGGACTGAATCTGTTGCAGCGTCTGTGACGCGCTCTTGATCGCGGACGCCGCCGCCGCGACATTCAGGGCCGACCCGAGCACGGGGGCTGCCGCCGTGTTGGCCGCGTAGTCCGCATTGGCGCGGGCCTGCTGGCTGGCATTGACGGCCCACCAGAAAGCGGCACAGCCAGCATTCCATCCAGAGCACGCCGCGGCGTTCTGCGCGGCTTGATACGCAGCGACGTTCGCGCTGTAGCCGTCGGTCGAGACGCCATTCATCAGAGCCTGCGTCGCGGCGCCTGCCACCAGATATTCAGCAGTGTCGTTGCTCACCGTGACCTGACCCTGCGGCACGCCGGTTTGCGCGCCGATGTCGGCAAAGGACTGGCTGGAGCCGCTGTTCGATGCGCTTTGCGCGGCCGTGCTGTTGGCGCTTGCCACGGCGGGCGCTGCAGCCGTCTCCGTCTGCGCGCTGCTGGTCTGCGACGCTTCGCTTTGCTGCTGGATCGGGGTCTGGTTGTCAGCCTGCGCCTGGTTCTGGTCGGCCACGCCTTGAGCCTGGACCGCGGCCTGCTGCCAGGCGTCGCTGTACCCCATGCCACCACCGTATCCGCTGCCGACGTTTGCCGCATCCTGATCGGAGATGTTCTGCGCTGTCTGCGCCGCAGCCTCGTAGGCCTGCTGGTCGTAGTAGGCCACCCCGGCGTTGTAGGTCGAGGTGCCATTGGTGTTGGCCGCCGTGCTCAGGCTCTGCTGCGCGCTCGGGTCGGGCGCGGGTGCCGGGGCGGTTGCCGTGAAGGTCTGGGCATGGCAGAGCGATGCGGTGAGCAGCGCTGCCGCAAGGGCCAGCGTGAGTCGTGTGTGACGGGTTTTCATCGGTAGTTCTCCCACAGTGCCGCGGCCTCGGTCTGGCCGCGCTCGCGCAGCCACTGGGCGGGCCACGCATCGCCCAATTCGGTGCGCAGGGTGCGAATGCGCGCAATGTCTTCCTTGCCGCTGGCCCCCACGAAGGCCAGCTCCGTGCCGGACAGGCCCAGCTCGAACAGCCGCCGGCCCTCGGGGTGCATGACGTAGTACTGGCGCTTGGGCGTCGCCATGGCCAGGATTTCGAGCTGCCGGGCGTTCAGGCCGACGGCTTCGTACAGTGGCCGGATGTTCTCGGTCTGCGCCTCGGGGTTGGGCAGGAAGATCTTGGTCGGGCAGGACTCGAAGATCACGTCGGCAATGCCTGAGCGTGTCAGGTCGGTGAGCGACTGGGTGGCAAACACCACGGCCACATTGGCCTTGCGCAGCACCTTCAGCCATTCACGAATCTTGGCCTTGAACGCGGGGTGCCCGAGCATGATCCAGGCTTCGTCCAGGATCAGCAGCGTGGGGGCGCCCTTGAAGCGTTGCTCGATGCGGTGGAACAGGTAGCTGAGCACGGGCAACACCAGTTTGTCGCCCTTGTTCATCAGGTGTTCCATCTCGAAGACCTGAAAGCGGTCTTCGCCCAGGCTGTCGGCCTCGGCGTCGAGCAGGTGGCCCGCCATGCCGCGCAGGGTGTAGGACTGCAGGGCTTCGCGCAGGGTCTGGTCCTGCAGCAGCACCAAGAAGTTGGTCATCGTGCGCTGCGCCATGCGGTCGGTCGAGGCACCGAGCTGAGTGACGGCACGGAAAATTTCCTGCCGGTGCTGCGGCAGGATTTTCACGCCCTGAAGTTCGCAGAGCTGCTCCAGCCACTCCGCCGCCCACACGCGCTCGGCGGGCTCATTCACACGCCCGAGGGGGCAGAAGGCCAAATCGCCGGAGTCGCCGGCTATGTCGTAATGCTCGCCGCCTGCGGCCCAGCACAGAGGCATCATGGAATAGCCTTTGTCGAAGGCGAACACCTGCGCACCGGGGTAGCGGAACTGCTGCGCGGCCACCGTGGCGAGCAGGGTGGACTTGCCGGCGCCGGTGGGCCCGAGAATGGCCGCATGTCCGAGGTCGCCGGCGTGCAGTGAGAGCTTGAACGGCGTGGCACCGTCGGTCTTGGCGTAGAGCAGTGGCGGACTGTTCGGCGGATAGAACGGGCACGGGTTGCGGTCGGCACCGCCCCACACCGCGGTGAACGGCAGGAGGTGGGCGAGATTGAGGGTGTGCACCAGCGGACGGCGCACATTGGCCGCGGTGTTGCCGGGCAACGAGCCCAGGTAGGCCTCGACCGCGTTGACATCCTCGACCCGGGCGCCGAAGCCGCGGTTCTGGATCAGCTTGACCATTTCCCGGGTAATTTCGTCGAGGATTTCCGGGTCTTCGTGCGACAACAGCAGCACGCTCGTGTAGTAACCATACAGCACCATGCCGCTGGACGCTTCGGCCAGGGCCTGCACGGCGTCGGTCGCCATGCGGTCGGCGTCGGCGTTGATATGCGTGGCCGCGCCACCAGCGTTCTCGCGCAGCAGGTTCATCATGCTCTTGCGCTTTTGCGCCCACTTGCTGCGGTACTTGTTCAGTGTTTTATCGGCCTGCCCGGGGTCGAGATAGAGGAAGCGCGTGCTCCAGCGGTAAGACACTGGCAGACGCGAGAGCACGTCGAGGATGCCGGGGAAGCTCTCCGGCGGAAAGCCCGTCAGCGCGATGCAGGCCAGGTTGCGCCGCCCGATGCGGGGGACGAATCCGGTCGAGAAATCGTGCTGGCCAAGCACGGCATCGAGGTACATCGGCACGTCGGCCATGCGGAACGGCCGCCGTTCAGGAATCAGACTCACGCACTGTTCGAGATGCGCGAGCAGCGGACTGTCGACCACGGCGCTGCGGGCTTCGACGGTATCGGTCAGACGGCGGATTTGCAGCAGGTTAGACAGCCGCGATTCCAGTTCTCGGATCTGCTCGCGGAAGCGCTCCAGGTTGCGGCTGGCCGTCGCCTTCACCCGGCCGTCCACGAACAGATCGGCCGTTTTGCTGGCGGCGTCCGGCATGGGGAACCAGGTGGCCACCAGCACGAATCGGCTGGCATAGCCCGGGCTGTGCGATTCGTGCGCCTGTCGCCGCGCGTCGTCGATCAGACGTGTCGTGCGGTCGGGGAAGTCTCCAGGTGGGGCATAGCCCGGAGCGGGTGCGCGCACGGCGTCGACATGAAGCATCCAGCCGTCGCCGAGTTTGAGCGCGGCATTCAGTCGGGCTGCCATCACGCCGAGTTCCTCGGCTGTGGAGGAATCGAGGTCGGGCCCGCGGTATTCCCAGCCGGCCATCAGGCCACCGGTCTTGGTCAGCACAATGCCGTTGTCGACCAGCGCGGCCCAGGGCAGCAGGTCGGGCAGGCCGTAGGCGGTGGTACGGAATTCCTTGAGTGCCATCATGGCCGCACCTCACGGGTTTTGGCGAAAGGCGTGGCCTGCGCCGGGTAGTGGCGACGGTACTTGAGCAGCCGGGTGCCTGTCTTGCTCAGCATGGGGTCGAAGGTGGCGGCACGGGTCAATGCCCAGTGCCCGAGCAGCCAGAGGGTGATGCCGATCGCCGCGGCCCAGACCTTGGCCAGCGAGAAAATGAAGATCCCGGCGACGATGATGAGCATGAGGACGAGCGGACGCTCGCCCCCCATCATCAGGATCGGCCGGTTCAGTGAATCGTGGATGGGGGTTTTGTTGTCGTTCATTGCGGCATTCCTTGGATGCGATCGATCAGGGCGCTCATGTCGGCTACCGACCGCATCGCTGCGGCGACATCGGCCAGGGCCCAGCCCTGATCCACCAGGGCCTGGACGACGCCGGTCAGGATTTCCGGCAGACCAGGACGGGGCGCATGCCCCCCGTCCTGCTGCCGCTCGCTGAGCTGCGAACGCATGGGGTCAGAACACCAGGGTGCCGGTGAGGCCCAGGGCCGACAGGAACTTGTTGCCCAGCACGATGAACGCCACGCCCAGCACGACGTACAGCGCCTTCTTGGCAATGCCGCCGAGTTCTTCGCCAAACACCAGTGCCGCACCGGCGGCCAGGAACGCGATGACGCTGATGCCGGTGGCCACCGGACCCGTCAGGTCGTTCTGCAAGGTACTGATGGCGCTATCCCACGGCAGACCGCCGGCGCCGGTGGCGAAGGCGTCTGCCATGGTGGCGGCGAACACGGCGGTGGCGAGCAGCATGCGGCGCACGACGGCGGCACGCAGGTGGTGACGGATGGATTGCAGCTTGAGGTGCTTCATTTCGAGGCCTTTCTGTGGTTGGACAGGGACCGGAAATCGGCGCCCTACCCTGACTCTGTGGGGTGGGCCCGCACCTCACTTCCACGCTGCCGCGCCTTGGATGACGGAAGACTTTGGGACTAAAATGGAATACGTATTGCGTATCAGGAGAACATCGATGCACCGGAAAATGACCATCACTCTCGACGAGGCTGTCTACGAAGGGCTGTACCGCACGGTCGGACGGCGCAAGATGAGTCAGTTCATCGAGGACTTGCTGCGCCCCCATGTGATCGACACGTCACTCGATGCGGGCTACCGGGCGATGGCGGCCGACGAGGCGCGGGAGGCTGAGGCGGCGGCTTGGTGCAACGGCCTTGCCGGAGACATGGCCGATGCAGCGCGGTGAGGTGTGGTGGGTCGAGTTCGACCCGGCGGTCGGTAGTGAGATTCGCAAGACGCGCCCTGCAGTGATCGTGAGCAACGACGCGGCCAATCGGAATCTGTCGCGGGTCGTGGTCGTGCCGGTGACCAGCAACACCGGCCGCCAATATCCTGGCGAGGCCTTGGTGACGATTGACGGCCAGGCGAGCAAGGCGATGGCCGATCAGATCATGGCTGCCGATAAGGCGCGGCTCAAAAATAGACTCGGCACCCTTTCCAAGACGGACATGCTGGCCGTCGAGGACGCCATCAAGGTACATCTGGCACTCCCCAGGTAGAGCCGGGGCCTCGGGGCACCCCTGGGTGCAGTCAGCTCCGCGTCTTACCGCGCGACTCGCCGGATTTCCTCCCGTTCCACGGGGCCCCAGTAGCGGCTATCGAAGCTCTGTGCGGCCAGTGCCGGTCGGGCGCCGCTACCGTAGACCCAGTACTGGCTTGCGGCGAGCGTGAAGGTGCCGATTTGATGCGGCAGCCGCAGCCAGGGCCAGGTGCCCGAACGGGTGAGCTGACCGCTGTAGGGCAGCGGACGACCGTTGATCGTCACGCCCTCCAAGGTGACGGTGATGCGGTCGCCTGGGACACCGACAACCTGCTTGAACATCGGCATGCCACCGCCGGCGCATTCGCCTTTCGTGTAGAAGGGGAAGCGCTGCGGCGTGACGGAGGACGGCGGACAGAACTCGATGCGGTCGCCCGCTTTGATCACGGTCTCGGGGCCAACCAGGATGAGCCGGTAGAAGCCAAGCGGTTCGCTTTCCGTCAGGTTGACCCGCCAGCCCAACCACCAGAGCACATTGGCGGCGGCCGGTAGGGCCGCGAGCACGCCGATGGGGATGAGAAGCCGCAGCAAGCCGCGGCGCAGGGCTTCGGGTCGCGCCAGGGTGCGTTCGATGGCGTAGACGATGGACATGTCAGGCTCCCCGCCCGGTGGATGCTGCCGCGCCGAGCTTGATGCGCTCGGCCAGGGCGGCATCGGTGTAATACTTGATCTTCTGGCAGTAGACCGGAGCGTGTCCGGCGACGAACACCAGCTCGTCGTCCGGTGGCAGGCGCATGCACTCGTCGGCGGTGAGCAGCGGGCGCTGGACGATTTGCTCGTTGGTATTGACGTGCTGCAGCACCACGGCAAGGCGGTTGCCGCTGTACTGACGCTGAGTGTGGCTCACGGTGGCCTGCCCGGCCATCTTGGAGAGCAGTTCGGCAGTCTCGACCTTGTTGGGCGCGTAGGCCACGCGGATGTGGCAGTTGCTGATGATGGATTCGTCTTTGCCGTAGGCGGCGAAGAGCTGGCTCAAGTCCTGCACGATGAGCAGTGCCTTGAGGCCGTAGCCGGCGATGAAGGCCAGGGCCTCCTGGAAGATGTCGAGCTTGCCCAGGCTGGGGAATTCGTCGAGGAGCAGCAGCAGGCGGTGCGGGTAGCGGCTCTTGCTGGCTCCGCCGGCATCGAAGTCCATGCCTTCGGTGAGACGCCGCACCACCTGGTTGATCACCAGGCGCAACAGCGGTTTGAGGCGGTCTTTGTCGCTGGGCGGCACCACGAGATAGAAGGCGGTCTTTTCCTTCACCGGCTTGCCGTCGACGTCCGCGCCGCCCATCAGGCTTTCCAGCGTGAAGTCCGACACGCGAGTGTTGTCGGCCACGATGGGGTCGCGGTACAGCGAGAGGAAGGACAGCGCGGTGGAGAGCACGCCCGAGGCCTCGTTGGGCGCCTTGTTGAGGAAGGACTGGCTGGCCTGCGCCACCGCCGCCCAGCCGGTGCGAACGTGGGTGTCGTCCGCCTTGTCCACGCGTTCAATGGCCACGTCACGGATGTAGGTCATCACGGCTTGCGAGCCTTCCAGCGGCTCGGCGTCGTCGGCCTGGTTGCGCGCCGCCGTCTCCTGCGCGATGTCGCGGATCGGGCCGCCGTCGGAGAGGATGGCCTGCACGGTGTGCAGGCAGCGCAGCCGGGCGTCCGGGCCTTTATGGTCCCAGTACAACAGCACGAACAGCACCACGCCAGTCATCAGGTCAAAGCCGGTCTTCGCCCAGTGGTCGTTCAGGCCCTTGCCGTCGGGGTCGACGATCATGGTGGCGATGTTTTGCACATCCTTGACCAGGTTGGCATCCATACGGATCTCCTGCAGGGGATTGAAGCGGGCGGAGTCCGGCGAGGTGGGATCGAACTTGATGGCGCGCTGGCCCAGCACCTTCTGGCGGTATCCGCTGGTCAGTGCCCAGTTCTCACCCTTGATGTCGTGCACCAGGACGGACTGATCCCAGTTCAGCAGGGTGGGAATGACGATGCCCACACCCTTGCCCGATCGGGTGGGGGCGAACACCATCATGTGCTCCGGGCCCTTGTGGCGCAGGTAGCGCACCGCGCCCTTCTCCTCCCAGGCACCGAACAGCACACCGCCTCTGTTCTTGTCATCGGGCAGGATGCCCGCCCCGGCAACTTCCTGTGCATCGGCCCAGTGCGCCGAGCCGTGCAGGTCGTTGCGCTCGCTGTCCGCCTTGCGGGTGCGCTTGTAGGCGATGGCGACGGGCAACACGAGGGAGAAAAATCCGCCAATGCCCATGATCAGGTGAGCCCGCTCAAAGATGGTCATCACCGCCATGCCGTACTCGACGCGGTTGAACTTCCACGTCCAGATCAGAATGTCGAACGGGTTATAGAGCAGCGGCGGGATCATCGGCTTGCCCAGCGCCGCGGTGTAACCAAGGGCCCAGGCCGCGTACTGGGTCGCGGCCCAGGTCGAGAGCAGCACGATCATCATGAACAGACTCAGGCCAGTCCAGACGAAGCGGGTGATGTCTTTTTGTGCCTTCGGAATGTGATACAGCGCGTCTGAGGGCGTGCTCATGGCGGAATACTCCAGGTAGAAGAGGTGGGCGGCCCGTGACGTGGGCCAGTCGGCGCGCGCCCCGGCAAGGATCGCCATGGGGGGGAGGAATCCGGTCGCGCGCGGCGGCTGTTTTGCGCCACCTGCCGCTGGGCTTGCAGGCCTCAGCGCTCCATCGCTGCGGCCTTGCGCGTGGCCTGCCGTAGGCGCGGACGCAGTGGGCGGTCGGGTTTGTCGCCCTCGAGCTCGGAAGATTTCTCCGCAGTGCGCTCGTCCCGTTTCGGCTTGTCCTTGCCGGCGGCTTCCTCAGCTTGCTTGGCCACATGGAACTCGGAGGACTTGCGATCCTCCTTGTCCAGCATTTTTTTGTTCTCTTCAGCAATGATGGCCGCAGCCAGTTTCTCGGCCTCGGCCGGTTTGGCGAAGCCGTGGAAGACCAGCGCTGCGGGGAGATGCTTTGGGTCGTAGTCCCCGGCCAGTTCGCTATCCAGGGTGCGGCGGGCGTCTTTTTCGTTACCTCCGCCGCGGACGAAGTTCTGCACCGCGCTCTCGTAGGCGCCGGCATGCGGGGTCGGCGCGCCGATCACGAAGGGGCCGACCTGCGCGCCTGGCTGCGCCTTTGCCTCGATCTGCGCGAGCATTTCCGACTGGCGCTCCGGCGAAAGGCCTTTTGCTGTCCAGATCGCCTTCAGTTCCGCTGAGGGATTGGGCGCAGGCTGTTTAGTCTGCAAGGCCTCGTTCTGCCCGCGCACGGCAGTCACGCCAAGGTGCGCATGCTCTTTGGCCAGCCGGTCCTTGGCGGCAGCATCGAGCAGCCGGACTGCCTCCCTGGGGTCTACCCCCACGGTGCCGGGCACCGGCACATCATCCCAACCATGCTTGATCACCAGGCCCTGTGCCGACGTCTTGGCGAACAGAACCTTCTCCGCCACGGGTTTCCCGTGAGTGAATTCGCCGCCCTTGTTCTTGTCTTTGGTGAGCAGGAAAGTCTTTTCATAGTTGCCGGTCGTCGGCTTGAATGCCCAACCGGCGTCTTCAAGCGAGGCTCGAAGAGAAGGGGCTGGTGTGGCCGTTTGCGTCGCCACCGCGGCCTCTTTGGCAGATGCCTGCCGCTCCTGCATCACCTGCAGGCTCTGTTCCTTGGCCAGCACATAGTCCACCGCCTTGCCGGCTTCAGCCGCGGCGCGGAAGATTTCGTTCTTGTCCTGCTTGAGCACTTTGGCCCAGGACTGGACGTAGGCCGTGTGCTGCCGCGGATCGTGCGGGATGCCGGTCTCGGCGGCCATCATCATGCTGAACATCTCAGCGCGCAGCTCCTCTCGGGCATAGCCCTCGGAGCCGAAGCGATGTCCGCCGGTGATGCCTTCGCGGTTCAGTCGCTTCTCGGCGCCGGTGGCATGGCCGATTTCGTGCAGCAGGGTGCCGTAGTAACCCTTCTCATCGTTGAACTGCCCTTGAGGAGGTAACGACACTTCGTCGCGTTTGGGCGAATAGAAGGCGAACTTGGGATGTTCGGCGAACGTTAGGCCGTCGCGCTCCATGGCGGTCTTGATTTGCTCGCCGCGCTGCACTGCGTCGAATTTCTGTTCCGGTTTAGGCAGGGGTTCGATCTTCAGGCCGGTGCACTGCTCGGCATTGAACACGGTGAAGGTGCGGCCCACGACCGAATCCAGCGCCTTGGCCTGCTTCCAGTCCAGGGACAGCTTCTCGCCATTCTTGTGCTGCTCGATGCGCAGATCGGTAGCTTTGACGTTCAGCGTAGACGCCTGATCGGTTGGCATGCCGATCTGCACACTGCCGTCGCGCGCGGCACCGAAGACTTTCACACGCATGCCGTTAAGGGTGACGCTGACGTCGCGGCGCTCCCAGAACGGCTGTTCCTTCCAGAGTTCGATCGGGTGGCCATGCTCGCCTTTTTTGACCTTGCCACCGAGGGCATTGATCTGCTGGATGGTGCCGAATCGCGGGTCGGCATAGGCTTGGTCGAGCTGGGCCATCATCAGCATGAAGCGGTTGCCGCCGCGATACTCCCGGCCGGTGGTCATGTTGCGCGGCAGGCCGTGTTCCAGGTTCTGCCATGGGCGATCCCAGGGGATGCGGCCCTGGTCGAGTGACTGCACCAGGCGATCGGTGATGTCCTGACGCAGGTCACGCTGCAGCTTTGGTGCCGGGGTTTCCGGCTTTGCTTCGTGGGTGCGGTCGTCAGCCATGGCGGGCCTCCATCGCGTTGTCCTCGAATTCGGCACCGTAATCGCGTTCGGCAGTCGGGCGGTCTGCGGCTTCGATGGGGACGAACTCTTCGTTCGCGCTCGCATCTTCGCGGTAATGGGAATCGGTGGGGGTTTGCATGGCTGACTCCAGGTTGCGGCCCCAGGTGCGGGGCCGATGCCTGGACTCTGCGGGGCGGGCCCAGGTCTCAGGGTCGAGCAACGCATGGTTGCGGTCCCGATGCGCCAGCTTGGGGATACGCAGTTGGTACTGGCGCGATCGGGCTGGGTGCTGACATCGCTGCCGCCTCAATCGGCGCGCTGCCCGTGCCACCGCCACACCCAGTCAGCAGCAAGCTCATACAGAGCAATGTCCCCCACGGTGCCAAGCCAGGCATCCCTTGCATTCGTACATGGCGCACTCCAGGTTACGGGCATTCATCACTGCGCGGGCTGCACCTGCACGGTGACTTGGATGCTCTGACACGACCGTTTTTGAGACGGTAAGTAATCGAGAAGGCGAATGTCATTTTCAGAAGGCGACTGCACCAGTTCACAGGGTTCGCCGCCCGGTGTGCATAGGGCTTCTGAACGGAACGGGTCAGGAGTCCGCTGCACGAAATACCCGGAAGGGCTGAAACAGATCAGAAGTCCTATGCACGACGCAGCTTGTTACGTAGTCGCATTGCGACTGCAATATCGGTATCTGAACCCCTGCCGGAGAACCCTCATGAGCACCGCCGATACCTACGTCCGCGCTCGCATCGACACCAACACCAAGGAGCGTGCGGCTGACGCGCTCGAAGCAATGGGCCTGTCCATCTCGGACGCCATCCGCTTGCTGATGCTGCGCATCGCCGATGAGCGCCGCTTGCCCTTCGATGTGAAGGTGCCCAACGCCACCACGCGCAAAGCCATTGCAGAGCTGGAAGCGGGCAAGGGCAAGAAGTTCGCCAGCGTGGATGATCTGATGGTGGATTTGCATGCGGACGATTGACCGATCCTCCGCGTTCAAGCGCGACTACAAGCGGGAAACCAAAGGGCGTCACCGCGCCACGCTCGATGACGATCTCAAGCCGGTTCTGGTCGCCCTGGCGACGGATCAGCCCTTGGATGCCCGCTACCGCGATCACGATCTTTCTGGCGATTGGGCAGGCTATCGGGAATGTCATATCAAGCCCAACCTGCTGCTGATCGACCGCAAGTCCGACGCCGACACACTCCGCTTGGCCCGGCTTGGCTCACACAGCGAGCTTTTCGGCTGATGCGCCGTCGCCTCAACTGTCCGTCAAACGATCATTAGTCGGCCACGGCGGACACTTGTCCGATCACCGCTTGTTCGACGGGTTTTCGGACATTAAGATAGGCGGACGCAATGACGGACAGAAGGGGCGACGGTGGCGCTGATTGGCTATGCGCGGGTATCGACGGCGGAGCAGGACACCGCCTTGCAGACGGACGCACTGCGCAAGGCGGGGTGCGACAAGATTTTCGAGGACACCGCCTCCGGCGCGAAGGCCGAGCGGCCCGGCTTGGCGGCGGCTTTGGCCTATGTGCGGGAAGGGGATGCCTTGGTCGTGTGGCGGCTGGATCGGCTCGGGCGCTCGCTGCCGCATCTGATTGAGACGGTCGGCGCACTGGAAGCGCGCGGCGTCGGTTTTCGTTCGCTGACGGAAGCCATCGACACCACCACGTCAGGCGGAAGGCTCATCTTCCATGTGTTCGGTGCGCTGGGCCAGTTCGAGCGTGATTTGATCCGCGAGCGCACCAAGGCCGGATTGACGGCGGCTGCTGCACGTGGGCGCAAGGGTGGACGCAAGCCGGTGGTCACCGCCGAGAAGTTGCAGCGGGCGCGTGAGCACCTCGCCAACGGCCTGAACGTCCGCGAAGCGGCCGCACGGCTCAAGGTCGGCAAGACAGCCCTGTATGCCGCCTTGCAGGCGGCCCGTTCTGGCCGTGCAGCCGACTGCTGATCGTTCGTGCAGTCGACTTCTGAAAATGACAATGGGTGGGCAAAATGCGGTCTCACCCGGCGTTCGGGCGGGACGCCGCAAAAGCGCGGCGCCCCTCAACTTTACGTTGAGGCTGTGCAAAAACCCGTCCCGACCCGGAACGAATGGCCATCGGTGGAGTCCATGTCCCAACTCTCAAACCGGGAGAGCAGGACATGGCGAGATACAAACCCATCGACCGCAATCCCTGGCTCCTGCCGGTGGTGCCGAGCGAGCAGATCCAGCCCGGCTGAATCCGCGCAATTTACGACGAGAACCGCTCGCACCAACCCTGGGGGAAGATGGTGCCAGAGACCAGCCGGCAAGACCCCGGGCTTTGGACCGATTGGCCCGTGATGAAATAAGCACAGTCGCTGCAATGCTGGCCGTTGTGCGGCTTGTCCTGATAGTGCACGGACGCCTTGCTCAGCATGCCGTCGTCGGCCTGCGCTGGCACGAGGGCCGCAGTTCCGACCACCGCGAGCAGCAGACCGCCCTGACGCAACAGCAGGCGTCTCTGCGGGTTAGAGAGAGAAGAAGATGATTTGCGCAGGTTCATGAGAGTTCTCCTGTAACACGATGACGGCGCGAAGGCTCACGAGCCTCCGCGCCCCTCGATGGCCGGCCCTTACTTGTGGACGACGTCGGGCTCCATCGGCGCCAGAATCGCCAGCAGCTGGTTCTGCAGCCCCAGGGGCACGTTGTTGGAGTCCATGGACTTCTGCAGATCTTCAACCAGGGCGTTGAAATCGGCTGTGCTCAGGTTCATGCCCTTGTGCGCCTGTTGCATGTTTAGCCCGGTGTACTTGCACGGACCGCCCGTGCCTTCGCACACTTGATTGACCAGTTCCATCTGCAGATGCGGGATATTGGTCTTGGCGAAGAAGTGATTGATGCGGTTGTCGGCGGCCACATTCATGATCATGTCGTGCACCACCTTGGTGATGGCTGGTTTGCCGCCGAGCTGCTCATACAGCGAGGGGCTGGTGGATTGCGCCTGCGCGTTGCACAGGCCCGCAATCGACATGGCGCCGACGAAGGCAGTGACTGCGAGCGGTTTGGTCAGGGATGAGAATGTGTGTCGCATGGTTGACTCCTTGAAAAATGGGAACTGCGCTCAGAACGTGCCGTTGAGCGAGAGGTAGAAGCCCTTGTTACTGGCCTGGAAGGGCAGCGGGCCGAGATCGGCATAGGCCGCGGTCAGCGACAGGCTCTTGTTCGGGAAGT